>OLPY01002881.1_pt1 | contig 9801 bp, 8 predicted proteins | sample 1672481 | NCBI WGS metagenome assembly OLPY01 (sample SAMEA3136691, study PRJEB25190) | human gut metagenome | biome: human gut; feature: human-associated habitat; material: faeces | place: Austria | collected 2013 | reverse complement strand
AAGCCAGGCTGGAAGCGAAACACGCGATCCACCAGCGTCGCGGCGTGCCCGCCCAACATTTCAGCCCCCGGGCGGCCTCCGCGATGCGCGCCGGCGGCGTGGCCAGCTGCGTGCCGATGATGCGTATGGCGTAGATAAAGCACAGCATCACGGCGAACGTGGCCCACGAGTACATGCGGATCTCAACGGCCATCAGCGAAATGTAAGGCGTGAACAGGGCGAAGAAGCTGAACAGCACGCCGGTCGCCCAACCATGGTCGCGGCGAACGTGGGTGTAGCCCAGCACCGCCATGGCGATGGCGCCCGCCACGGTGAACAGGCGATATATGGTGATGTTCTGCCCGAACACCAGGTTCAGCACGTGCAGCGCCCAGTAGATCAACACGGGGTGCACGTCTCCGGAACTGTAGTACCAGATGTCGGCGAAGCTGTGGTTTGCGATTCCCACCGAGTAGCTTTCGTCGAACCACACGTTGCCGTGGAACGCGTCGGTGAGCAAGAAGGCGGCACCTGCAACAAGCAGGAGGATATGGAACGCGCTTGATGATAAACGTACGTGCGCGCCGCGTGAGAGCTTCATGTTGTTTGCCTTCGCCTAGAAACCTGTCATAATGCGCTGCTAGTCTAACATTGCATGCACAAGCGGGAATAACCTGCGTAGAAAAACCCGGGGGCTACCCTAGGGTTTTCACAACCGCAGGTAGATAAGGTAAGAGGGGCATTATGAGCGTCACGTTCCATGCGGACGACTACGGCATTACCGAACAGCAGGCCGCCGACATCCTTAAGCTGTCGCAGGTTTGCGGCGGCCAGGGCGCGTTGTCGTCGGTCAGCATCTTCGCGAACAGCCCCGCCTTCGAGGCGGCAGCCGAGATGGCGCGGCCTTACGTGGAATCCGGCAAACTCGCCATGGCGCTGCACCTTAACCTGGTCGAGGGCCGTCCGTGCGCGCCGGTTGCGGAAGTCCCCCTGCTGGTCAACCAGCGCGGCACGTTCGCCAACGATTTCGTCGGCCTTCTGAAGCTGTCGATGGGCGCGCAGCGCTGGGCGTTCCGTCAACAGCTTCAGCGCGAGTGCGTCGCGCAGATTCAGCGCTATCTGACCGCATTTCCCCAGATGAAACGCACGATGCGCGTGGATAGCCACCAGCACACGCATGCGGTGCCGGCCGTGTTCGACGCGCTTTCCCAGGCAGTTGCGGAGCTGGGGGTCACGGTCACGCACCTGCGCTGCCCTATCGAGCCCCTGGCACCGCACCGTGCTGCCGGCAGCAACATGCCTCCTGTCAACCTGGCGAAGGACGCGCTCATCACGTGGTTGTGGCGCAAGAACCGCGGTAAGATGCCCGCGGCCTGTGAGGTCCCGCTATTCTGCGGCGTGGTGCTCTCGGGCGCCATGGACACGGTCGATTGGCCGCTCTTGGACGCGTTTGAGAGCCTGGCTGCCGACCGCGGCAAGAACGTCCAGGTGCTGTTCCACCCGGTCAGCGTGCCGATCGAGCAATGCCTCGACCCGGAAAACGCCCCTTTCGCCGCCGCCTGCGCATCCGATGCCCGCAACTGCGAAGCCGAACGCCTGCGCTATTTGGCCGAAACCCATCGATAGCGGCCACGCCGAACCCGCGGGTTGCACGCCGGTCGCCGTCCCGCAACCCGGCAAACGACGGCCAAACCCCATCCCCAGCCGGTGACCGATTATCACCGGTTATCGGACGCATCGGAAAAACAAGAATCAGGGGATTGACAGTACCCCGAACGCTTGTGCTATAGTTGGGATGCACCCGAGGGCGAAAGCCCTATTCTTCAAGGACCGATGAAATGACGCACGTCGGCGTCAGGCTGATCGGCCCATCAAGTTTCACCACCACAACTGAAGAAGAAGCCGATATGCGACCGCAAGCGTGGCTTGTTGCGCCCTGTCGTCTTGCTCAGCGCGTCTTCGCGCTGCTTACTGCATGACGAAAGCCGCAGCTTTGCGTTGCGCATCCCCGTCGGCCGGCAACGCTGCTGCGCCGCTTCCAGGATAGCGCGACGCAATGCGGCACGGCGGCAGCGCGCACCCATGCCTCGTCACGCGGTCTTCGGTAACCTGCGCCCTCGAAAGGATCGAACATGTGCGTTTCCACCTATTCCCCACTCATCCTGCATGAAACCTGCGAAGGCATCCAGCGCTTCGACGTGCGCGACCGGATGCTGGCCGACCGCCAGATCGAGCTGGCCGGCCCCATCGACGCGAACTCGGTCGCCTGTGCCGCGCGCTGCCTGCTTCACCTGCAGAAATGCGACCCGCAAGCACCCGTCACGCTGTTTATCAACAGCCCCGGCGGCGAGGTGCAGTCGGGGCTTGCGCTCTACGACGTCATGCGCGCCATCTCCTGCCCGGTGCGCACCGTGTGCATTGGCACGGCGGCCAGTATGGCGGCGTTGCTGTTCGTCGCAGGAGACCGACGCGACATGCTGCCCCACAGCCGCGTCATGATCCACGACCCGCTCATCGGCTCCATGGGCGGCAGCGCGCTATCCGTGAAGGCGCGCGCCGACGACCTCATGCGCATCCGCGACATCACGGCCGCCGTGATCGCCGAGCACACCGGCATGACGCTTGACCAGGTGTTCCAGCTAACCGCGCAAGACACCTACTTCGAAGCCGAAGCCGCCGTCGAAGCCGGTCTGGCCGACCGCGTGATCCACGAGCTGTAAGGAGAGGCAACCATGCTCAAGAACAACACCCCCGCTTTTGCCGCCAACGCCCCGACCGACCCCGCAGGCGCCGCAGAACGCAGCGCCTACCAGGGCAGCATGCTGCTCACGGCCAACCGCACGGCCGACACCGACACGTGGCGAAGCGGCCTGAACAACAACGTGCTCGTGCTTGGCAGCTCGGGCTGCGGTAAGACGCGCAACCACCTGAAGCCGAACCTGTTGCAGGCCCAAGGCTCCTACATCGTGCTCGACTCCAAGGGCATCTTGTATCGCGAAATGGCCCCGTACCTGCGCAAACAAGGTTACCAAGTGGACCAGCTCGACTTTGTGGGCATGAACGGCACGCTGGGGTACAACCCGCTCGACCACATCCGATGTCAAGACGGGCATCCCGCCGAGCAGGACATCATCGCCATCGCCTCCGCGCTCTGCCCGCGCGAAGACCACGAGAGCGACCCGTTCTGGGCGCTTGCCGCCGCGAACTATCTGACCAGCTACATCGCCTACGTCCTTGAGGCGATGCCCGAGCAGGACCGGACCATGGCCGAGGTCATCCGCGTGTTCGATGAAGCCTGCTCCGGGCATGTCGAGTGTCTGTTCGACGAGCTGGAGCGCCAAAATCCCGGCAGCTACGCCGTGAAGCTGCGCCGGCGGGCCCAAACGACGATCAGGGCCGAGCGCATGCACGCAAGCATCGTCGGCATCATCGCGGCGAACCTGCTGCCGCTGGGCTTCACCGGCGCCATGGCCGCCTACCAATGCCCGCGGCGCGTGGACTTCCACGAGTTTGGCCGCAAGCGCTGCGCGCTGTTCGTCACCATCGACGACATGGACACCAGCTTGCGCCCCCTGACCAGCCTTTTCATCCGCCAAGCGTTTTCGTCCCTGTGCGATGCCGCCGACCACGGCTCCCCCGACGGGCGCCTGGCCGTGCCGGTTCGGCTGATGCTCGACGACTTCGCCAACCTCAACGTGGCGAACTTCGACAACATCCTGTCCGTCACGCGCAGCCGCGAGATCAGCTGCACCATCGTCTGCCAAACCGTCAGCCAGCTGGAAGCGCGCTACGGCAAGCCGGCGGCGAACTCGATCATCGGCAACTGCGACCATCAGCTGGTCCTGGGGTTTCAGGACGAGGCGACGGCGCGCTATTTCAGCTTGCGCGCGAACAAACCCGCCGCAAGTTTGCTTGCCACGCCGACCGATCGCTGGTGGCTGTTCCAGCGCGGGCATGCGGCCGTGTGCGACAAGGCCTACCAGCTGGAGCAGCATCCGCGTTACGCCGACCTTGCGGCCTGCGGGCAGGCCGAGCCGGGTGCGGACCTTACGGAGATGTGGCTGGACGACATCGACCAGGAGTTTTTCGACTTCGAGGAGCTAGGGCCCGAGGACCTCGAGCTTTTCGGGGATGCGAACGCCGCCTAGCGTAATGCCGCCGCAAGGTACAATAACCTGCAGGCAAACCGCACGCGAGGCGCCGCATCGGCGGCGCCTCGCGTCCTTCCCGCATCCGAAAGGAACCTCATGGACTTCTATAACCTGCTCTACCGCGGATACACCGGCGAATATCAGCTGGTCAGCTCCTTGTATCGCAACGGGCTCGACGCCGTGCGGCCGCCTGCGGACATGGGAGTGGACGTCGTCTCCCTCAACCTGAAGGCGCAGCTTGAGAACCCGCAAGCAGCCCCCGAAACCTTCTTCTTCCAGGTGAAAACCGCCTCAACGCCCATCAACGACGCCTCCATGAGCAACGGGCTTCGTGCATTGACCACCGTGCAATTCAAGCTAAAGGAATCCGAGGTCGACCTGTTGGGCAAAAGTTCCGACCGTGCGCTTGTGTGTTACGTCTACAGCAACGACAACGACGCGCTCACCGACGCTACCGAAGCGCCCTTCCTGTATTTCTGGCTCGACGGCACACGCATCGAGAACATCACATCCGCCGTGCGGGTGCTTTTTTCCAGCAGCCCGGTGAGGCGAAGCTGACGCTTTCCTGCCAGCTGCGCAAGCCCGCAAGCGAGGCCGGCCACTGGTAAGCCGTGATCGTCGACAAGCACGGGCGACAGGTCGAAGAGGGCTACTTAGGCACCATCGACGGCGATAACGAGCACACCCTCGCCTCCGACGGGGCCAACCACTACAGCATCAAGGGCTACCTTGATTTCGCACGTCGAATGCGTGGAAACCAGCAGCCCGGCGAAGCCTTCGGCGCATGCCAGGGCGGCGATGCAGCAGGCCCCGGCCCCGAAAACGCCCTTGGCGACCTTTGGCGCGCCGACGTCGAAGCCTCCTTCGGTCGGCCTTCGGCCTCTGCGGAACGAAAGGGCCCAGACGACGATTCCCCGTTCCGCTAACGCCTGAGCCATCCGGCCATCGCCTACGTATCCGAGGCCCACTACCAACCAATCGCCCGTTGCACCCCTTCTCGCATAGACGGTCACCGCTTGCAACCGGTATTTCCTGTTCTTTCCCTATACGGTCGCAAGCTCCCCTTCCACCGATTGGGGCATCCCGCTATACTAATTTAGTTACGCACGAAACAACCCACCGGCCTTGCTGTCGCGCATACGCGCCCGCGCAAAGCCGGTTTTTGCGGAAAGGAACCCCATGCCAACGCTGGCAGAACACATCGCGTCGCGTCGCACGTTCGCGATCATCTCGCACCCCGACGCGGGCAAAACCACGCTGACCGAGAAGCTGCTGCTGTATTCAGGCAGCATCCAAACCGCCGGCTCGGTCAAGGGAAAGGCAAGCTCGAAGCATGCCGTTTCCGACTGGATGGACATCGAGAAGGAGCGCGGCATCTCCGTCACCTCCTCCGTGCTGCAGTTCGAGCACGACGGCTGCTGCGTCAACATCCTTGACACCCCCGGTCACCAGGACTTTTCCGAGGACACGTACCGTACGCTCATGGCCGCCGACGCCGCCGTCATGGTCATCGACGCCGCCAAGGGCGTCGAGGCGCAGACGAAGAAGCTGTTCAAGGTGTGCACGCTGCGCCACATCCCCATCTTCACCTTCGTGAACAAGATGGACCGCGAAAGCCGCGACCCGTTCGAGCTCATGGAGGAGATCGAAACGGTGCTCGGCATCGGCACCTACCCCATGAACTGGCCCATCGGCAACGGCCGCACGTTCCGCGGCGTGTTCGACCGCCAAACGCGCAACGTCATCGCCTTCGACGGCGAGGGCCGCGGCAACTCCACCAAGAAGGTCGCCGAGATCGAGGCTGAGCTGGGCGACGCAGCCCTTGACGAGCTCATCGGCTCCGACAACCACCAGAACCTCATGGACGACATCGAGCTGCTCGACGGCGCCGCCGACGAGTTCGACCTGGACGCGGTCCGCGCAGGCAAGCTGTCGCCGGTGTTCTTCGGCTCGGCGCTCACCAACTTCGGCGTGGAACCGTTCCTGAAGGAATTCCTGCGCCTGGCCCCCGCGCCGCTGCCCTACACCGACACGCTCTCGGGCGACCTGGTCGACCCGCAGCGCAAGGAGTTCTCCGGCTTCGTGTTCAAGATCCAGGCGAACATGGACAAAAACCACCGCGACCGCATCGCGTTCGTGCGCATCTGCTCGGGCAAGTTCGAACGCGGTATGGAAGCGTTCCACGTGCAGGGCGGCAAGAAGCTGAAGCTGGCAACGGGCACGTCGCTCATGGCCGACGACCGCGCAACGGTTGACGAGGCCTACGCCGGCGACATCGTGGGCCTGTTCGACCCCGGCATCTTCAGCATCGGCGACACGGTGTGCAAGGGAGAGCACGTGCAGTTCCCGCCCATCCCCACGTTCTCGCCGGAGCATTTCGCGCGCATCACGCAGGTGAACACGCTCAAGCGCAAGCAGTTCGTGAAGGGCATGCATGAGCTGGCCCAGGAAGGCGCCGTGCAGATCTTCCGCGAGCCCGGTTTCGGCATGGAAAGCGTCATCTGCGGCGTCGTCGGCGTACTGCAACTCGACGTGCTTGAAACGCGCCTGAAGAACGAATACGGCGTGGAGGTGCGTCGCCAGGGCATGCCCTACACCGACATCCGCTGGATCGCCAACGACCTCAACGAGTTGGACACCTCGCGCCTGAACATCACGCGCGACACCAAACTGGTCGAGGACATGCGCGGCGGCAGGCTACTGTTGTTCACGAACTCATGGAACGTGAACTGGGCCATCGACCACAACCCCGACCTGAAGCTGTCCGAAGTGGGAAATGTCAATTTCTAAGCTGGCCGAAAGCCGCAGGTCAAGCAGCAGGCGATAACGGCGAAGATACGCTAACCGAAACATAAAGCCGAGGGCGAAGGCGTTTGCGAAAGCAGGCGCGCAAAGCCCTCGGCCCTTTTGTCTCAGCCGGTTTCGCCGCACGATGTCCGGTCCCCACGCCTGGGGGCACGGGGACATTGGAGGAGGTTTCGGAAGCCATTTCCCTCATAGCCCTTGCGCAGTTGGACGCGCCGTGCATACTGTTCAACTTGAACGGTTTCTACGATGATCTGCGCGCGCTTTTCAATCGAACGAGCGATATGGGGCTTTGCTCGTCGCGCAGACAGCGGGGCATCCATTTTGCACATTCGCTTGAAGAGATGGCCAACATCCTAGTCCCGTTGCACTAACCGTATCGTTTCTCCGAGTTGCCAGGAGCGTGAGCAATCATGGGCGTCCCCGACAAGCAGTACCCGATGACCGTATATCGCCTCATCCTTATGACGGCGGCCGCGGTTTGGGGCCTGGGCTTCGTGATCGGTAAAGGCGCCATCGGCACCGTGGGCGCCACGTGGTTTACCGCCATCCGCTTCCTTGGGGCGGGCATCGTGCTGGTCATCCTCTTGTTTCCCCACCTCAAACGCAATTTCTGCCGCAAAACGCTGAAGGCGGGCCTGATCATCGGCATGGCCACGTTCGTCGGCTTCTGGACGCAGTTTCTGGGCCTGGGCCTGACCACGCCCTCGAAAAACGCCTTTTTGAGCGCGTGCTATTGCCTGACCGTGCCGTTTATCTGGTGGGTGGTCTCCCGTCGCCGTCCGCCTGCGAAAACCATTATCGCGGCGGCCATCTGCACCGTCGGCATCGGGCTGGTGTCGCTAACCGAGGGCTTCTCCATCAGCTTGGGAGACGGCGTCAGCATCGCCTCGGCGTTCCTCTACGGCGGCGAGATCGTGATCATCGGCCTGGTCATGCGCGACAACGACGTCTTGACCATCACCGTCGTCCAGCAGTTCACCGCCGGGATCCTGGCCCTGCTGCTCGCCCTGGTCACGCAGCCTATGCCCACTATGGCGCAGGTCGCCACGCCCGAGTTCATCGGCGCCATGACCTACGTGGCCATGCTCTCGGCGGCCTTCGGCGCCGTGGCGCAGAACACGGCGCAGGCCCACTTGTCGCCCTCCGAGGCCGGCCTGCTCTGCTCGCTCGAAAGCGTGTTCTGCGCGCTGTTCAGCGTGGCGTTTTTCGGCGAGGTGCTCACGGTCCGCATGGCGGTGGGCTTCGCATTCATCTTCGGCGCCATCGTGGCAACCCAGCTTGGCGACAAGGGCGGCGATGCTGCCGCGGCCGGCCCCACAGCCGACGGGTCTGCAGGTGGCGAAAGCCCCGTATCGGGAAAGCCCGCCAAGCGAAACCGCGGCCGAATAGCCCGCTGACCAGCGGTTATCGTAGCAGCTCAACCGTTTTCGCAAGTTAGACTCGGCTAGTTCGGACCTACGATGGTAAGCCTGCCTGACCCCAGGCGTCGCAGACTCGAACCTGCGACGTCGTGCCCGCCGGCGCCAAACGCACCAGTCTTACGCCTCCAACGCTAAGTCCGCCGCGGGCAACACATTGTTTCCGGCTTGTTTCGCCGACTTCGGGGCTATAATGCCCAAGGAAGCAGCTATCTTTTATCCCTACGAACGTGCCGCGCGGCAAGCGGCTGCAATGCGCGCCGGCATCCATGCACCCAAGGAGAGAGAAGCATGACGAAGTTCAACCATGTCATCATCCGCCGCCCTGGTAAGTCGCTGTGCGACGGCATCACCAGCGCACCCGAGCTGGGCCAGCCCATCTACGAGCGCGCCATCGAGGAGCACTACGACTACGAGCATGCCCTCGAGCAGTGCGGCGTCGACGTCACCGTCCTGCCCGCCCTCGAGCAGTTCCCGGACAGCTGCTTCGTCGAGGACCCGGCCGTCATCACCCGCTGCGGCGCCATCATCACCAACCCCGGCGCTGCCAGCCGCAACGGTGAGAAGGACGAAATCGAGCCCGTGGTCCGTCGCTTCTTCGACGACGAGCACGTCAAGCACATCGTCGCCCCCGGCACCCTTGACGGCGGCGACGTCATGATGGTGGGCGACCACTTCTACGTAGGCCGCTCCGCCCGCACCAACGAAGAGGGCATCCGCCAGTTCTGCGAGATCCTGGCCGGTTGGGGCCTGGAGGGCTCCGAGGTCCCGCTGGAGGAGGTCCTGCACCTCAAGACCGGCGTGAACTACATCGAGGACAACAACATGCTGGTGTCCGGCGAGTTCATCGACAAGCCCGACTTCGCCAAGTACAACAAGGTGATCGTGCCCGAGGACGAGGCCTACGGCGCGAACTGCATCTGGGTCAACGGCACCGTCATCGTGGCAGAGGGCTACCCCACCGTGCTCAAGGCCGTCCAGGACCTGGGCTACAAGACGCTGGTGGTGGACACCTCCGAGTACCGCAAGATCGACGGCGGCCTGTCCTGCCTCAGCCTGCGCTTCTAACACGCTTTTAAAACGCGCGGTCCCGCAAAACCCAAGCGCTTTGAGGGACCGTCAACGGGAAAGGCCCGCTGGCGCTCGGGAAACCGAACGACCCTGCGGGCCTTTCCCGTTCGTGCAACCGAACAAGCTAGCGGGCCTTTCCCGTTCGTGAAACCGCACCGCACAACAAGAAGAGCCCGATTCCGCATAAGGAATCGGGCTCTTCGATTTCAAGGGCGCGGACCATCCGCGAACCTCGCTCTATTCGGAACTCCGTCGCAACGCGTCCCACCCGCTAGGGCTTGACCCTAACCCGCAATCGCGTGCAGCTGCACGCCCTTCGCCTCCGGCGTGGGCACGTGGTAGGTGTTGCTCAGGCGCATGCCGTTTTCCGCATA
>OLPY01002877.1_pt1 | contig 9822 bp, 9 predicted proteins | sample 1672481 | NCBI WGS metagenome assembly OLPY01 (sample SAMEA3136691, study PRJEB25190) | human gut metagenome | biome: human gut; feature: human-associated habitat; material: faeces | place: Austria | collected 2013 | reverse complement strand
TTCAGGAGGTAAAAAAGTATGCGGTTACGGAAAAATATGAAGCGTGCGGCGGCAGCCGCGCTGGCCCTGAGTGTGGCGCTTTCGGCGGCAGCCCCGACGGCACTGGCAAAGGATTATTACATCAATAACGGTGATATTACGGTGACCGTTACGGAAAAGGGCGAAACCTATGTCCGTGTCGGCGATGCGAAAAACAAAGATGACATCGGCGAAATAGACAAGACGGAGGTAGTCATCAAGGGCGGCGAGGACCCGGACAAACAGACCAAGAACAACTCTGACGGGTCGGCGGACGAGGTCGAAAAACAGAAGCCGGTGGTGGATGCCGAGCCGGGAGCGCCTGCGGAGAATACCGGCACGGAGCTCATCGTCTGGCCCGAGAACGTGAAAAGCGGGGAAGCCCAGGAAAAGGACGACCCAGAGCCTGCGGATGTCGAGCCGAAGACGCCGGACACGCAGAAGCCCGAAGGGAAGACCGCCGCCGCCACCCTCGAGGCACCGACCGGGCAGAAGCCTGTCGAGGAGGACGCAGATGACGACGATGACATCATGACCTATGAGAACAACACCGCCGGCACGGTGACAAAGGCTGTGAACGAAGCGGTGAAGCATATCATTACAATCATCAACAACTGCACCAAAAAGGATACGACGGTCACGATCGAAAACGTGAATATCGATGTGAGCAAAGATAATAAGGCCGCGCTGTCTGTAAAAGGCGAAGGTGACACGACCCTGAAGCTGGAGGGAGACAATACCCTGAGGAGTGGAAACGGCTATGCTGGCGTCGAGAAAAATGATAATACTTCGAGCGGAAAGCTGACCATCACAGCGGACAGTAACCAGAATACTTTAATGGCAGTTGGCGGTTCAGGAGGTGCAGGAATCGGGAGCGATAATAATAATAGTACATCGAAATTGGGCATCACCGGCGGTACAATTACTGCAACAGGTGGAAACTATAGCGCGGGTATCGGTGGCGGAATCAGAGGAAATGCAGATGTGACGATTACCGGGAACGCGGTTATTAAAAAGGCACAGGGAAACTATAATGGCGCTGGCATCGGCGGTGGCGGTGTCGGGAATGGAACTGTTACGATTTCTGGAAATGCAGTGGTCGAAGAGGCAGTCGGCGGTACAAGCGAACGTGGAGGCGCTGGCATTGGTGGCGGTGGCTGGAAAGATGGCGATGTCACGATTTCCGGCAACGCAAAAGTAGATGCACAGGGAGGGACTAGTGCGGCCGGCATCGGAGGCGGTGGTTCTGGCAGTGGAACGGTGAAAATTTCCGGAAATATACAGGTCTCTGCAAAAGGTGGAAAAGCCGGAGACCGGTATAAAGGATATTTGGGTGATGGAGCGTCTATTGGTTCCGGTGGATATTCATCGAACGGCAACACTACAGGTACACCGGTCAAAGGCGAAGAAATAGAGCTGGACCTCTCTGACATGACTGGGGGCTCGGTGACTCGAGTTGATGGAAAAACCGAGAGTGAACATATCCACGATTGGCAAGAAGCGAATCGTGTGGCTGCAACTCAGGACTCGGCAGGCGAAGTAGAATACTTCTGCAAGGGATGTGGCTCGACGAGCGTGAAGATTCTGCCGGTCATGCAGCCTGCGGCAGAAGAAAACTCGAGTGACGCCGCCATCGTCCTCACTGTCACCGGCGCTCATGCCTACGAGATGTATCTGGAAAATGCCCGCTACATCGTCACAGCGGATTCTGACACCGCCATCCTCTCCGGCCGTCTGGGCAATCTGGCAGACCTGAAAGCGCAGGGCGCAGATACCCTCGTCTTCCGTACCAAGAGCCGCGAGACGGCGCTGGACATCGACGCCATGCTGTCGCTGGGCGTGGAGGACACCCTCTTCGCCCTCACCCACAGCGGCGCAGATGCAAGGCTGACCGTCGGCGGGGTCGAGCATAACGAACTGCTGTAAGACAGCATAACAAAGAGGCCGTTGTGTTTTACAACGGCCTCTTTCGTCGTGCTGTATTTTATTCTTCCGATTTAGGAGCTTCGGGGTGGCGGCACTTGGCCAGCATATCCAGCTCCGGCATCAGCTCGGTGCTGATGACCGAGAGCATCTGCTCCATCTTGTCGCAGTCCTCAGCCGGGAAGCGCTTGCGCACACGCTCGATGACCGTGTGCAGGTAAGAATAGCTGATGCTGTAGTAATCGATGTATTTCTGGGTGGGGCGCAGGAAGTATTCGCGGCGGTCGGTGGTGGACTGGATCTTCTCCACATAGCCCTTTTTGACAAGGCTGCCGATTTTATAAGCCGCGTTGGGGGTGGAGATGCCCATCATGCGGGAAAACTCTGCAATGGTGGGCTCCCCCATCGCCATGATGCCCTCCATGCAGAAGGATTCCACCGTGGTCAGCGTGGCTTCGCGGGTGGCAAAGCGCTGAAATACATTCTGATAAAAATGCAGCTTGAATTTTGTATAGACGTCCTGAAAGACTTCTTCCAGCATGGGGTTTTCCTCCAGTGAGCAAATAGCTCAAAAAATTTACTCTTTTGATAAGTATACCATGATTTGCGCCGGAGGGGAAGACAAAAATCTACGATTCCGTTAAGATTTTGTGACCTCTTCCTTCCCAGTATGGCCCATCCGCGCCCTGACGAGGCTGAGCACGACGAGTTCGATGACGATGGCACAGGCCAGCAGCACGAAGGAGGTCAGGGTGTTGGCGGCATCACCGAGGACAGCCTGCGCTGCGCCGCAGAGCAGATAGCAGCCCGCCGAGATGGCGGCGGCGGTCATGGCGTAGGGCAGCTGGGTGGAGACATGGTTCACGTGGCTGCAATGCGCGCCGGCAGAGGCCATGATGGTGGTGTCGGAGATGGGCGAGCAGTGGTCGCCGCAGACCGCGCCGGACAGGCAGGCGGCGATGGAGACGACCAGCATCTCACCATCCGGGAACGCATGGCAGACGATGGGGACCAGAATCGAGAAGGTGCCCCAGGACGTGCCGGTGGCAAAGGCGAGGAAGACTGCCACCACAAAGATGATGATGGGCAGCAGGTACTGCAGAGCCGCCGCAGAGCCGCTGAGCAGGCTTGCGACGTAGTATTTGGCGCCCAGCAGGCCGGTCATGCCAGAAAGCGTCCATGCCAGCGTCAGGATGAGCATGGGGCTGACCATGGCCTTGAAGCCCTCGGGGATGCAGGCGGCGAAGTCCTGAAAGGTCATGACACCCCGCACCCGGTAAAATACGAAGGTGAACATCAGGGCAATGGCGCTGCCCATCACGAGGCCCATGGAGGCGCTGCAGTTGGCAAAAGCGGTGACGAAGTCCACGCCCTCAAAGAAGCCGCCGGTGTACACCATGCCGAAGATGCAGGCCGCGATGAGCACCAGCACCGGCGCGATGAGGTCCACCACATGGCCGCGGGTGTCGCTGCCGTCGTCCGCGTCGTCGCCGTAGGGGCGGTCGTCGGTGGTGAAGAGGTCGCCCAGCAGGGCGTTATCCTCGTGCTTCTTCATGGAGCCGTAGTCGAGGCCGCTGAAGATGAGGAAGAGGCTCATCACCATGGTGAGGATGGCGTAGTAGTTATAAGGGATGGTGCGCAGGAACATGGTAAAGCCGTTGATGCCCGAGCCTTCCGGCACAGAGGACGTGACGGCGGCGGCCCAGCTGGACACCGGCGCGATGATGCAGACGGGTGCTGCAGTGGCGTCGATGAGGTAGGCCAGCTTTGCGCGGGAGACCTTCTGCCGGTCAGTGACCGGGCGCATGACGGAGCCGACGGTCAGGCAGTTGAAGTAGTCGTCCACAAAGATGAGGATGCCCAGCAACAGGGTGGCGAACTGCGCGCCCGCCCGGGTGTGGATGTGGGTGGAGGCCCAGCGGCCAAAGGCGGCGCTGCCGCCGGCCTTGTTCATCAGGGCCACCAGAATGCCCAGCATCACCAGAAAGACGAGGATGCCGACGTTGCTGGAATCGGACAGCTTGGACACCATGCCGCCGTCTTCGTTGAAGAAGAGGGTGGTCAGCGCCAGCTCAAGATTGCCGTTGGCGTAGAGCAGTGCGCCGGTGGCGATGCCCACCAGCAGCGAGGTGTAGACCTCTTTGGTGTTCAGGGCCAGCACGATGGCCACCACAGGGGGCAGCAGGGACAGCGCCGAGCTGTACACGGCGCAGGTGTAGGTGGAAGGGTCGTCGATTTTGCCGGGCGTTGCGGCGGTACACCACAGCAGCAGGGCAAATACCAACAGAGCACCCACCCACGAGAGATTGGTTTTTTTCATGATAAACTCCTCAGGTGATTTTTTTGCAGCCTGCCGGGCAGACTAACTCCAAAGCCCGTGATGGGACACGGAAGGGGGTGTTGGCTGCGCCGGACTATAAAGCGATGTATTTAGAGCTGTTCCGTGCCAGCGAACAGGCGGCACGGCTTTTGCAGGAAGCTCAGGCCCGGGCCGAGCAGCAGCTGCTGGCTGCCGACCCGCCGCCCATCGAGCTTGCCGAGAAAAAAGAGTCTTAGCCCTTCTTGCTCTCGGCCTTGGCGGCAAACTTTGCGTCGTTGACCACAAAGCGCTCGTGGACGCCGCCGCCCACAGGGCCTTTCTCGTCGCACAGGGAGACTTTGAACACCAGCTTGCGGCCTTCCACAGCGGTCAGCTCGCTCTCGCAGGTGACGGTCATGCCCACGGGGGTGGGGGCGGTGTGCTCCAGCTCCAGCTTGGTGCCCACAGAGCCGCAGCCCTCATCCAGAGCGTCGGCGACGCTCATCCAGCAGGTCTTTTCGGCCAGCGCCACCAGTGCGGGAGTGGCGAAGACGTTCAGCGTGCCGCTGCCCATGGTCTTGGCGGTGTTCTCGGGGGTCACGGCGACGCTCTGCTTGCCGCGAATTCCGGTTTCTAACATATAAAAATTCCCTCTTTCTTAATTTGTCGTGCTGCCGCGGTTTGCGGCAGATAATTACACATGTGTAAGGATACCACAAAATCCACGCCATTGCACCTGTTTTCTGGATTTTCCTTCAAAACTCTTTCCGTCTGAGGCCAAACGCGGTATCATAAGCTGGACAAGGAGGGAAAGAAGATGAACGATTTCTGGAAATCCTACGACATCACCCACGCCGAATACGGGGCCGATTACCGATGCTACCCGCTGTATGGCACGGTCCACCTCATGGAGCTGGCCATTTCGCTTGCCTTTATTGTGGGGGCGGCCCTGTGGTATCGCCGCAGTTCTGCCCGCACCCGGCGGCGCATTTTAGTCGGAGTCACCGCTTTGCTCCTGCTGGACGAAGCTGCCCTTCTGCTGGGGATGGCCCTGACCGGCCAGTGGAATTGGAGCTATCTGCCCCTGCACCTGTGCAATATCAACGTCTTCGTCTGTCTGTACAACACGATCACGGACAGAAACTGGTGCAAAGAGGAGCTGTATGCTCTCTGTATCCCGGGCGCAATGCTGGCCCTGCTCTGCCCCAGCTGGCTGGATGTCCCCTCTTGGTGGACGCTCATCAATCTGCACTCCGTCAGTATCCATGCCCTGCTGGTACTCTATCCAGTCCTGCTGGTGGCGGGCGGCTACCGTCCCAGTCTCCGGCGGGTGCCGCAGGTGCTGGTGTTCCTGTTCGGCTCTGCCCTGCCTATCTACTTTCTGAATCAGTCCCTTAACACCAACTTCTATTTCCTCAATAATCCCTACGGGAACATCATCACCAGCACCTTCACGGCCCTGCTGGGCGAAAAATATTATATCCTTGGCTTCCTGCCTGCCACCGCGCTGGCGCTGATCCTCATGTATCTGCCGTGGGCGGCGGACGATAAAAAGAAGAAGCGGGCATGAATGCAGTGCTTTAGAAAAAGGCAGTTCGGTCAGGACTGCCTTTTTCTTTTACCCCAAATTGCACCCTTCCTGCAAAATAAATCTGCAAATTTCTTGCGTTTTGCAGTCTGTTTTATCAATTTTAAGAGAATGCTGATTTTTTGCGCAAATCCCCTTGACAGGAGCCATACAGCGTGTTATCATGAACACATGAACAGATGTTCATATATTGAAGCGAAAGGATGACGACGATGGCTGAGAATGCTCTTGCCCCAGAACAGAAGCTGCCCAAGGCCCCGCCGGAGCTGCCGGACGATGAGGTGCTCTACGAGCTGGCCGATTTGTTCCGGGTGTTCGGCGATTCCACCCGCATCAAGATCCTCTACGCCCTCCACGACGATGAGCTGTGCGTGCAGGACATTGCAAATGCCGTCCAGCTCAGCCAGTCGGCGGTGAGCCATCAGCTGCGGGTGCTCAAGGACTCAAAGCTCGTCCGCTTCCGCCGCGACGGCAAGACCATTTACTATGCACTGGACGATGACCATGTGCGCAGCATCCTCTCCATGGGCATGGACCACATCGAAGAGTGATGCCCCCCAAAACGCTGCAAGCTCTGCCGCACCCTGCGGCGGAGCGGGGATATAGAAAGAAAGGCTGGTATTTATTATGAAAAAGAGCTACAAGATCGAAGTTGACTGCGCAAACTGCGCCCAGAAGATGGAGGATGCCGCCAACACGGTCGCCGGCGTCGCAAAGGCCACCGTCAGCTTCATGACCCAGAAGATGAACGTCGAGTTCGATGAGGGCGCGGACGTCAAGGCTACCATGCAGAACGTCCTCTCCGCCTGCAAGAAGGTCGAGGACGACTGCGAGATCTTCGGCATCTGAGTTTCGACTTTTGCTGCCGGGGTGCGCGTGGAAAATGTGGAAAAATAAATCAGTTTTCAACAATTTCCACGGCGTTTTCAACATCTTGGATGCAAAAATAGAAAAATAAACGCGCATTTGCGGCTTTTTGCGGGAAAACCTCGTGGAAAAGCCGGGGGAAAGCGTGGAAAACAAGCCCCTTGTGGGGAAAACCTGTTGAATCTGAGAAAACTGCCCCAAAAGGAGGCTGGTACCCGTGACGAAAAAACAAAAGAAAATGCTGTACCGCATCATCGCCGCTCTGGCTCTGGTGCTGGTGCTCAAGCTGCTGCCGCCTCTGCCCACGTCGGTGGAGCTGCTGCTCTACTGCATCCCCTACCTTGTGGTGGGCTGGGATGTGCTCCGCAAGGCCCTTCTGGGCATCAAGAACCGTCAGCCCTTTGATGAATGCTTCCTGATGGCCGTCGCCACCGTGGGTGCATTCGCGCTGGGTGATTACGTCGAGGGCTGTGCCGTTATCATCTTCTACCAGATCGGCGAGCTGTTCCAGGGCGTTGCCGTCGGCAAGAGCCGCCGCAGCATCTCGGCCCTGATGGACATCCGGCCCGACTACGCCAACATCGAGGGCGAGGACGGCAGGCTGGAGCAGGTGGACCCCGATGAGGTCGAGATCGGCACCATCATCGTGGTCCAGCCCGGCGAGCGTGTGCCGATCGACGGCGTCATCGTCGAGGGTGCTTCCACCCTCAACACTGCCGCCCTCACCGGCGAGAGCCTGCCCCGGGATGTCCGGTCCGGCGATGAGGTCATCAGCGGCTGTGTCAACATGAGCGGCCTGCTCAAGGTCAGGACCACCAAGGAGTTCGGCGAATCCACCGTCTCTAAAATTCTCGACCTCGTGGAAAATTCCAGCATGAAGAAGGCCCGCGCCGAGAACTTTATCACCCGCTTTGCCCGCGTTTATACCCCGGCGGTCTGCTACGGTGCGCTGGCGCTGGCCTTCATTCCCCCCATCGTTCTGCTGCTGATGGGCCAGCCCGCCCGCTTCGGCGACTGGGTCTACCGCGCCCTCACCTTCCTCGTCATCAGCTGCCCCTGCGCACTGGTCATCTCTATCCCGCTGAGCTTCTTCGGCGGCATCGGCGGCGCTTCCGCCTGCGGCATCCTCGTCAAGGGCTCGACCTATCTGGAAGAGCTGGCCGATACCCGCGTCGTCGTCTTCGATAAGACCGGCACCCTGACCCAGGGTACCTTCAAGGTCGTCAAGGTCTGCCCCGTGGAGGGCGGTGCCGAAGACAGCCTCGTGGAAGCCGCTGCGCTGGCCGAGAGCTGGTCGAAGCACCCCATCTCCCTGAGCATCAAGGCTGCTTACGGCAAGGACATCGACTCTGCCCGCGTCACCGACGTGGAGGAGCTGGGCGGCCACGGCGTCACCGCCAAGGTGGACGGCAAGCCGGTCGCTGCCGGTAATGCCCGCCTGATGGCAAAGCTGGGCCTCACCGTCCCCGATGTCCCCCAGACCGGCACCATCGTCCATGTGGCCATCGACGGCAAGTATGCGGGCTATCTGCTCATCTCCGACGTGGTGAAGCCCCACAGCGCACAGGCCATCAAGGGCCTCAAGCAGGCCGGCGTCCGCAAGACCGTCATGCTCACCGGCGACGCAGAGCCGGTGGCAAAGGCTGTCTCGGCAGAGCTGGGCATCGACGAGTACCACGCCGGCCTGCTGCCCGGCGATAAGGTGGACCAGATCGAGAAGCTCCTGGCCGCCAAGAACCCCAAAGAGATGCTGGCCTTCGTGGGCGACGGCATCAACGACGCCCCTGTCCTCTCCCGTGTGGATGTGGGCATCGCCATGGGTGCTCTGGGCTCTGACGCCGCCATTGAGGCCGCCGACGTCGTCCTGATGGATGACGACCCGGCCAAGATCGCTCTCGCCATGCGCATTGCCCGCCGCACCAAGAGCATCGTCTACCAGAACATCGTCTTTGCTCTGGCCATCAAGGCGGCCTGCCTGCTGCTGGGTGCTCTGGGTATCGCCAATATGTGGGCGGCCATCTTCGCCGATGTCGGCGTCATGGTCCTCGCTGTCCTGAACGCCACCCGCGCCCTCTACACGAAAGACCTTGTCAAGAAAGACCCCCAGTGATCGCTGCATAAAAATACGAATGCCACCGGAGAAACAGGCCTGCTGCCTGCTGATCCGGTGGCATTTTTGTTTTTTGAAAAAAGGTTCAGGCGGGCAGATGCACCTGCACAAAACGCTGCATCTCCGACTCCAGATTATTGACAAGGCTTCGGAAAGAGGGATGCTGTTGAAAGGCTCGCACCGGGTAAAGTAACTGCAATTCTGCCTCTACTCCTTTCTCCTGCAGAGGAACACAGACCAGCTCTCCGGTTTGCACACCGGAGTAGCGGTAGTGGGTCGGAGCAAAAGCAATGGCATAAGTATCGGTATGCTGACGTACTAATTCCACCACGCTGTTTACGGTACCGACTTCTACAATATGTTTGTCCGTGATGGTCCGTACCAGATCCGGAAGAAATTGGTCGATGGCAGCCAGTGCGCTGTCCGACTGATTCATAGGTTCCAGTGTGTGATTTGGAAAGGCCAGATAGTATTTTTTCAAATCGCTGAAAGTAAGGCTCTCTCTCTGGGCCAGTGGACTGAGCCGGTTTACTAGACAACCATAGACACCACTAGCCAGTACGACTTTTCGATTGTTCAGGGCTTTCAGCTCCCGGCTGAGATCGACCTGAGGGGAACCGAGGGTGAGGATCAGGTGCGGTTCCTGTGCATCGGCAGAAAGATATCGCTCAGGCTGTGCTTCAGTCTGGTAGCTGACGGTCAACTCCGGGTAGCTCTCACGGAGACGAAGCAAAATGTCCGGCACAAGGAACTCTGCCAGAGAGATATGACTGTAAACATCCACTTTTTTCAAGGAAGTGACAGTGCCCAGTTCCAGCCAGCCATTATACAGGGCAATCACCTGACGTGCCTGCGGCAGGATGGTCTCGCCTGCGATCGTCAGCCGGATGCCGGAGCTTGTGCGTGTGAACAGCTGGACTCCCAGTTCCTGTTCCATGGACTGGAGGGACTTCGTCAGACTGGGTGTTGTATGCTCTAAAAGACTTCTTAATCAAGCGGTTGGGAAGTCTCTTAGAA
>OLPY01002875.1_pt1 | contig 9833 bp, 10 predicted proteins | sample 1672481 | NCBI WGS metagenome assembly OLPY01 (sample SAMEA3136691, study PRJEB25190) | human gut metagenome | biome: human gut; feature: human-associated habitat; material: faeces | place: Austria | collected 2013 | reverse complement strand
GATGACTTCTCAAAGAATGCCATCCTGCGGTTTTACTCTCATAACGCAGAACAACACAAGCCGAAACGCTTTTCCGATGCAAGAAAAAATCTCCCGCTGCCGGGCAGTGGGAGATTTCGTTTCTGTTTTGGCGATTGCTGTCGATCAGAGGCGCTTTACAGCTCCTCCAGCTTTGCCAGACGGGAAAGCGCTTCTTCGGTAAGCTGTTCGCCCGGCTTGAGTTCTCCGGTCAGAATCGCTTCGCGCAGCATCTGATAGGCTTTATCCGAAAAAGACTCCCTTTTCTTGAGTGCCTGTAAAGCCATTCTACTACTCCTTTGCTTAATTCAATGTATAAGAATACATTTAGAATCGTCAAGTATAATATATGCCAAACTAGAAATGCATCGCAGTCTAACGTTATAGCGTTATGACATTATAACTTTGTAGCTTTTCAACGTTATAACTGTATAAAATATCCTGCGTATCGCCCCATCCAAGCGGCTGATCGAGGAAATGCCGGTCAGCTGTGAGCAGCCGCAGATAAGAAAGAGACCGTTTGCGCGGCATGGATCAAGCGCCGCGCGTATATCCCATTTTTATTCTGAGGAGTGCAAAATCCGGCTTCCTTGCGAAGATCAAAACGCAGGTTTCCCGCATCCGTAAAAACGTATGCGTTAACAAAAAGGACAAGCCGCGTGCCGTCCGCCGCAGGCTGCGCAAGCAGATCGAGCAGCAGATCAACGCCGACGCACTCCGCCGTCAGTTCGGCAGCGAGCTGACCGGAACGGTCGTGACGGCAGTCTGCAACATCAAGTACGCAGACAAGCTGTTCATCAAGGGCACTGCGGTCACGCAGGAGCATCGCGAGCAGATCTCCCGCCTTATTTCTCAGGAAAGCATGGAACGCTTCCTGAACAGCGTCACGATCGACTTCGGCCGCATCGACAACCCGGTTGCATACTTACAGACCGCGCTGTTCGACTTCCTCGAAAAGCAGTGCAGCACGGACGCCTCCCCTGCCGAGACAACACCCGAGCAGCCGCTGGCCGACTGGGAACTGGAGTGGCTCGAGCGCGTAAAAGCAAAACGCCACTCGCAGGAAACCGAATAACCTTTTAAGCCATGATTGACCTCATGGCTTATGGTTGTGCCCGGAAAATCATATTTTCATCCCCAAACACCGATGACGGCAGAAAAGCCGTCATTTTTCTTTGTCTGCCATACCATTACCCTGATTTTACAGGGTACTCTGTTTACAGGCAGTATGCTGAAAGACAAGATGCTTTTTGAGCAGATGCAAAACAGGCTGATATACTAAAATCCTTACCTACTAAAACTTCTTTACTCAAACTTCACTACTCAATCTTCCTGACAGAACAGGAGAGAAAAGAGTGAGAAATACACGATCTGAACGAATCTCTGAACTTATAGAAAGAGATAACGTTATAAAGTTACACAGTCTTGACGTTATAACTGCACAGGTATATAATAAGAGTAACGTTAAACAGTTATAACTTTATAAAGTTGAAAGAGGTGGAGAACATGTCTGCGATATTTGCACTGGCCAACCAGAAAGGCGGCGTGGCGAAAACCACAACGACCGGCATTCTGGCGGCCGGTCTGAAAAAGCAGGGCTTCAGCGTGCTGACGATCGACTGCGACCCGCAGGGCAACCTGTCGATGTCGGTAGCTGCCGAGAATCAGGACAGCGCGACCATGTACGAGGTCATGAAGGGCACAGTCTCGGCGCGGGAGGCCATCCAGCACACACCCAGCTGCGATATCATTCCGGCGAACACCATCCTTGCGGGAATTGAGCAGGAGCTGCACAACGTCGGCAAAGAGATGACGCTCAGAGAGAAGCTGCGCGACGAGCAGACCGGCGTAGCGGAAGCGTACGATTACATTCTCATCGACTGTCCGCCGTCGCTTGGCCTGCTGACCGTGAACGCGCTGACGGCTGCCGACTATCTGCTCATCCCGACCATGGCGGAGACCTTTGCGGCGTCCGGCATCACCCAGCTGTATGATACTTACAAGTCGGTGAAGAAATACACCAATCCGGCACTCAGGATCGACGGCGTGCTGCTCACGCGCACCGAGCGTACCCGCGTCACAAAGACCATTCAGGAGCTGACCGAGAAGATCGCGGACTACATGGGCGCGGATGTTTACCGCACGACCATCCGCAGCAACGTGATCATCAAGGAAGCGCAGGCTGTGCAGGAGAACGTGTTCGACTACATCGAAAGCAAGGCACAGACCAAGGGCGAGCGCGTTTCCGAGGCCAGCCGGAATTTTGTGAATGACTGTCTGAATTTCGTCAAGGAGTTTGTGGAGAAGGAGAGGGAACAGTAATGGCAAGACTCAGCGCAGAGGAAATGTTCAAGAATATGATCGGCCGCAAGGACGAGGAGCCGCAGCCGGCACAGGAAACCGCTGCCGCGCCGACTGCGGAAAAGAAGAAAGCCTCCACCGTGCAGGTGACCGTGCGTCTGCGCCCGGAGCAGCATAAGCAGCTCAAGGCGGCAGCCTTCCACCGCGACTGCGATATGTCCGAGCTGGTACGGCAGGCACTCGATCAGTTTTTTGCGTAACTTCCGGAAATGTTAAAGTTAAAAAGTTACAAAGTTATAGCTTTGTGACTTTTTAACTTTTTAACTTCATGATGAAATTCTGTTATGAAATACAGGATATACGGACAATTTACCGGCAATACAGGCGATAAAAGTGAGAGTACACCGTGGCCGTTTATCTCAATCCGCGCAACCTGCGTATCGTCGGCATGACAAACCACACGCATAATAAGTATAAAACTGTGATGGAAATGATGCTGCGCCACAAGGATTCCTTCACGTGTTCAGCCATCGGTTCCCGCCGGAGCAGGCAGAGCTGGCCGTGAAGGCCAGCATGACCCGCGAAAGCATGAAGGTCGTTATTGACCCGTGGATGGAGTAAGTATCCCGCTTCCGTCCCGCCCGTAAAACTGCCGTGCGGCTGAAAAAAACGGGGGGCACGGGGATTCCACCCGTCAAGCTGGATTTGCACCATCAAATCCGTTGCTTGTCAGACCATACCACACCTTTTCTTCTCAATAAACAAAACCCGGAGCACAGACTGAAAAAGCAGTCTGTGCTTCGGGTTTATTAGGCGGCGGCAGGCGTGGAGATCAGTTGATTTTTGCTGCCGTAAGGGAAAAGTGCTTCTGAAGCTCGAACAGGGTCCGATCAGGTTTCCGTACAAGCAAGAGTACTAAAAACAGCTATGAGAATTTGGATAATACTAACGAAATAATTGCAAATTTTCGTTTGGCTATTGTGTTTATTTTGCAAATATGCTATATATAAGACAAGCAATTCATACGTATGCAAAGAGGTGGAAACAGTTGAAAACGATTACTTCTGTCGAACTTGCCAAATTAGCTGGTGTGTCGCAATCAACGGTTTCCCGTTGCCTGAATGACAGTCCGCTGGTTTCAGAAGAAACCAAGGCAAGAGTCAAAAAGCTGGCGGAAGAATACTCCTTTCAGTTTAACACTAACGCACGGGGGTTAAAAACCAACCGCACCGGTGTGATCGGATATGTATTCTCAGAGGATTTTACCGGCTTTGCAAACCATTATATTCAAAGTGACATTTACTATCGCATACGTATGCAGCTCGTAAAGGAAGGGCTGGATCTGGTGCCGGTATTCGATGAGGGGAAATACGGTGAGTTTTTTTCCATCGAAAAGAGTATCAGCAATCGACGGTTTGATGCCCTGATCTTTAACCGACCGCAGGTGGATGAGCGAGTCAAAAGCCTGCTGTATGAAACAAAAATTCCATTTATCTATATTTACGATACGAATGAATCATTGGATGAGTCGTATATGATCGCACCGAGCCATTCACAGATTGGCGGTCTGGTCGGCAAGGCGTTTTGCGAAGCTGGCTATACACGATTTGTGGAAATTATCGGACCGCAGGATCGAATCGACGTTATACATAAACATGAAGCTTTTGCACGTGTTTTGCATCAGCATGGGCATAAGCTGTCAGATACGCACATTCTGCATGCAGATTACAACCTGAAGCAGGCTACGCAGCAGGTTTTGGAGCATATTGAACTGTTCCAGCCGGGTACAGCGTGTTTTGCACAGAACGATATGATGGCATTAGGCGCGCTGGAAGCACTGCGCGAGCAGGGCATTCAGGTGCCGGATGATGTGGCTCTGGTTGGTTCGGATAATATCCCGATGGGCAGCTGGTTTACGCCGCATTTAACCACTGTGGCAGTAGATTATGACAGGATTATCAATTTAACAGTAGAATGGGTCATGGCAATGGCATCGAACAAACTGCCGGATACCTACCGATATATACTGGACAGCAAATTGATCATCCGAGACACATTCTGTCCCTCAGCAGGAGAATAATTCTTTTATTCTTCGCAAATGAATACGTATGCAAACGCGAAAAAGCGTTTCAATTATAAAAAGAAAGAAGGAAAAGCAAATGAAAGGAAAAAAATTGATGGCTATGCTGATGGCGGGATCCTTGCTGCTGGCAGGTCTGACGGGCTGCGGCGGTTCCACTGCAAAGGGAGGCGATGCTGAGGCAGGTGCGGCTGATTACCCGAATGGTCCGGTAACAATCATTTGTCCGTGGGGCGTCGGCGGCGGTGCCGATGTCATCTCCCGCAAGATCTCGGAGGTGGCCAAGAATTATTTTGATCAGCCGATCATTGTAGAAAATCACACAGGCGCTTCCGGCACCATCGGCATGATGGATGCCCTGGATGCGGATGCGGACGGTTATACTATGGTCGTCACCAACGGTCCGTTATTTTCGTTGACTCCGAAGTACATCGATGTATCCTATGAGCTTTCTAATTTCACTATGCTGCGCGGTATGCGTCAGGTTGCGCTGATGATCCTCACTAATCCGCAGAAATCCGGCATGAAGACGTTTGATGATCTGATCAACTACGGTAAAACGCATAAGATCACGTATGCAACTTCCTCCGGCCCGGGCGGTGACCAGTACGTTGTTGCTTCTGCAATGTTCAAGTCGCTTGGCATCGAGGCAGAGCCGGTCGTTATGGGCAGTGAGGCAGAATCGATCAATGCAGTGGTTTCCGGTCAGGTAGACTGCGGTCTGGGTACGCCTCCGGCATACTACTCGCATCAGGAAGAGGGTACGGTCCAGGCGGTCGCAACTTTCTATCCGGAAACGGTTCAGACTCCGTACGGTGAAGTAAAGTCCATCAAGGACTGGGATGTTGATGTCGAATTTGCCGGCATGGACTGTCTGGCTGTTCGCTCGGACGTTCCGCAGGAGATTGTAGACAAACTGAATGCAATGCTCGATGACGTATATGCCGATTCCAAGTTCACTGGTTTTATGGACGAGATGGGTTATCCGCTGTGGGATGCCAAGGGTGACGAAGTGACGCAGTTTATCGAGGATCAGATGGACAGCATGGACAAATACGTGGAGATGCTCCAGTAACAGGCTGGTCTGTTTAATCTGGTGTGAGAGGTGACAAGATTGAAAGTAAAGCTAAATTCGAATATGATAACAGGCGTTCTGTTTCTGATCGTTTCTGTTGCCCTGCATATTCTGATACCATCGCAGATCCGGACGTATGAAACCAGCGCGGTGACTGCTGCAACAGTTCCGACGCTTCTGATCCGCGGCATGATACTTTGCAGCGTAATCTTGCTGGTGCAGGGTATCCTGTCCAAGGAAAAGACCGAATACACGATTTCAGGAGCCATTTTTACCAAAGAAAATCTGCTGCGGCTGAAACCGGTAATCTATATTGCCATGCTGATCGCATACGCGCTGCTGCTTCCGCATATTGGATTTATCATTTCCTCGCTGCTGCTTGCCAATGGCATTCTGCTGTATTTCGGTACGAGAAAATGGTGGTTCTATGCGATTGCCAGTGCAAATGTAATCGTTGCGTACTTTGCATTTCAGGCAATGAGCGTGACTCTGCCATAAGAAGGAGGAAGCGCATATGTTAAACAACTTGATGACCGGTTTGGCGCTGATGGCCTCGGCAGAGAGCTTCATTGCAATTTTCATCGGTCTGCTGGCAGGTATCATTATCGGTGCCATTCCGGGTTTGACTGCGGATATTGCGATCATCCTGTGCCTGCCGATTACATACAGTATGGAACCGATCCCGGCGATGCTTCTGCTGCTTGGCTTGTATTGCGGCGGCACATACGGCGGCTCCATTACTGCAATTTTGATCAATACACCGGGTACGCCCTCGAGCGCAGCGACTGTGCTGGATGGTTATCCGCTGACGCAGCAGGGCAAGCCGCTGAAGGCTCTGACGATGGCGCTGTATGCCTCGTTTTTCGGTGGCCTGTTCAGTGCGCTGGTATTGCTGTTTGCTGCACCGAGCATTGCACATTTCACGCAGATGTTTGGCCCTCCGGAGTATTTCTGCATCGCAGTGTTTGGATTGTCTATTATTGCAAGCATCTCGAACGGCAATATCATCAAGGGTCTGCTCGGCGGCCTGATCGGTATTTTCATTGCACTGCTGGGACAGGATTCGGTCAGCGGTACACTTCGGTTTACCTTTGGTGTCCGTCGACTGGGCGCCGGTATCCCGCTGATCGTTACGCTGGTCGGTCTGTTCGCAATTGCCGAATTGCTCAGCCGCTCGGATTATAATCCGCGTACAGATGCAACGCGTAAGCAGCATTTGAAGCTGGACCATGAGAAGCTGTCATGGGCAGAGATCAAGCGCTGCCTCAAAACAATGACGATCTCTTCGGTGATTGGTACGATTGTAGGTGCTATCCCGGGTACAGGCGGCGGCATTGCAGCTTTTATCAGCTACGATCAGGCGAAAAAGACCTCCAAATACCGTGATCATTTCGGTCACGGCGAGATCGAAGGCGTTTCCGCAACCGAGTCTGCCAATAATGCAACGACCGGTTCTACATTGATTCCGCTTACAACACTGGGCGTGCCCGGTGACGGTTGCACGGCAATTCTTCTGGGTGCATTTATGCTGCAAGGCATGGTGCCCGGTCCCTCCATGTTCAAGGAGCACAGCGATATTCTATACGGCATTATGATTGGTCTTGTCGTTATCAATATCCTGATGCTGATTATCGGTCGTGTGTTTACCCCGCTGTATGCCAATATCACACGCATTCCTTATGAGCTGATGAGCGCAATCATCATTGTTTACTGCATTACCGGTGTCTATTCGAGCGAAGCCAGCACATTTCAGGTACTTCTGGCGGTCATCATCGGCGCGTTTTCGTTCCTGCTGCGCAAGCTTGGATTCGGTGTTGTACCGATCATCCTCGGCGTAGTTCTTGGTGATCTGGTGGAAACGAATTTCCGCAACTCGATGGTAATGTCCGGCAATTCTCTGTCCATCTTCGTAACACGGCCATTCAGCCTGTTGTTCCTTGCGCTGGCTGTGCTTTCGATTGGAATGTTCTTCTACAAGGCAGCAAAGGACAGAAAAAAGCAAAAAACAGAGTTAAATTAAAAAGGAGTTTCAGATGAAGTATTATACCGAGCCGAGCCGGGAGATCCCGGTTGCGGCAGAAACGGAAGTCCTTGTTGTAGGTGGCGGCCCCGCAGGTTTCGGCGCCGCCCTGCACGCAGCACGCATGGGACGAAAAACGATGCTGATCGAGCAATACGGCGCGGTCGGCGGTGTGGCAACCACGGGCATTATGAGTCATTGGACCGGCAGACAGGACGGCGGCTGCTTTGAAGAGCTGCGCGAAAAGGCACGCGACTGTGAAGCGGAGCAGGTCATCAATCCGGAAAAACTGCGTATTCTGATGCTGGATATGCTGATGGAGGCCGGCGTTAATGTACAGCTGTACACAGGCTTCAGCGATGTCATTATGGAGGGAAACCGCGTTGCGGGTGTAATCACAGAGAGCAAATCCGGCCGGGAAGCGATCCTGAGCAAAATGGTGATCGATTCGACCGGCGACGGCGATGTGGCCGCACGTGCGGGCGTTCCGTTTGAAAAGGGACGTTCGACGGACGGCGGTATGCAGCCGATGACGATCATGTTCAAGGTTGCCGGCGTAGATATGGATCGCGCCATGTTCTTCTGGGGCTTTGAGGATACGGTCCAGCTGCCGGAAGGCGATCTGCAAACACTCGGTCGTCAGGAATTACCCTCTCCGGCAGGTCATATCCTGCTGTATCCTTCGTCGCTCCCCGGCGTTGTCACAGTCAACATGAGCAATATGACCGATGTGGACGGCACAAATGCAAGAGATCTGAATCGTGCTGAATACGTATGCAGGAAGCAGCTTCCCGAGATTATTGCATTTCTGCGCCGCCATGTGCCGGGATATGAAGGCTGTTATCTGATCGACAGTGCCGATGTGATCGGTGTGCGTGAAACCCGCCGGTTTGAGGCGAATTATCAGCTGAACGAGCAGGATATTGCGCAGGCTCGTACCTTTGAAGACTGGGTAGTTACCAAGTCGAATTTCTTCTTTGATCTGCACAATGTAGAAGGCGCCGGACTGGATGCCAATGGTGAATACAAGGCGTTCAAGCAGCCGAAGCCGTATACGATCCCGCTGCGCTGCTTTGTACCAAAGACGGTGGAGGGTATTCTGCTGAACGGACGCAATATTTCGGGTACGCATAAGGCACACTCCAGCTATCGCGTAATGCCGATTGTAATGAATATGGGGCATGCTATGGGTATTGTTGCCGCGATGTGTGTTGCGCAGAACAAAAAGCCGCTGGAATTGGATATTCACGAAGTGCAGGATGAACTGCGCAGAACGAATGTAGAACCGTAAACTCAGGAAAGGAGACACAGTTAATATTATGCTGAAACGAATGCCCCGCACGATGACAGCAGAGCAGTCACTGAAAAGCGGACTGTTCAAGCTGAGAGATATTGCCGCCTGTGCTTATGGCAATGGAAAGTGGATTCAATACCGGGATGCCGCAGGCACCTGTAAGCTTACGATGTCCATGGGAGAGATCGTAAAAAACGCCAGTCCGGAAGATGTTGAAGTGTCCAAGGCGCTTGCAGTGCTGTCCGCAACCGCGCTGCCGGAGAACGGCGTAAAATCTATGGTGATTCTGCTGGTATCTCTGTTGGAAAAAGCGGAGAACCTCGGCTGCACGGAAGCGGATGTAAACGCAGTTTATGCGCTTTTGGAATATGCGGTGAAATATCTGCCGGCTATCGCCAAAGAGAATGGCGGTGAGCTGCTCGGCAGCGTGCGGCCGTACATGACACTGATTAAGCCATTGAACAAACGGGCGCGTGAACTGGGCAATGAACGTGCAGCAGCAACGATGGAATATGCCCTGACAACGCTGCTCCTGACGTTTACCGAAGCCAACGGTGCAAATGGATACGGTGTATATGAACGCATGAAAGCACTGGCGCCCAATCAGTTTTTCAGCCTGAATCAGGTTGGCATTGAGAGATCAATTTCCGTGGACAGTCCTTATACTGACATCTGGACGATGGGATTTGATCCCATCGACGGAACGATTAAGGATTGTCGCGACATGGCATATCGCGATAAAGAGGAGGACGTCCGAAACGTATTACTCGCGGTGAAGAATGCCCTGCAGGTTATTTGGAATATTGCCGCAAGTCTGTGATACGTGAATACACTGTCTGAGACAGCAGGTATGAAACCGCTCCAGCGATCGGCGTGTATTTACCCAATCTTCATGACCGGATAAACCAATATCCGACTCCTCCTGTTTGTTTTTCAGATTTCAGTTGTTGAAAATCATATCACCCTACTTTACCCAAAAGGAGCTTCCACGCACGGCGATGGAGGCTCCTTTATTTTTCCGGCTCGCCGAACTGACAGCGCCATT
>OLPY01002874.1_pt1 | contig 9834 bp, 9 predicted proteins | sample 1672481 | NCBI WGS metagenome assembly OLPY01 (sample SAMEA3136691, study PRJEB25190) | human gut metagenome | biome: human gut; feature: human-associated habitat; material: faeces | place: Austria | collected 2013 | reverse complement strand
CTCTGGGCGGTCTCGTCGATCTCCAGAAGGTGCGGGTACAGCTTCTCGCTCAGCAACATCTGGTTGTAGAGGATGGGACGATGTTCCTTCAGGTAGGTTTTCCTCATCCTGCCGTACTTGCCCAGGGGTTTCTCCGGCTGCTGGCTCAGCTTCAGGTCGGGAATCAGATAGTCTCCGTTCTGGATATAGGTCATGGGATTGTTCATCTTGTTTGCTCCTTTCTTGGTTGGCCTCACGCTCGGCATTTCGGATGGTAACGCCGATCTGCCGCAGCACCTGTTGATTGATCTGGCTGACCGCCGTTCCCAGTGCGCCGATGGTAGCAGGGGTGTTGAAGTCGAAAATCGCCATAAAGTCCTCATGGGTAAAATAGCGTTCCGGTTCCAATCCGCAGCGAGACATCAGGGCGTAGGAAATGCTGACGGTGGCGGCTGCCTTAAACTGTACTTCGATGTTAAATTCATCATATTCCTCTAAAAAGGAATCGTCAACGATATAGAGAAAGTCCTGACGATGCTCGTTCCAGTATTCGCCCGCCAGTTTTCCGGCTACCTCCGTGAGCTGTCCGGCAAGGTCATCACCGGAAACATCATAGGTGCGCTCAAGCATGGCCTGCACCGAATCCAAATGGCGCTCCTCCAGCTGCCACAGCCAGGGAGTGCGGGAATGTTCACGGGTTCCGGTGTCGGAAATATCAAAAACATAGCGCAGGCGGGGTCTGTCCCCGGAATCGTCCACCAGGGCGATACCCTTGGAGCCACGGCGCACATAGCGGCCCATTTTTTCATTCCATAAATCATACTCCGCACAGGCGGTAGCGTCCGGGCGCTGGGCATAGATCATCAACTGCTCATGGAACGGGTACTTGTAAAGGCGAGCGGCGGTGGTCAGAAATCCCGCCCATTCCTGCCAGCTGCCTGTGAGCTGGGTCGCCACATGGTCGGCCATCTGCCGGTAAAATTCTGTTTTGGATGGCATGGTTGTTGTCCTCCCTTCGTGTTAAATGGAAATGGGGCGGCATTTTACGCCGCCCCGTTGGGTGTTTATGAAATGCTTATTCATCAAAATCCGGGTACAGTTCCAGCTGAGCAAACTCGGCATCGCTCATAGCCTGGAGCTTCATCAGGGCGCTGTCGGTCAGTTCCCTCAGTTCCGTTTCCTCCGGCGAAAGTTCGCCGCGCATCTCGGTCAGAGCCTCCATCAGCCCGGTGCGGCTGCCGGTGTTGTAAATGCATATCAGGTTCATTTCTTCAAAAGTAAAGTTTCCCATATCAAAGCTCCCTTTCTGCGCTCTTTTTAGGCGCTGTCTTTTTGTGTTCCGTCCGGGGCTGGCTTTTCAGCTGCTCCATGACGGACTTTTTCTTGTCCCGTTCCTCCCGGTGGACAGCTTCCGCTAAATCCATGAGAGAGATTGGCTGGCCGCTGCGGGCCTGCTGTTCCAGCTGCGCCACGGTCGGCTCTTTTGGGCCGTTGTTGATGATGCCGTCGATCATGCCGTAGTCATCCTCCAGCATCATTTCCGCATTTTTCAGCGGATTGTCCGGCAGGAATCCGGGAATCTCGGTGAAACCAACGCTGTCGCAGTAATGACAGGATACCTTACCGTCCTGCTTGATGGCAACGATGTCGCTGACGCTCAGGGACGGGCTGTGAAAATCCACCGGCTTTTTCAGGTTGAACTGTTCATACAGCGTTTCCAGCTGCTCCATAGTGCTGCCGGAACCGTTCAGCGGGGCGGTGTAGATCAGGTCATAATTACTTCGGTCCACGGCCAGATTGTGCGATTGCAGCCAGTCCAGATTCATAAAGCGCACATTCTGCGGATCGTCCCGGCTCACCTGATAAATGGCAAAGCAGCTGCCCTCATGGGAGAGAAACGCCTGCTCCCGTTCCAGCTGCCGGTCCTGCCGTTCCAACACCTTTTCATGGAACTGGGGGCTTTGCTCCCATTCCTCGTGTTCCACGCCGAAAAGTCCGCCATGCTCCATGATTTCCTCGGTGTCAAACACCATGCTTTCCGTGTTATCTTCATGGAGGACATAGACGGTCAGACCGGCAGCGTCCAGTTCCAGCGCCCGTTCTCTGGTGACAGGCAGCATCCCATCGTAAAAGTAGCCATATTCCTGCATATCCGAAACAGATACTTCGCTGTCGGGCATGGGGTACTCGTCCAATGCCTGCTCCTGAGCATCCGGCAGCTGAGTGGCGGCAGTTTCTGCGCTCTGCTGGCTGACCTGTTCCTGCATCTGCTGACAGGCGGCATCCTGCAAGGTCTCAATCATAGACAGCGGGGCATCCTGAATCGACGGATTTTCCAGTTCCAGCCCCTCACAAATCTGCCGGACAGCGGCGGAACGGGACAGTTTCGGGGCATCCAGCTGGCCGCCGTCCAGTTCTTTCATGGTTTCCTTGTCATAGAGGGTATAGTCCCAGCCGGTATCGCACGGCTGAATATGCAGATAGGTGGCATCGTTCAGAAGAAACAGGGCTTCCTGCGGTATATCCGCCTGTTCCTGCTCCTGTTTGGCGGTCAGGTCAATGCCGCGCTCCTTGCAGATTTCCTTGTAGTGGCGTTCGATGTTGTTAATCAGCTCACAGGAAGTCTTATTGATGGTCTCCAGGCTGGCTCGTAATTCTTTCAGCTCCTTGCCCTTGGACCAGGAAGCGATGTAACCGAAGCTGTTTTCCCCGGTCTGGATGCCAAAATACTGGCAGACTGCATAGGAAATGCTTTCTGCTTCGACTTCTTCTGTGCGACGGTCTTTAGGTTTCGGCTGGTCGGGAGCATTGTCTCCGGCAGCGGCGGTTTCCTGCATCTTTTGCCGATTATGGAGCTTACTGTGTGCAATTTCATGGACAGTGGCGGAAACGGTCTGTACCTCGCTCATGCCTTCCCGGATGGCGATGCGCTGCTGGTCGGGGGAAAAATAGCCGTCCGTGTTGGCGGCCATCGGCTCAAACTCAATAGGAACCGAGGCAGAGCGCCGCAGGGCTTCCAGAAACGCTTCATAGTGCGGCACAGTCCCCGAAAGGCTGGAGGCCAGCTCCGGCAGCGGCTTGCCATCGGTCTGGCTCACATCAAACACCTTGACCGGGCGAAACATGGGAATCTCGATTTCCTTTTCCTCCATAACCGTCTTGCCGTCTGCATCCAAAATGGGGGCATGGGTGTCCGGGTCCCGCTTCATTTCCTCGATTTTCTTTTTGTAGGGCGTGGGGGCGATGATAGTGATGCCATGCTCACCCTTTTTCACATGGCGCGCAAACTGGTTTTTCCACTTGTTGAACCCGGCCACCAGTGTGGCTTCCGGCTTCTGCATATAGATGAGCATGGTGTTGTTCACCGAATAACGGTGAAACTTGGACATGACGGACAGATAGCGCATATACTTTTCGCTCTCGAACAGCTCTTTGATGCCCTGTTCGATACCCGCCGTGATTTCCTGCAACCGTTCCCGGTTGGTGGGCTTATCAGCCATGATGTTCACTCTCCTCTCTAAATTGGCGATTGTTGATTGATGTTCGGCAATCCACAGCTTTTGTTCCTCCGGGCTGTCCTCCAGAAAAGAATCCAGCAGATAGCCGATATAATCCTTTTGCTGCACCGCCTCTAAAAAACGGGGGTGCATGGGTCCCTCCGGTGTTTTGGGTGTGTAGCCCGCTTCCCACTTGCGGAGAAGATGGAAGTAGTCCGCCAGAACCCGAAAGGCATGGTCCCGGTTCTCCCGAAACTTCTGCGCCTCGGTTTTCTGCCGGACATAGTTCCTCCGGGGCGGAGCCTGACTGTCATAAATAAGGCCAAAATCCTGCGCCAGCTTCTCGGCGGCTTCCTTGGGGGACAGGTTGTAGAGCCGGGCGGTCAGGTCTATCACATCGCCGGTGGCTCCGCAGCCGAAACAGTAGAAATATTCTTCGTTCAGCTTCATGCTGGGGTTCTTATCATCGTGAAAAGGACAGCAGGCCATGCCGCCCCTTTTGACCTCAATCCCATATCGTTCTGCGGCTTCCCGGACGGTGACAAACTGCTTGACCATCTCAAATACATTTGCGCCCATCGTTAATCAGCTTTCGGTTTGGGGATGGGCGGCCTGTACCCGGCAGCCTTGGCCCGTTCACTGGCAGCCTTGCGGCGCTCGGCGCTGTATGGCTCCCGAACGGACACACATCGTTTGGGGACTGTAAAATTGTGCTTATCCTTTTTGCAGACCTGTTCCGGGTGCTTTTTGGAAAGGCAGGTCAGCTTCTCCATCAGTTTTCGGTCATGGGTATAAACTTCGGCGGTGTCCTCGGCCTGATTGTAGAGGAGAATGGTTTCCTGTTCATAAAGGGAGAGCTTCATTTTGCACCGCCTTTCTGCCGGTCAAATTCCAGCTTGAAGTTGGCGTACCGCCCATCGTCCTCCAGAACCACCGTGGCATCATAGGTCTTGCCGGTCTTTTCGGAATAGCAGCCGGTGATCCTTGCGCGGCCATCCTTGAGCAGCGCTGTCACCAGTGCCTTGGTAGGCTGTTTTTTCTTGGCAGCCCACCATTTGTTGTTTTTCCAGATGGCAAATTTACAGGATTCTGTCTGGCAGAAGAACCCTTTTTGCAGTTCCGCCACATCACCGCCGCAGCGGGGGCATTTGCCCACCACTTCGCGGGGCGGCGTGAACAGGTACTCAGTCCCCTTGATGACCTGATAGGTTCCCACCAACTCCCGGAGCATGGCGCAGATCCCACCCATGAAGTCCTCCGGGGACAGCTCGCCGCGCTCGATCTCGCTTAAACGGTGTTCCCATTCAGCGGTCAGCAGGGGCGATTGCAGCTGTTCCGGCAGAACGGTGATCAGGGATACCGCATCTTTGGATGGCATGAGCTGCACAGCTTTCCTGCTCTTTTTTCGCTCCAAAAAGCCGGTGGACACCAGCTTTTCCAAAATCCCGGCGCGGGTGGCCGGGGTTCCCAGACCTTTTCTCTCGGCATCCTCCGGCATATTTTCCTTCCCGGCAGTTTCCATCGCAGAAAGCAGCGTATCCTCGGTGAAGTGTTTGGGCGGGCTGGTTTTGCCCTCCTTGACGGCAGCGCCGGAAAGGGGCAGCGTCTGACCTTCGGTTAATTCAGGCAGAGCCTTGTCCTCAGCTTCCGGCTCCGCATTTTTCAGCGCAGAACGGTAGGCAGTGTCCAACGCCCGCCAGCCGGGGCGTTTCACCGTTTTGCCCTTGGCGGTAAACTCTGCACCGGCACACTCCACGGTGACAGCAGTTTCTGAGTAAGTATGCGGTTCCGCCACCGCGCACAGCAGGCGTTGTGCTACCAGCTCCAGCACCGCCTTTTCGCCCACCGGCAGGCCGGACAGGTCAGCGTTTTGGAGATTGCGGGTAGGGATCACTGCATGGTGGTCGGTCACTTTTTTGTCGTTGATAACCTGAGCCGCATCACAGGAAATGGCGATCCCTTTGCGAAACGGCATGGCATTGGCAACCAGATTGACCAGCACAGGCAGGCTTTCAGCCATATCGCTCGTCAGATAGCGGCTGTCCGTGCGGGGATAGGTGCAGAGCTTCTTTTCGTATAATGCCTGAAGATAATCTAAAGTCTGTTGAGCCGTGTATCCCAGTAGGCGGTTGGCATCCCGTTGTAAAGTAGTTAGGTCATAGAGGGCAGGCGGCTTTTCCGATTTGTCCCTGCGCTCCACCTTTTTCACCGTGGCAGCTGTACCCTGGCAGGCGGCTTTCAGCTGCTCGGCAGCAGCCTTGTCTGCCATGCGTTCCCCGGAAACGGAAAAACCGGGCAGCTCCAGGACTACCGTGTAAAACGGAACCGGCTTGAAGGTGTCGATCTCGGCTTCCCGCTGGACGATGAGGGCCAGCGTCGGGGACATGACGCGCCCAATATTCAAAGTGCGGTGGTACAGCACCGAAAACAGTCTTGTGGCGTTGATACCCACCAGCCAATCCGCCTTGGCGCGGCAGAGGGCCGCATCCCGCAAGCCGTCATAATCGGCACCGGGGCGCAGGTTTGCAAAGCCCTCCCGAATAGCGGAATCCTCCATCGAGGAAATCCAGAGCCGCTTCATGGGTTTGCTGCATCCCGCCAGCTCATAGACGCTGCGGAAAATCAGTTCGCCCTCGCGTCCGGCATCACAGGCGTTTACCACCTCAGTCATATCCGGGGCGTTCATCAGCTGTTTCAGCACAGCAAACTGTTTCTTCTTGTCTTTACCCACCACCATCTGCCAGTGTTCCGGCAGGATGGGCAGATCGTCATAGCGCCACTTGGCATAGTCTGGGTTATATACATCGGCATCCGCCAGCCCAGCCAGATGGCCTACGCACCAGCTGACCCGCCAGCCATTGCCCTCCAGATACCCGTCCTTGCGGATGGTTGCGCCGATCACCGCCGCCAAACTCTGGGCAACCGATGGTTTTTCGGCAATTACCAATTTATGTTGAGCCATGATGGTTCCTCCTCTCTTTGAGCCATCGGGACATTTCCCGGTGACAGATACCTACACAGGGCTGCCCATAATTCCCGCAGCCATAGCAGGGGTGGCTTTTGGGTAAAGAGAGAGGACGGGAAGTGTCCTTCCCGCCCTCCGGCCTGCGTGTCATCATGCGTTCATAGGGGCTGTCGGTGAATCGGGTCATGGGGTGTCATCCTCACTTTCTTCACCGCCGCCCCTGTCAGCGTCCAGCTCGTCCGATTCCTCGTCCTCCAGTTCCATTTCTTCCTCATCCGGCAGTTCCTCGCCGTCCTCATAGTTATAATCGTCTGGATTACTGCTGTTTTTGTGGTTGGCTTTACCTTTAATAAATTTGAAGTAGGCAAAGGCAGCGCCGCCCATCACAGCCAGCACCAGCAGCAGGACAGCCGGATTTAACCCTGCGGGTTCTTTTTTCTCCTGCTCCGTGGGTTCCTTTGGCGGTTCTGGCTTCTTGCCGGTACAGCCGGTCATGTCCGTACTGCACACCTCGCATTTGGTGTTGACCGCACCGGCTTCACATTTTTCTGTGCAGTTGCAGACAGCAGGCGGTTTCTCGGCGGATTGCCCGTCCTCCATCAGCGCCATCAGGTCAGCTTCGTCCACCTGATTTAAGAAATGGACGGCGGTTTCCTTGTCCTCGTTGGCACGGTCAATGAGGATGTAGAAATAATTGCCGGATTTTGTGGTGACGGTGATGAGCTGCTTGTTGCCGCCGAAATCATCCACCAGGGCAGCGTTGCCCTCCGGGGTCAGGGCAGGACTGTCCTCAGTTTCTTCCACCACATTGGTATCGTTGGTGGCATCCTCCGCCGGGGGCTGCTCCGGACCTTGAGCAAAAGCGGTGACAGAAAAACCGCCCATCAGCACCAATGCGGCGCAGAGGGCGGAAAGGGTCTTAAAAATTCTCTTATTCTTCATGGGCGATGTCCTCCTGTTCGTCATGGGCAGCCATACCGGGAATCCTGCCGCCGGACAGCATGGCGCTTAACTGCTCCGGGGTCATACGCATAGCGCGCACCATCTGGACGATCTCCAGATTTTCCGCTTCGGTTTTCTGCGCTTCCAGCGATTTCAGCTTTTCCTGATACTCTGCGATTTTCTCACGGGTTTTCGTAATTTCCCGGTCAATGCGTTCGATTTTCGTAGCCATAATCAATCACTCCTTATCAAAAGATTTGTCACCAGTTCATCAGACCGTAGCCCTTGATGCACTCGTAGTTCACATCGTAGCTTCTGATTTTGCAGGCATCGCCGCTGTTTCCCTCTACGGTATAGACCCGGCTGCCGTCTGTGCCGATGACGATGCCCACATGGTCGGCGCTGCCGTCCAGGTCCCAATCGAAGAAGATGGCGTCGCCGGGGGCGAGGTTGTCATAGCCGCGCGCGCCCCATTGTCCATGGGACTGGAACCACGGGATGCCCTGGGACTGGCAGGCGGCAAAGCGCGGCTCGGATAATCCCATCTGCCCATAGCACCAGGATACAAAGCAGGCGCACCATTCCACACGGGAATTGAAGCCGTACCAGCTCCAGTAGGGCTGCCCGCCCACATTTCCCACCTGACGTTTGGCCAGTTCCACCAGCTCCGGGTTGCCGGGGCGTGTGCCGTTTACAAACTCCACACCGTCCAAACTCTCGGAATCACTGGTATTTGTGGAGCCGCCGCCGAAGATCAGCGGCTTGTTGCCAAGCGTCTGCCGGTACACCTGATACATTTCCAGCTGCTCCGGGGTCAAAAGCTCTGTGGCAAGAGAGAAAATGGGGCGGCTCTCCAGCTTGACATGAAGAATCCGGTATTCGTATTCGTGGGTGTCGCCATCCTCGTCCGTATAGGTGCGAATCTGGATTTCCTCGGTGAGCGTCAGGGTATATTGGGCGGAAAACACGAGCTCCAGTTCGCCCTGGGCGCTGGACTGAGTGTACCCCTGCAAGACGGCGGAGAGAAACGCCGCCAGCTCATGGGGGTCATGCCCGATCATATCCAGGTCATAACGGTATTCGTCATATCCCGGATGGCTGCTTTCGATGTTGTCGATCTCGGCTTGCAGCGCCGTTTCTCTGGCGGCGTAATCGGCCTCCACCGCAACAAGTTCCGGGTCATCCGACGGATAGGTGGAGCCGGAAATGGCAGAACCAATGCTCTGCACCATCATGGAGCAGGAGGACATGGTGTTGAGCAACAGGCAGATGAGAAGAAAAATCGCGCCTACAAGCAAAAAGCCTTTTTTATGGCGCATAATAAATGCTCCGGCCTGCTGTGCCTTTTCCTTGACCGTCTTGGCGGCCTTGCCGGTCTTTTTTGCGGTGTTGGCGGTGTTTCCGGCACGCTTGGCGGCGGCGTATTCCTTTTTGATGGCCTGTTTTTGCTGCCAGCGTGAAAAGGGGTTGCTGGAAAACTGGGGATTTTCCCGCAGGGACTTCTGGTACAGGGCGTTTACATTGGCCTTTTCCAGCTTTTGTTCCGCCTGTGCCGTCTTGCGGTATGGCTTCAGCTTGTGACTGCGGTAGCCCTCCCGAACAAGCCTAACGCCGGTCTCTGCGGTTTCCTCGGACTTGTGGGCGCTTTCCACGCCCACATTGTCCTGTTCCGTTTCACGGAGTTCCTTATGGAGTTTCCCCAGCGCCGCATCTCCCGGAGCATCCCGGACCGCATGGGACAGCTTGGAGGGCGGTTTTTTCTTGTCCTCCAGCACCAGTTTGGTGGTCACTTTGCCGGTCTTAGGGTCCACCGTCTTTTGCCACACCTGCTTTTTTCGGATTTTCGCCTGCGCTCTGTCTGCTTTGGCGGCGGCCCGGTCAGCCTTGCGGATGGGCTTTTCCAGCGCCGGGTCAGCGCGTTCCTCGTCTGTAAAGTGCAGGCGCGGTTCCTTACGCATACCAGCCACCCGCCATCAGGTCATCCAGCAGCACACAGGTTTCCGCATATACCGGAATCTGAATGGTTTCTGCCGGAAAGACCGTTGTGGACAGGAAAATCGCCATCAGGGTTCCTCTTGCCATGTCCCGATCCTGAATCGGGCTGCCTATAAACAGCTTGGGAACATCCGGTATGCCCTCTGTCCAGATATGGTGAATCCGGGTAAATCCGGCATAGCCCTTGGGCGTGAGATTTTTTGCTGTCTTTTCCTGCTCATAGCAGTAATGGACGGCGGCGCGAAGCAGTTCCACCATCTGCTCACATCCGCTGACGGCGGCCAGAAGCAGACCTGCGCCTTTTTCAATTTCTTTCTTTGTCATGCTGTTCATCCTCCTTTTTTAAGTCCAACGGTTTGGTGGTCATGATACGGTATAGTTCCGTATTCTTGGGGAAGTGGTCCACGAAAGGCAGGATTGTAGAGCCATAAAACAGCAGGCCCTCGCCCTCACCGG
>OLPY01002869.1_pt1 | contig 9847 bp, 11 predicted proteins | sample 1672481 | NCBI WGS metagenome assembly OLPY01 (sample SAMEA3136691, study PRJEB25190) | human gut metagenome | biome: human gut; feature: human-associated habitat; material: faeces | place: Austria | collected 2013 | reverse complement strand
CCCCGCCGATTGGCGGGGCTGCTGCTGTTTATAAGGGTAAAATCAACGGTTCTGCGGGCCGTTTTTCAGGATGACGTCGTGGCTGCCGCCCTCAACGATAGAGGTAGAGGAAACGACGGTCAGGCGGGCTTTCTCCTGCAGCTCGGGAATGGAGAGCGCACCGCAGTTGCACATGGTGGAGCGCACCTTGTACAGGGTGGTCTGCACGCCGTCGGCCAAGGGGCCGGCGTAGGGCACGTAGGAGTCAACACCTTCCTCGAAGCTCAGCTTCTGGGCGCCGCCCAGGTCGTAGCGCTGCCAGTTGCGGGCGCGGTTGGAACCCTCGCCCCAGTACTCCTTGACGTAGTTGCCGCCCACGCGCAGCTTGTTCGTGGGGGATTCGTCGAAGCGGGCAAAGTAGCGGCCCAGCATGACGAAGTCGGCGCCCATAGCCAGGGCCAGAGTGATGTGGTAATCCTGCACGATACCACCGTCGGAGCAGATGGGAATATAGATGCCGGTCTCCTTGTAGTACTCGTCGCGGGCCTTGGCAACCTCAATGACAGCGGTAGCCTGGCCGCGGCCAATGCCCTTGGTCTCGCGGGTGATGCAGATGGAGCCGCCGCCGATGCCGATCTTGATGAAGTCAGCGCCAGCCTTGGCCAGGAAGAGGAAGCCCTCGCGGTCGACAACATTGCCAGCGCCGACCTTCACCTTATCGCCGTAGTTCTCGCGGATCCAGGCGATGGTGCGGGACTGCCACTCGCTGAAGCCCTCAGAGGAGTCGATGCAGAGGACATCCACACCGGCGTCCACCAGAGCAGGTACGCGCTCGGCGTAGTCGCGGGTGTTGATGCCGGCGCCTACGACGTAGCTCTTGTTCTCGTCCAGCAGTTCGTTGATGTTCTCCTTGTGGGAGTCATAGTCCTTGCGGAAGACCATATACTGCAGGTGACCTTCGGCGTCCACCAGGGGCAGAGAGTTGATCTTGTTGTCCCAGATGATGTCGTTGCAATCATGCAGGCTGGTGGTGTCGGGAGCGGTGACCAGCTTGTCCAGCGGGGTCATGAATTCGGTGACCTTGAGGTCCATCGTCATGCGGGACAGGCGGTAGTCGCGGGAGGCAACGATGCCCAGTAGCTTGCCGTGGGCCGTGCCGTCATCGGTGATGGCCACGGTGGAGTGGCCGGTGCGGGTCTTCAGGTCCAGCACATCGCCGAGGGTAGCCTCCGGCGGCAGGTTGGAGTCAGAAGTGACAAAGCCCTTTTTGTAGGCCTTGACGCGGCGGACCATGTCGGCTTCCTGATCGATGGTCTGAGAGCCGTAGATGAAGGAAACGCCGCCCTGCTTGGCCAGTGCAATGGCCAGCTTTTCGCCGGAAACGGACTGCATGATGGCAGAGACCATCGGGATGTTCATTTCAAGAGGGCAATCCTCCTCGCCCTTGTGGTACTTGACCAGCGGGGTCTTCAGGCTGACAGCCGTGGGGACACACTCCGAAGAAGAATAGCCGGGGACCAGCAGATACTCACCAAAGGTGCGGGACGGTTCAGAGAAATAATATGCCATGTTACACGCTCCTGACTCCTACAATTTCTTAATCTTACTGATTAGAAAGATTGTACCACATTCGCGGACAAAATACAAAACCTTTTGGCGAAAATCTTTCTTGCACCGCAAAAAAGAAAGTTGTGGATATTGCACCAAAGATTTTAAGGGAAGTATGACTTTGACATGCGATGATGGAAATCGCGCGGAAGATGCAGGGGCACGGAACGGCTTTATTCCGTCGTCGTCAGCACCACATCTCCCATCCCGGCGGTCAGGGTCACGCGGCGGGCGGTGGTAGGCGTTTGGCTGTAGCTGGTGCCCAGCGCCTTGCCGTTAAAGGCGACCTCGCCCATCGGGGCCTGCAGGTCCAGCGTGTAGTCATCGGCCTTGCCGTCCACCGTCAGGCCAATGTTGCCCATCCCGGCCTTGACGGTGCAGGTCTTGGAACTCTCCAGCCGTCCCAGGTCAAGGTTGCCTATGGCAACCTCGGCGGTAAAGCTGCTGCTCTGCACAAGGCCGCCGGTAAAGTTGCCCATCGAGACTGTGGCGTTGAAATTTTCCGCTTCCACCGTGCTGCAGGTAAAGTCGCCCATGGCCAGGTTCAGTTCGATGCTGTCGGCGGTGATGGTCTCATTGTTGTCAAACTCCACATCGCCCATGGCGGAAGTGATGGAGAGCTTTTTAAAGTGGAAGGTCTCTGTATCCGGCACGGACAAAACAAACTCCGGTTCCGGCTCGCTGCTCAAATCGCAGTTGGCAGGCACTTTGTAGCGGATGGTCAGCGGTTCATTCTCAGTGTAGGTAACGTCGAGCCGCTTGTTATACACGTTCTCGCAGTGCAGGGCGGCGCTGGTGGCGCCGGGGTCAATGACGATGGTCAGGCGGCCGTAATCAATGTCCAGCACGGCATCCTGCAGGGTGATGTTGTCACAGGACATGTCTGTCGTGTGGGGGCTGTTGTCATCCACAGCACCGGAGGGGCCTTCGGCGGCAGTACCGTTTTCCTCAACGATTTCACTGTCGGGGGTCGCGGTGGTAGAGGAAGCATCCTGGGGTTGCTCGACGACCGACTCGGCAGCCGAGACGACGAAAGTTTCGGCGGTGTTGGCAATAGAACTGCGGCGCACGCCGAAGAAGCCGATCAGTAAGACGCAGACCACGACCAGCACGGCGGCAAGAGCCAACAACACGCCCATAACCGGCGGGATGGCGGCCGGACCGTGGAGCTTAGGCTTGGTAGTGGAGGGATTTTCTCCAGTTGGTTGGGGGGCAGCATCCTGCGCGGTGTCGGCAGCGTCGCTGCTCTCCCCTGCTGCGGCTTGGGCGGAGTCCAGCATCAGGCCCTCGCCCTCCAAAATTTTGCGGGCGGCGTCGGCGGGGTCGCCCAGCTCGGCGGCGGTGGCGTCTTCAGCTTCCGGGCCTGCGGCGTCAAAGTATTCTTCGTAGTAGTTCAGCGCATCCTGGCGCTCCTGCTCGGGCAGAGGGGCGAGCAGCTGCGCCAGCTTGGCTAAATAAGTTTGTTTGTTCATTGTGTCTCCCCCTCAAATAGTCGGTCGATCTTGGCTGTGTAGGCGTCCCATTCGGCGCGATACCCCGCCAGCTGGGCACGGCCGGTGGGTGTGATTTGGTAGTAGCGGCGGTTGCGGCCGTTGAACGGCTCATCGTGGACGGTCAGACAGCCGTCCTTTTGCAGGCGGCGCAAAACGGGATACAGCGTGGATTCGGATATGTCCAGTACGGCGCGCACATCCTGGGTGATGCGGTAGCCGTAGGTGCCCGTTTCCTCCCGCCCGACGACGGCCAGCACGATGGCATCCAGCAGCGCCGCCCCGGTATTGAATGACATGGCGTTTCTCCTTTAGACATAGATGATGTATGAACCTATATATTATATACCATATAATATTGTAAAAAGCAATAGCTTCTTATAAAAAAGTGCCCCGGGATAAACAGGGAGCCGCTATCTATATAGGTAGAGATTCTGCGAGCCGCAAGTTTAAAGAACAAGGGAAAGCAAAGCCTAATGATTTGCTCTTTTGACAAAGTAAAAACCAGGGCTTTGCTCCAGAATGTCCGTTTTCAGGAACATTCTGAGAACAAAGCCCTGGTTTTGTTATTTGCAAATTACCAGACGAAGGAAAGCACCGTTTTGTGGGGCCCCTCCGGGAGCGTTATTTCATACAGAAAATCGTTCTTTTTCACACTGCTCGTCACATCTACGGAATTAACCATGACCTTTTGAGGCTCTTTTTCAGAAAGCCATCCCAGTGTTCCGGACTCTTTGACTACCACGGTCTGAGTGCTGTCGTTTTCGAAAATGCTTTCAACCGCTGTGAACCCCACAAATTTATCCAGCAGCCCCAGGCAGGTGCCGTATTTTCCCTTTGGAAGCAGGACAAACCATCCAAAGCCGCCCAAATCAAGCCTGCTCTCATAGCTTTCCTGTTTGCCCAACGAAAAAGCGTTTTTGGCAAAATAATCGTACACCCAATAGTTGTCGGATTCCTCCAGCTGCGGAATATCTGCCGGACGGAATGAAAAGTCCTGTATGCCGTCGGTCAGATTGTAGACGGCAATGCCTCCGCCCTTCTTGACAGAACCCCAGGAAGCGGTATTGTGCAGTTTTAATACACCCGTCTTCATAGGATCCGAAAACATGCAGTCTTCTGTAGGCTTTGCTGAATGATCCATCATCAGGATTTCGCCGTTGTGATAGACCAATGGCTTCAGCACATCCGGATTTGTGTCCCCAATTTGGTCACTGACGTAGATGGGGCCGCCGCTGATCGCCCGCAGCAGGCTGTGCTTAACGGCATCCTCATGCTTTGTCCAGAACATATCCCAGTCACAATAATACAGCTCATCATGATACACCGAATTGTAAGCATTCTGCAATAGATGTTCCACAAAGCCGTTTTCTTTGTTGGGCATAAAGTCATCACTGTTTCTGGAAATTGCGGAGGTCGGTCTGGACAGAATATTCTCCATCGCCATTCCCATACAGTTGATGATGGCACCATCCATGTAAGAAGCGCCGCCTTCCAGGGCTTGGTGCATTCCCTTTGCCGCGGGGCCGATGGGGAGACTGTTTTCCGCAAAGCTCCAAAAGGAGCTCTGACCATCTACCTTCACAAAATCGATTCCGTCCGCGTGAAGCTTTTCATACCAGTCCCGGTAGAATCCTTCCCCCGTCAGAGGATTGGGCATGATTTTTCCGTCTGCGGTTCGATACAGGTGGGCGTGTTCCTGCCCCTCCAGTTTGCTTTCCGGGGCAACACCCTGCCAGTATCCGCAAAGTGCGTGCCATACGCCAAACCAGCGAATGTCGCTTTCCGCTTTGATATCTGCTATCATTTTCCCAAAACCATTGGGGAACTTTGCAGGCTCCGGAGCAAAATCGCAAAGCAGCTCTCCTTTGGTAGAAAGCCAACCGTCATCCATCAGCATCCACCGGACAGGAATTTTCTTTTCCACAAGCTCGCGGGCCTTCTGACGGACTTTTTCTTCTGTGATTTCTCTGTAAAAAGCATCCCAGCTGCACCAGCCGAGAGAGCGGAACATTTCCGGCATACGCCTTTGTTCCCTTGTTCGAACCCCCATGCGCTTTGTAAGCCAGGCAAACACCTTGTGAACCGCGTCTGCCAGTGTGTCTGCCTCTCCAAGGACATACAGCGGTTCGTCAACCTCGGTCTGCCCATCCAGACTGGACAGCATTTCCAGGCAGACTTCTTGCTCTGTTCCTGCTTCCAGATATGTCTTAAAGGTTTTTCCCACCATGGGAACAAGACACGCAAAGCGATCCGGGTATTTTAGAAAAGCTACCTGCGTCCGGGCAGGGATCTCCTGAAATCCTTCTACAAAAGCAGGTCTCGTCCACCAGTCATTGAGCATATACATTGCCGTGATTTTCTCCGGGCTCTGAACTGTTGGAAGGGATACCCGAATTGGCTTTTCCTTTCTCAATGCACCCTGACGCATATTCAGCCGGATCTGACCATACCGGCATCCATAGCTCCGGTTTTCGGACACTTCTACATAGATTTCTTCCCGCTCCCAGATTCCCGGCACTGCGGGGAATGCCGCATGGATGCTTTCCCCATTTTGACAATGGATTTCGCATTTGATCGTTTTTACTTCCGTCATTTCTCAGCACCTCACCATTTTTGAGGAACGGTAAATCAAACTGTGTAAAGAGAAAAGGTATTTTCTTGTTCTCGCATTCTGCCGTCCCTGCTGTCAATACAGATTCTATAACACTTTTATACGATTATAAATGGTAAGAATATGTATTGCATGGTAAATTATTGCCTTTTGAGAAAAAGTATGATAGGATACCTTCACAGGAGGTGTCGTACATGACCCAAACGTCTTCCCACCATTCCATTGGCTTTCATTTTTCTTCTGATTTGTCCTATTTGACGCTGAAAGGGGCGGGACGGCACATCATTGATTCTCATGATTACTCCTGGGACAATCGAAACAGAAGCGGAGATTATTGCCTGGTGCAATGCTGCATCGGCGGAGAAGGGGCTCTGGAAATGAAGGGGATTTCCTATTCGATTCTGCCGGGAGATGTTTTCCTGATTGCAATTCCCGGCGAAAGCCGCTATTACCTGCCTGCCCATGCCCAATACTGGGATGCCCCATATCTTGAGTTTTCAAAAGAGTGCCTGCCATTACTACGGAAAATATATGGCAGCATAGGTCCTGTCATCCACCTTACACAGGAATCCGGTCTTATTGATCGAATGCTTTCTATATACGACCGTGCACTTCATCACGATTTTGAGACATTTTTTGAAAACAGCAAAATCGCCTACACGTTCTGGATGGATATCACCGCTTACGCCCTTTCATGCTATCACCGGGAAATTACGAAAATCGATCACGCCAAGGCCTATATTGACCAAAACTATTGCGCGGAGAATCTGACCCTGGATTTAGTGGCAAGCCACGCCGGATTATCGAAATTTTATATGTGCAAAGAATTTCACAAAAAATACGGCATCTCGCCAGGACAATACATAAAAGAACTCCGGATCAGCCAAGCTTGCCGTCTTCTGGTTACGAATTCGGATTATACGATTCAGGAAATTGCGCATATGGTAGGCTATTCCAACGACAATTACTTTGGTAAGGTATTCAGAGCTTCAAAAGGACTGCCTCCGGATGCATTCAGAAAGCAGTCCAATCATTATGATTTCATGCGCACCGTGTATGAAACGCAAATAAAGTCAGATTTAGGTTAACACACCGTAGAATATGCAGCAGTAGGTTCTTCAGATGGAACAAAAAGAAAGAATGGATCAAGGCCTAATTTACGACCCCGCGGACAATAGGATCAGCACAGAGCAAACCAGCTGTCTGGATGCCCAATATGAATTCAATGCAACACGTCCCAGTGAAATGAAAAGCGTGCAGCGCTATTGAAGCAGATGCTTGGAGCAATCGGAGAGAACTGTTATATCGAACCGCCATTCCGAGCAAACTGGGGCGGAAAGCATGTCTATATGGGAAACAATGTTTACGCCAATTTTAATCTGACCGTGGTAGATGATGGAAACATCTATATCGGAGATAACGTCATGTTCGGCCCCAATGTGACCATTGCAACTGCCAATCACCCGATCCTGCCGGAGCTGCGGGAAAAGGGTCTGCAATATAATAAGGACGTGCACATCGGGAAAAATGTCTGGATCGGAGCCGGCGTCGTGATTGTTCCCGGTATTACAATCGGGAACGATTCCGTCATTGGTGCAGGCAGTGTGGTTGTGAAGGATATCCCTGCAAATGTTGTCGCTGTCGGAAACCCGTGCCGTGTTCTGCGGGAAATCAGCCAGCATGACCGTGAGTATTTTTACAGGAACGAAAGAATTGATTGGGAAAACCTCTAGAGTAACCGCAAGCAGCAAGCCTCCCCATGGATCCCAGCATCCCCAGAAGACAAAATCATGGTCGCTTTCTAAGCAGAGTATGAAAAAAACAGCCCATTCTCATTTGCTTACGAGAATGGGCTGAAACTTTACTAATCCAGTTATTTCTTCATCAATAGAATCCACTCTGCAAGCGTCCTCACTGTTGTAACGATGATGAAATTCCTTGAACATGATCTCAGCTGTTCGTGCCATGATGATGCCCTCCTTCTCGTTCTAGGACATTCTGGGAGTATTAACCTATATCACCTATCAATGACTCGGACTTTTTCAAGTTGTGTGGCTCGCTGAGTTAAGTCAATATACATCAATAATAAATAATTCTTCATCATGGGTTTTACCTCGCTTTTAGAAAATGAAAATCGCAATAAGGCGAACCATTTGCTAATGTGCCGGTTCTTTCAAAACGAATTTTGGGTAATAAACCAGAGAAAGATATATCATCATTTTCGCAGTACACACAACATAACTCTGGACAATGATACATTTTTGTTAGCTCCCAATAAATACATTTATGCAAATTAAAATGTATTTCTTTTCCGTTACATTTCACCCATTCCGTTGTCCATCCAGTATCGGGGAAATTCTTTCGCATATGCTTTTTTACACCTAACCGATAAATAGTGTACGCAAAGGGCATATTTCCTAACTTTTTCATTTCCTCTCTTTTGATATTTGCAGCTTTATGGGTTTCTTTCCTTACATATTCTAATGCTTCATCTTGGTTGATACCATTTTCTCGAAGTGTTTTGTAATAAGCTAATGTTGGAAATAGCTTTGCTTGCAAATGATTTTGAATTGCGGCATTGTTACGATAGTCTGCATTATTCAGAAGTTCTTGAAAAATTTTTTCCACTTGCTCAAAAATGAGGTCTCCTTTTTCTTTTCCAAACTGTTGAATACAATCTACTTCTAAAAAGGAGAGCGTAGTTTCATTTAGTTTCATCGTTCACTCCTCCTTTGAAGTGTCCTAAACCTTTCAGAATTTTTACAGCGACCTCTTTCATTACATCAGCTTTAACTACAGCTATACCTTGCTCTTCATCTCCCAAAACAAGCAGAGTATCGCCGGGATTTATGTCAAATAGTTCTCGTGCTTCTTTCGGGATAACAATTTGCCCTCTTTCTCCAACTTTAACAGTTCCAAATATGTGTTTTCCTTTTGGCATGGACATTTTAGGTTTACTCCTTAAAATCATATTTTTCATACTTACATGAAAAGTATATCTCAAATAAACAGAATTGTCAATAATGTGCTATAAATAAGTAGCAAAGTGAAATTATATAGTCGGTAATATGAAATACGCAATCGTTCAAATAATATCACATGAAATGTAAAATTACATTAGGTGATGTTATGGAGATAAAACAAGACAAGCCTTCTATCGGGCAGATACATCTCGTAACCGCAATACAGGCGGAACCGGATTAGGGCTTTATATTGTTCGCAAAGTCATGGAAATGCACCGAGCAAATTACGGCATTTCAAATATAAACAATGGTGTACTGTTTTGGTTTGAATTGCCTTGTAAGCAGCCGGTAGACAACTCCATCTAAAATCCATAATCCATGCAAACTATATCCAAGTTGCTTTGTTATATTATAGCTGTCCTCAAGAGGGCAGCTATAATTTTTAGAAAGCGAGGTCTTATCTATGAAGAACAAAAAAATTTTGGCAATAGGCTTGTGCGGTGCAATCTGTTTAAGCATTGCAGGGGTTACTTATGCAAGCGCATTGGCTTCGGACACACCAAAGGTTTCAACATCCGAAACGGGAAACACATCCAGCGCAGATATTCTCTATCAGGATACAGACGGTGGACAAATCAGCGTTGACGGTAAAAATTGGGTTGCCGAGGCAGATTATGAGAAGAACAATGTAGCACCAGATGTGCAGTGGTGGACAGCTATAAAGAAACTCTGGAAAGTATCAAAAAGGGAGTATTGTATTCCAAAGACGACGGTGACGGCGATACCTACTCCATGATTCCACCTACTGAAGATGTAGTTTCCTCTTATAGTGTTGATGTAACAAAAGCAAACGGAAAAACAGTACACATTGGGGATTACTCCACAGTTGAAGAATTAGACAAAGCCATTTCTGACGCAGTTAAAAATGGTCAACTCACACAAGAAGAAGCGGACTCCATTCAGAAATAATGACTAAGCCATTCTGCCGGACGACGGCAAAAGAAAAAAAGCCGTCGCAGAGCAGACACATTTTCACGCGCCTATGAAACGGCGGCTTTGATTTTCAGAGCCGCCGTTTCTTTGCGTTTGCACAAACCTATGACGATTTGCAGAGACACGGTAGCCGATTGGAGGTTAACGGCGCAAGCCCCGGCAAAGTGATCCGAAAAATCGAATTAGCAAAACGCAGAATT
>OLPY01002859.1_pt1 | contig 9867 bp, 10 predicted proteins | sample 1672481 | NCBI WGS metagenome assembly OLPY01 (sample SAMEA3136691, study PRJEB25190) | human gut metagenome | biome: human gut; feature: human-associated habitat; material: faeces | place: Austria | collected 2013 | reverse complement strand
AAAAATTCTGAAAGTCCGTCCAATGTCTTCATAAGAACCGGAATCTCTTTTTCATCCAGTCTGTTCAGCACAGCATTTGTCATCTCCCTGTGAAACTCCTCATGATGATAGTAAGCCTTCTCCCCTTTTTCTGTCAGCCAGATATACACCACTCTTCGATCCTCTTCACCGCGGGCACGCATTACATACTTCTTGTTTACCAGCCCATTCACCGCTGTGGTCAGAGACCCTGCCGTAATCTTCATCTTCTTTGCCACTACAGACATCGTTGTCTTTCCTGAAACACCGATTGCTTCTATTATATGCATATCGTTGTTTGTGATGTCTTTAAACTCCTCTGTAATGATTGCCTTTTTCTCCAGCTCCCAGATTTCATTAAATAAATGTACCAGAATGTCATTGATGGTATTATACGCATCCATCTTTTTTCCTCCTCGTCTTCTACTGTTCTCTGATCTCTTCAAACAGCTCTTCTCTATTCAATCTTCCGGGATCACTTTCATTCTGGTCTGCTATCTTAATTCAGACAATGCCATGTTTTCTATCTCTTACATTCGACGAAATCTGTCGTATCTTCTATCTGTCAGTTGTTTTTCTGAAAGGCTTCCATATTGTTCAAGGAAATGTTCCATCTTCTCTTCCAGTTCACAGAGCACAGGAACCATCGTATCTTCCCGGTACACTTCAGGCTCGCAAATTATTTCTTCGATCACCTTAAGTTCCTTAAGATCTGCTGCTGTCAGACGCATCACCCCTGCCGCCTCTGACGCTCTCTTGCTGTCTTTCCACAAAATGCTTGCAAACCCTTCCGGTGAAAGTACTGAATACACTGCATTCTCCATCATCCACACTTCATCTGCAACTGCAAGTGCAAGCGCACCGCCGCTTCCACCTTCTCCGATTACAATTGAAAGAACCGGCACTTTCAAAGCTGACATCTCATACAGATTCCGGGCAATTGCCTCACCCTGTCCACGCTCTTCTGCCTCCATTCCGCAGAAAGCCCCCGGAGTATCTACAAAACAGATGACCGGACGCTGGAACTTCTCTGCCTGTTTCATCAGACGCAGTGCTTTTCTGTAACCTTCCGGAGACGGCATTGCAAAATTCCGTTCCAGATTCTCTTTCGTTGTCTTTCCTTTGCACTGGGCGATCACAGTAACTGCTTTTCCATGAAAATACGCAATTCCGCCTACTACTGCCGGATCATCCTTATAATATCTGTCTCCATGTAATTCTACAAAATCTGTAAACAATCTGTCAATATAATCCTTACCGACCGGGCGTTCTTTTTCCCTGGATTTCAGAACACGCTCCCAGGCTGACACATTTTCTTTTACTGCAGATATGTTTTTTCTGTTCTCTTTTTTCTTTTCCGGACAGTCTTCTTTCTTTTCATCTGTAACCGTATGCATTTTCAGAATCTGCCCCAGTACTTCCTTCATCTCATCCCTGGTTACGATTCGATCAACAAATCCATGCTCAAGAAGAAATTCTGCTCTCTGAAACCCTTCCGGCAATTTCTGTCCGATCGTCTGCTCGATCACACGCGGACCGGCGAATCCGATCAAAGCTCCCGGTTCTGCAAGAATGATATCTCCAAGCATAGCAAAACTTGCTGTGACACCTCCCGTAGTTGGATCAGTCAATACCGGAATATAAAGAAAGCCTGCATCACTGTGGCGTTTCAGTGCCGCTGAAGTCTTTGCCATCTGCATCAGGGAAATGATTCCCTCCTGCATACGTGCGCCTCCGGAACAGGTAAAAAGGACAACAGGAAGCCTCTCCTCTGTTGCACGCTCGACTGCACGGGTAATCTTTTCTCCTACCGCATGTCCCATACTGGCCATCATAAATCTTCCGTCACAGACCCCGATCACAACCGGATATCCACAGATTGTTGCTTTTCCTGTAACAACCGCTTCATCAAGCCCTGTCTTTACTCTTAAAGCTTCGACTTTTTCTGTATACCCCCGGAAATCCAACGGATTCTCCGGTCTTTCCCCTTCATCGATCTTTGCATCCCATTCTTCAAAAGAGCCTGCGTCTGTCACAAGCTCAATTCTCTTATATGCCGGAATACGAAAGTATCCATGACATTTAGGACAAATATATTTTCCGTTGATTACTTCATCTGTTAAGATTGCCGCACCGCATTTATTACATTTTTTCAAGATTCCTTCCGGTGCTTCCGGCTTTCTTCTGTTTCGTGAATGAATCGAAGTGATCTTCTCTCCGGTCTTTTTAAACATATTATGCAGTCTCATTCATCATTCCTCCGATAAACTCCACATCAATATCTCCAGATATGAATTTTTTATGATTCAAAATCTCATACTGATAATCAATATTTGTGTCCACACCTTCAATAATAACTTCGCCAAGTGCGCTTCTCATTTTACGGATAGCCTCTTCTCTGTCATCAGCATGTACGATCAGTTTCGCAAGCATGGAATCATAATAAGGCGGAACTTCATATCCTGTGTAAATCGCACTGTCTACACGTACGCCTTCACCACCCGGGAAATGTACATCTGTGATTTTTCCAGGAGACGGGCGGAAATTCTTTTTCGGGTTCTCTGCATTGATCCTGCATTCGATCGCGTGACCTTTGATCTTGATGTCTTTCTGCTGAATCTTTAGTCTCTGTCCGTCTGCAATCTTAATCTGCTCTTTGATCAAATCGATTCCTGTCACCCATTCTGTCACCGGATGTTCTACCTGGATTCTTGTATTCATTTCCATAAAGTAAAAGGCTCCACTCTTTTCTAAGAGAAATTCAATCGTTCCGGCATTCGTATAATGAGCTGCCTTCGCCGCTTTCACAGCCGCTTCTCCCATCTTCTGTCTCAATTCCGGTGTCAGTGCTTCTGACGGAGATTCCTCGATCATCTTCTGATGATTTCTCTGAATGGAACAGTCTCTTTCTCCAAGATGGACCACATTTCCATACTTATCTGCAAGAATCTGAAATTCTATATGACGCGGATGTTCTACAAAATGTTCCAGATACATTGTTCCGTCTCCGAATGCCATCTGCGCTTCTTTCTGTGCTGTCTGGAAACTTGCCTGGAACTCGTCCGGTGTCTGTGCAACACGCATTCCTTTTCCTCCACCGCCAAGTGCTGCCTTAACGATGATTGGATAACCAATCTCACCAGCGATCTTCTCGCCTTCTTCTACGGTATAGACAGGCTCCTTGCTTCCCGGAATAACCGGAACACCTGCTTCCACCATCGTATTTCTTGCAACGGATTTATTTCCAAGAGCACTGATCACCTTTGAATCCGGTCCGATATATGTGATCTTGCACTGTTCACACAGTTCTGCAAATTTGCTGTTTTCAGAAAGGAATCCGAATCCCGGATGGATTGCATCTGCGCCGGACACAAGTGTTGCACTGATGATATTCTGCATATTCAGATAACTTTCTGCGGATGGAGCAGGACCTATACAGACTGCTTCATCTGCGAGCTGGGTATGCAGCGCATCTTTATCTGCCTCAGAGTAAACAGCAACCGTACGGATTCCCATTTCTCTGCAAGCGCGGATCACCCGGACTGCAATCTCCCCTCTGTTCGCAATTAAAATCTTCTCTATCATTTCTTCTGCTCCTGATTTTTTTATTCTCCAACCATAAATGTAAGTTCTGCCGTAACAACGACCTTTCCGTTAACTGTTGCCACAGCTTCTCCTACGCCTACCGGTCCTTTTCTTTTAATAATCTTTGTCTCTAATTTCAACTGATCTCCCGGAAATACCATTCCTTTGAAGCGACATTTTTGTACACCACCGAAGAATGCAATCTTTCCCTGATTCTCCGGTACACTTAAGATTGCCACAGCTCCTGTCTGAGCAAGTGCCTCAAGAATCAGAACTCCCGGCATTACTGCTTTCTGTGGGAAATGTCCACGAAAGAAATCCTCATGATAAGAAACACCTTTGTATCCAATTGCATATTCTCCCGGAACATAATCTTCAATCTTATCAATCAAAAGAAATGGATGTCTGTGCGGAATGATTTCCTGAATCTGTTCTACATTTAAACTATTCATATCTGAATTCCTTTCTTAAACAATTCTAAAAATCGGCTGGCCGTATTCTACCGGTTCTCCGTTTTCTACAAGAACTTCTGCAACTGTACCGGCACATTCACTCTCAATCTCATTCATAAGTTTCATCGCTTCTATGATTCCGACAACCTGTCCGGCTTCGACCTTGTCACCAACCTTAACAAAACTCGGTGCATCCTCTGCCGGTGCTGCGTAGAAAGTTCCAACCAGAGGTGAAACGATCAGTTCACCTTCTGTTTCTTTTATCACTTCCTGATGCTCTTCCTGTGTGTGATCCGCTTCATTTCCTGGATTTTGCAGAATTTCTGCTGTCTGAAGACCTGCTGTGACAGTTCCTGTCACCGGAACTACTCCCGGACTCTGTATAATCTCCACCTTCTGCTGTTCTTTCTTCAGATTCAGCTTTGTTCCATTTTCTTCATATTTAAAATCTGTAAGCTCAGAAGCAGAGACTGCTTCGATCAGCTTCAATATTTCTTCCATCTTCATCTTCGCTTCTCCTTATTCTTCGAAACGTTTTACAAGAAGAGACACATTGTGCCCACCAAACCCAAGAGAATTAGAAATTACACAATTCACTTCTTTCTCTACCGGTGCGCCTACTGCATAATTCAATCCACATTCCGGATCTACATTCTTTGTACCAACTGTCTGATGGATGAAATTATCCAGAATACTCTTTACGCAGACAACAAATTCTACTGCTCCTGCTGCTCCAAGAAGATGACCGATCATAGATTTTGTTGAATTGACAACTACATTTTCGGCTGCATCTCCTAATGCATAACAGATCGCACGCGTCTCAAAGAGGTCATTGTGATGTGTACTTGTTCCATGGGCATTGATATAATCCACTTCTTCCGGTGCCACACCAGCCTCTTTCATTGCAAGTTTCATCGCCATTCCGGCTCCTTCTCCATTTTCTGCCGGAGATGTAATATGATAAGCATCTCCTGTAGAGCCGTATCCAGCGAGTTCTGCGTAAATCTTCGCGCCTCTCGCTTTTGCGTGTTCAAGTTCTTCCAGAACTACGATTCCGGCTCCTTCTCCGAGGACAAATCCATCCCTGTCCTGATCAAACGGACGGGAAGCTGTCATTGGATCTTCATTTGTAGACAGTGCTGTCAACGCAGTAAATCCTGCAATTCCGGTCGGACAGATACAGCTCTCTGTACCCCCTGCAACACAAACATCCAAGTCACCATACTGAATCGCACGGAGTGCATCTCCAATACTGTTAGATCCTGATGCACATGCTGTCACGACATCTGTACATTTTCCTTTCAATCCAAGCTGGATGGATACATTTCCTGCTGCCATATTGGAGATCATCAAAGGAACCATCAATGGATTTACACGCGCTGGTCCTTTTGTCTGGATCTTGTCGTAATTCTGCTCTACACAGCTGAGACTTCCGATACCTGAACCGATGATTGTTCCCACACGGTAAGGATCTTCCTGCTCCATATCAAGTCCCGCATCCGCAAATGCTTCCTTTGCTGCTGCAACCGCATACTGGGAGAACAATTCCATTCTCTTTGCTGCCTTGAAATCCATTCGTTCTTTTCCAACGAAATCTTTCACTTCTGCTGCCAGCTTAACCTTATAATCTGTTGTATCGAATTTTGTGATCGGACCAATTCCAACTTTACCTGTTTTGATTCCGTTCCAGAATTCTTCTACTGTATTTCCAATCGGTGTCACCGCACCCATTCCGGTTACAACAACTCGTCTCTTCATTTTCCTACTCCTTCTATTCTTACATCGCCATTCCGCCGTCGACATGCAGCGTCTGGCCTGTGATATAACGTGCTTCATCAGAAGCAAGAAATGCCGCCGCATTCGCAATATCTTCTGTCTCTCCAAACTTTCCAAGAGGGATCTGGGCTGTTGCTCCTTCTTTCACCTTCTCTGAAAGTACTTTTGTCATCTCTGTGTTAATAAATCCCGGAGCGATCGCATTTACGGTAATTCCTCTGGAAGCCAGTTCTCTTGCCGCACTCTTTGTGAGTCCGATCACACCAGCCTTTGATGCAGAATAATTAGCCTGTCCTGCATTTCCAAGAACTCCTGATACAGAAGACAGGTTAATAATTCTTCCGGATCTCTGACGTAGCATCTGTCTTGAGACTGCACGGATACAATGAAAAGTTCCTTTCAGATTCGTATCGATCACAGCATCAAAATCCTCTTCTGCCATCTTCATAAGCAGTCCGTCTCTTGTAATTCCCGCATTGTTCACAAGGATATCTATTCTTCCGAATTCTTTAATGATTGTCTGAAACATCTCATCACAAGATGCTGCATCTGCCACATCACACTGCATGATCTGTGCTGTTCCGCCTGCAGATTCAATCTCTGTTTTCACTTCCTGCGCGCGCTCTTTCGATCCATTATAATTGATCACTACTGCTGCGCCCTCCTGTGCCAGACGCAGCGCGATCGCTCTTCCGATTCCTCTGGAAGCACCTGTCACTACCGCAACTTTCCCTGTCAGTCTGTCTAACATAATTCATTTACCACCTTATCTACGTCTTCCCAGGTTCCGACGTTATACACTTTCACCTCACGGTTTATCTTTCTCAAGAAACCAGCCAGTGTTCTTCCAGGCCCGATCTCGACAAATGTATCTACACCGTCCGCGATCAGAAGTTCCATGCTCTGCTGCCAGCGTACGGAAGATGCTACCTGACGTGCGAGCAGTTCTTTTGTCTTTGTAATATCAGTTACATATTCTGCTGTCACATTCGTCACATATGGGATCTGGAGATCAGAAAAATCTACCTGTTCCAGTTCTTTTCCAAGCTCTTCTCCGGCCTGCTCCAGAAGGGAAGAATGGAACGGTCCACTGACATTAAGCGGAAGGACTCTCTTTGCTCCGGCTTCCTTCAGTGCATCTGCTGCCTGTTCCACATCTTCCTTCCATCCTGTAATCACAATCTGTCCCGGACAATTGTAGTTGGCGATCATTACACCACTTCGATCTGCCAGCACTTCCTCAATCTTTCCGGCATCCAGTCCAAGAACCGCTGCCATGGCTCCCTGACCACCCGGTACTGCATTCTGCATCAGAATACCGCGTTTTCTTACTGTTGTGATTGCATTTTCTGTGCTCATTCCTCCTGCTGAAGCAATCGCACAATATTCACCCAGGCTTAAGCCTGCTGTGACATCCGGGGCGAGTCCCCGTTCTCTTAATACCTTCTCCATTGCCATACAGACAGTCACAAGTGCTGCCTGTGTATATTCTGTCTGATCCAGAAGATCATTTTCTTCAAAACAGAGTGCTTTCATATCCAGTCCAAGCAGTTCACTTGCACGGTCGATCACCTCTGCTGCCGTCTTACTGTTTTCATAGAAATCTTTTCCCATTCCGGCTTTCTGTGCTCCCTGTCCCGGGAAAATAAATGCGATCTTACTCATAGAATCCTTTTCCTCCGATCAGTTCATCTGTCTGTGAGACCAGCTTCTGGATCACTTCCTGACAGGTAAGCTTCTCCTTGATCATACCTGCGATCTGCCCTGCCATCACGCTTCCGCTCTGAACATCTCCATCAACAACAGCTCTCCTGAGTCCTCCTAGTGTCAGATGTTCAAGTTCTTCGAATGTTGCTCCTGCCTGTTCTTTCTCAAGATACTCTTTCGTCATTTTATTACGAAGAGCACGAACCGGATGACCTGTAGATCTTCCTGTCACACGAGAATCAATATCCCTTGCTTTCAAAATGCATTCTTTATAATTCTCATGCACCTGTGCTTCTTCTGTCACAACAAAACGTGTTCCAATCTGGACACCCTCTGCTCCGAGCATAAATGCCGCTGCAATTCCTCTTCCATCTGCAATTCCTCCGGCTGCGATCACCGGGATTTCAACTGCATCTACAACCTGCGGAACGAGAACCATCGTTGTATTCTCACCGATGTGTCCGCCTGCTTCTGTTCCTTCTGCCACCAGAGCATCTGCTCCACAACGCTGCATTCTCTTCGCCATCGCTACAGAAGCAACTACAGGGATCACTTTGATTCCGGCTTCCTTCCACATCTTTACATATTTTTCCGGAGATCCTGCACCTGTCGTGACAACTGCGACACCTTCTTCGACAGCCACCTTTGCAACTTCATCTGCATAAGGACTAATCATCATAATATTGATTCCAAACGGCTTATCTGTCAGCTTCTTTGCCTCACGGATCTGTTCTCTGACCCACTCGGCCGGTGCACTTGCTGTTCCGATCAGTCCAAGTCCACCGGCATTTGAAACTGCTGCCGCCAGATGATATTCCGCAACCCATGCCATACCGCCCTGAATGATCGGGTACTCAATTCCAAGTAATTCTGTTATTCTCGTTCTCATAAGAACTCCCTTCTTGATCACTTCTCTATCAACGGTTCTCTCGGATCGGCTGCCGAAAAGGAACCGAAATGCTTCGTTTTCTACTAGTTCTATACTTTTACTTGTGTGATTCGATATATTTTACAACGTCACCCACTGTTGTGATCTGCTCCAGATCTTCAGATGGGATCTCTACTTCAAAAGCTTCCTCAAATGCCATTACCATCTCAAAAAGATCCAGGGAATCTGCTCCAAGATCCTCTTTGAAAGATGTTGTCTCACTTAATGTGCTTTCCTCTACGTTTAATGACTCTGCTACGATTTCTTTTACTTTTTCTAACATGATTTTGTTTTCCTTTCTTGAATTTACCATTCCATCAGGCATCCTGCCCATGTAAGTCCTGCCCCGAATCCGGCAAGTATAATTTTCTGACCTCTTTTCAGCTTTCCATCCCGATTCATTTCATTTAAAAGGATTGGAACTGACGCCGCCGACGTATTCGCATATTCACCAAGATTCATTGGGAACTTCTCAATTTCTACGCCAACCCTCTTTGCAGCCGCTTCAATGATTCTTCTGTTTGCCTGATGCAAAACAAAGTAATCCACATCTTCTCTTGAAACATCTGCTTTTTTCAACATTTCTTCGATGATTTCCGGTACTTTTCTCACAGCGAACTTAAAAACTGCCTGTCCATCCATCCGAATTACCGGCGTTTCTTCTGTTCCATATTGTAAGGTCAATGCCTCTCCCTTGTCTCCTGCCGAATGTGCCATGGCCGTGTAGACTGCTTCTGCGCTTTCACTTTCTTCTCCCCGGAGAACCACTGCACCTGCACCGTCTCCGAATAAAATGCAAGTTCCACGGTCTTTCCAGTCTACAATTCTGCTCATCTTCTCTGCACCGATCACCAGTGCAGTCTTAACAAGACCCGAACGGATATATGACTGCGCCGTATTCAATGCGAGAATAAATCCCGAACAGGCCGCATTCAGATCGTATCCCCATGCATGAACTGCACCGATTGCTTTCTGCACTTCACAGGAAGTATTCGGAAATACTGTTTCTGAAGAAGACGTCGCTACAAGGATCAGGTCAATCTCTTCTGCTTTCAGCCCGCTGTCTGCAAGAGCTTCTTCTGCTGCTTTTGCAGCCATAAAAGATACCGTCTCCTGTTTTGCGAGATGTCGGCTTTGAATTCCTGTGCGTTCCCGGATCCATTCATCACTTGTGTCGACCAGAGAGGACAATTCCACGTTGTCCATTCGATGGGACGGTATGTACGATCCTGTCCCGCATATTCTTCCTATCATATCTCTTCTCCAACTCTGTCAAAATAATTGTCACTCTTCACAGTATGATTCTTTCCAGATCTGAACCATAATTGTTTTGACCTTTAAATACTTTGACTCTCAAAGTATATCATAAATAAAATAGATGTCAAGATAATTTTTAGACAG
>OLPY01002854.1_pt1 | contig 9878 bp, 4 predicted proteins | sample 1672481 | NCBI WGS metagenome assembly OLPY01 (sample SAMEA3136691, study PRJEB25190) | human gut metagenome | biome: human gut; feature: human-associated habitat; material: faeces | place: Austria | collected 2013 | reverse complement strand
TCCGGCGATGTATTCCTGACGCAGGGCGGCGTGTTCAGCCGCTTCCTCGTCGGTCGGGGTGTAGATTTCAACCTTGCCCGTGTCCAGCAGCTTCTGCTCGTTTTCCTTCTCCGCGTTGGCCCAGAGCTCTTTCTGGTATTCCCAGGAATCCAGCGCGGTCTGGTCGATAATCGCAAGATCCTCTTCGCTCAGCTTTTCGCGGGTTTTCTGGCTCATAACCAGAATGTCGGCCGAACGGGTGTGGTCGTCCTTGATGTAATACGGGGCGACCTCATAGAAGGACATGTCCAGATAATTGACGATGGAGTTCTCCGCCGCGTCGCAAACGCCGGTCTGCAGGGAGGAGTAGCACTCGGAATACGCGATGGCGATCGAGCTTGCGCCCAGCTTTTCAACCATGGACATCATCAGCTCGGATTCCTGCACGCGAACCAGCATGCCCTTCATATCCGCCGGGGAATGAATCGGCTTGGAGCTGAAGAAGCAGCGGGAGCCCGCGTCGTAATACGTCAGGCCGTAGAGACCGACATTCTTCATCGCGTCGCCGCGGAGGATGCCCATGCCGATTTCGCCGCCGTGCACCTTCCAGAAATGCTCCAGATCGGTGTAGATATACGGCATCATCAGCGCGTTGTAATCATCGACAAAGTTGGTCATCGAGGAAAGGTCGGCCTTGATGATATCCATGCCGCCATACTGCGCCTGCTCCAGACAGGAAACCGCGTCGCCCAGCGTGCCGTTGTTGTACACCTGAATCTCGATTCGGCCGTTCGTGCGTTCCTTCACCTGCTCGGCGAACCACTCGCATGCCTGCGTCGTCACGTTGCCATCCGGCTGGTTGTTGGAGAGACGGAGGGTAATCGTATCGTCGGCCATCGCCGTGCCGAGCCCGAGCACCATCATCATAGACGCCGCAATGGCGATCATTCTTTTTTTCATGTTCTTCTTCCTTTCATTATCTTGCGGTATATCCGCCGTCCACCGGGATCATGGCGCCGGTGATATAATCAGAAGCCTGCGAGGCCAGAAAAACGGCAATGCCTTCAAAGTCGTCCGGATTGCCCCAGCGCCCCATGGGGATGCGCTCGTTGATCGGCCTGCTTTTTTCGGGATTGTTGTAAACCGCCCGAGTCAATCCAGTCAGGATGTAGCCCGGCGCCAGCGCGTTGACGCAAATGCCATACGGCGCCAGCTCGTTGGACAGCGCCCGCGTCAGGGAAAGCATGCCGCCCTTGGAACAGGTGTAGCCGCTGACGTCCACGCCGCCAAACGTCGAAAACAGAGAAGCCGTGTTGATGATTTTGCCACGGCAGCCCCTTTCCTTAAAATGGTTCGCTGCCTTTTGTGCCATCAGAAACGCGGATTTCAAATTGACGGCAATCACGCGGTCGAACACGTCTTCCGGATAGGTCAACACGCTTTCGCGATGCTGCATGCCCGCGTTGTTAAACAGGATATCAATATGTTGATTTTCTTCAACAGCCAAATGCCATACTTCGTCGATCATGGCGCTGTTTGATAAATCTACACGGTAAAGCTGACATTCACCTCCGACCTCTTCCACTTTTTGCTTTGTTTCGGAAAGATCCGCGATGTCAAACGCCAAGATTTTTGCGCCCGCCTTGGCCAGCCCCACAGCAAGGCCCTGACCGATGCCGGTCGCGCACCCGGTAACCACCGCGTTCTTCCCCTCCAACGAAAACAGATTCGTCTTCTTTTCCTCCTTTCTCTGCACACAATGAAAGCGTTTTCCTTTGTTAATCGAATAATATCACATGAAAACGCTTTCATCAATACCGTTTGAATAAAAAGAGGCTGTTTTTTTTTAACATTTTTTTCGTTTTCAAAAAAAGGCGGGATCATCCCGCCTAGCCCGCCTCAGACTGTAGACAAAAAGCTATTCTCCCCCCGAAGGGGGAGAATAGCTCAGACTGTCGAGAGGAAATCCCTCCCGGCGGGGGTTTTTGTTATTCCGCTGTCTGCGTCAGCGTTGCGCCGACGATGGCCTGCGTCCACGTCTGGTTTTCCGTCACGCGGTAGTTTTGCAGGCGGGTCGTGTAGAAATCAAAGTACACGTTGGAGTAGACCGGGATCGCGGGCAGAACCTCCGTCCAGCGCTCCTGGAAGGCGACCCACTTCTGGCAGTAGCTCAGCACGTCGCCCGGCTCCGTCTTGCGCATGTCCACGGCGAGCTGGGCGAGCTTCTTATCGCGAATACCCGTGCGGTTGACGGTCTTCACGTAGGCCTCGTCCGTCGAGTACGTTGTGCTCGGGTCGAAGACGGTGCCGAAGTTCGTCGCCAGATAGATCATGTCGCAGTCGCGCGCCACGCGGCGGTAGTAAATATCCAGCAGCTCGTTCATCGGAACGGCCTTGACCGTCAGGCGAACGCCGATGGCCGCGAGGTTTTCCGCCAGCGTCGCGTTCAGCGCGTCGCCCACGGCGTTCCCCTCCGGATAAATCAGCGTCAGGTCGAGCGCGACGGTCTTGCCGTCGATCTTCTTGGCGCGGATGCCGTCCTTGCCGAGCCGCCATTCGTCCTGATCCAGCAGCTTGGCCGCCTGATCGAGGTCGAGCGGGTAATCCTTGAGCTTGTCGAGCGACAGCGCGTCCCACTGGGCGACGGTCTTCTCGTAGGCCGCGGTCTCCTTGGCGGTCGCGTTGGCCGGAAGATCGGCGACGGGCGGCTGAATCGTGCCCGCGGCGAGCTGATACATCCACTGGCCGATGCCGAAATAGCCGTTGGCCTTCAGACCGAAGTTGCCCGTGTAGGCCTTCACCAGCGCGTCGCGGTCGAAGCAACTCGCAATCGCCTGACGAACCGCCTTGCCGGAGACCGTCTGGCGCTCGCAGCTAAAGCTGATCATGCTCAGGCCGCTGCGCGGGTAGTTCGCCACGGAGAACGGCTGATCCGCAGTGGATTGAATCCCCTTGCTGATCGTATCGGCGGCCACCATCTTGTTGAGCAGATCGACCTCGCCGCTGAGCAGCAGGTCGATGGCCTCGTCGTTGGCGACCGAGCGATAGACGATGGTTTCGATGGTCGGCTTTTCGCCTTCCTCATTGCCCTTATAATACGGGTTGATGGCAAAGCTGGCCGTGCCGCGCTGCGCGTCGTAGCTCGTCAGGGTGTACGGGCCGCTGACGACGGACGGGTGGCTCATGTAGCCGGTGGCCGCGTCCAGAATCGTCTTTTGAAGCAGGTCGGCGGTGAAGATCGCGGTGCCCGTGCCGCCGGCATTGACAATGCCCACGCCCTTTTCGGTATCGACCACCTTGCAGCCCGGCGCAAGGACGCTGATGGGATACGGGCTGTAATCAAACAGCGCCATCTCGTAGAAATACGGCTCGTAGGCCTTGCTGATCGTGATGGACATCTGCGTGTCGCTCAGCAGGCGCACGCCGCGCAGGACGGACGATTTGCCGGACTGGTACGCATCCATCCCCAAAATCGCGCCGACGGCGGCGGATTGCCCGCCCAGCTTCGCCAGCTCCGGCGAGGCCGTCAGCAGGATGGAAAACGCATAATCCTTCGCGGTGATCGCGCTCCCGTCGGAGAACTTCAAATCGCCGTAGAGGTCGAACGTGTACACGCGGTTATTCTGCGCGTCCCTGGAGACGGCCATGCCCGCGACCACGCTGTCGTTGATCTGGTACGTGCCGGTTTCGTGATCCCAGCTCATCAGGTTATAGCCGTGCAGCAGCGCCCGAACGTCTATATCCGCGGTGTTGCTGCCAAACAAATCCGTGAAGAATGCGCCGCTCATCGCCGTTGTGCTGCCGACAACCAGTTGATTTCCCGCCGCCATCGCGACGCAGCCCGTCAACATCCACAGAGCGAGCAACAAGGTGAGGATTTTTTTCATGGCCTTCTTCCTCCTGTTGTTGTAGTACGGAGAGACCGCATCCGGCGGGCACAGCGCGCGCCGGATACGGTGAAAGGGTTACTCGAAGCAATCGCCCACGTTCATGGTGATGTTGCCCAGGCCGAGCGGTACGCCGTAGTCATCCAGGTTCACGCCGTCGGCGGTGTAGATGACCGTCACCTTGATATCGCGGTTGTAGATCGTGCCGCTGACCACGGTTTCGGAGGCCGTGTAGCCCGCGATGACCGGGGACGTGATATCAAACGTTTCGCCGTTCTTCAGGCCGCCGCGGTTGTAGGAAGCCGCCGCGCGCTTGCCGTTCTGATAGACGTAGCTGATCGTCAGGTTGAACGTGCGCCGCGGTTCCGGCTTCGGCTTCTCGGTCACGGTCAGCGTGCCCACGGACAGCGCAATGCTGTAGTTGGCCGCGTTGAACGCGCCGGTCGTCGTATACCGGATGGCGTTCGGGGTGCTGCCCACCTTGGTGATGGAGCCGGTCGCCTCCGCCTTCGCCAGTTCGCCCGGAACGAAGCCGTCGCCGGTGATCGTCACGGCCGGGCGGGTCAGCGCCGAGCCGTCATACGTCTTGGTCGCGGACGGCGAGGTGATCAGCACGCTGCGCTTTGCGATGGTCAGAGTGCCTTCGGTCTTGGTAATCGCGTAGTTGCCTTCCTTGAAGGTTTCCTTGTTCGGCGTGAAGGTGATCGTGTTGGCCACGCTGCCCGCGTTCGTCACGCTGCCCGTCGCCTTGATCTCCGTCACCTGACCCTCCACAAAGCCGTCGCCGCCGACCGTCACAACGGGCTTCTCCAGCGCCGTGCCGTCGTAGGTCTTGCCAGCCGTTTCGGAGGTCAGCGTCACCGCGCGCGGGGTGATCACGATCTGACCGTCTTCAACCACAAACTCGACGTTCGTGAAGTTGTTGCTCGTGTTCGTGAACTGTTCAGGCTTCAGACCCATCTGATACGGGTCAATCCGCACGTCCGTGCCCGTCGCTTCCGCCTCGCCGTTAAACTCGATGTCCTTTTCCGTGAACAGCGGGTTGTCGGGCTTCACGTCGTAACCCTCGACCTTGTGCGGCTTGCCGTCATAGGTCTGCGTGTCCTTGTGTCCCGTGATCGTTACCTTGATTCCGTCAATCGGGGTGACGACCAGATCGCCCTCGATTTGATAAATCGTGTAGTTATCCTTGTTCGTGCCCTCGTTCCACGCATAGGTGAACATGTTCTTGCTGGAACCGGCGTTCGTCTGGCCTCCCGTAAAGGCATACGTCACGCCTTCGCCTTCCGGGAACGCCTTTTCCGTGCCAAATTCTTCCTTTACCGGGGCGTCGCCGTTCGTCAGCGGGGTTCCGTCGTAGACCTTTATCAAGTTAGCGGAGGTCAGCATCACCGGGCGCGGGTTGATCTTCACATAGCCGTCGGTCACAATAAACTCGACGTTCGTGAAGTTGTCGCTGATGTTCGTGAAGTACGAAACTTCCAGCCCCATGGGGTAAGTGCCCGCATCGGTGCCCTTCGCGATCTTGTTGTAGTCTGTGCCGTTAAACTGTATATCCTCGTTCGGTCTATACAGCGCGTTGCTGGGCGTCGCATCATAGCCAAAGACGTCATGCTCCTTGCCGTCATACGTCGTTTCAAGCGTTCTGCCCGTGATCGTTACCGTCACTTTGTCGATCGGGTTAATCTTGAGCCAGCCGTCGGCAACTTCAAACGTCACCTTCGAGAAGTTCTTGCTCTTGTTATTCGTGAACTGGTCAGCGGTCAGACCCATCGGGTAGGTGCCTGCATCAGTTCCCTTTGCTTCCGCGGTGCCGCTGAACGTGAAGTCATTTGCCGTGTACAGCGGGTTGCTGATGCTGGTAACCGTATAGCCCTCGACGTTGTGCTCCTTGCCGTTATACGTCTCGGTCTTCGTGTTGCCCGCAATCTTTACAAACACTTCTGTTTCGACCGGGTCGATCTTGAGCCAGCCGTCGGCAACTTCAAACGTCACCTTCGAGAAGTTCTTGCTCTTGTTATTCGTGAACTGGTCAGCGGTCAGACCCATCGGGTAGGTGCCTGCATCAGTTCCCTTTGCTTCCGCGGTGCCAGTAAACGTGAAGTCATTTTCCGTGTACAGCTCGTTGTCGATAGACACGTCGTAGCCCGTCACGGTCTTCTCGTTTCCGTCATACGTATGGCTACCCGTGTGTCCCGTGATCGTCACCGTCACTTCGGTTTCGGCCGGGTTGATCTTGAGCCAGCCGTCGGTAACGTTAAACGTCACGTTCGTGAAGTTGCCGTTCGTGTTTGCGAACTGGTCAGCGGTCAGACCCATCGGGTAGGTGCCCACATTCGTTCCCGCCGCTTTCGCGGTGCCGTTGTACGAGAAGTCAGCCGCCGTGTAACTTACACCCTCGGGGGCAGAGATGGACACGTCATAGCCCTCAACAGACTGTTCGCTTCCGTTATACGTTACGGTGTCATTATGTCCCGTGATCGTCACAACCACTTTGTCCGTGACCGGCGTGATCTTCAGCGTTCCGTTGATCGCCTTCGTAACGATATACTTTCCTGTCGCGTCAACCGTGTCAACCGTACCATCCGCAAACGCTGCCGTATATGTTCCGACATCCCTTCCCTTCGCGCCAACTTTGATCTCGCTGAAATCAGCGTCTTTCGGCGCACCGGTAAAGCCGGAAACTTCCTGCTCTTGTCCATTATAAGGCACCGTGTCGCTGTTCGCCGTCAGCTCGACGTTCTTATAATAGTATAGGTTAAGAACGTTATCGCCATCGACAATCGTGAGCGACGTTTTCTGATCCGGCACCAGCGTGTAGCCCGAAACATTGGTGTCCGGTGTCACAGTTTCGCCGAGCTCCTTAGTTCCTGTTGTGGAGGTTTTAACCTTTTCCTCTGTTCCGTTCAGATAATAGTTCACCGTGTAGTTTCGCTTCACAGGCCCCATGTCTTTATAATAGAACTCTACATTTTTTATAGGTTCGTCAAAATATATCTTGGTGTCAAGATTCGGATTGCCTTCCCGTTTTGTTTTTAGTTGATAAATTCTGCCCCCATCTATGATGGTTTCAGGCACAGGGTTTCCCGCATAATATTTATTTGCCCATAGAGGATTTGTCCATCTACCTGTAACTTTCTTCGGGGTACCTATCTGTTTTCCATTAGAGTTGTTGACCTTAAATACAAGATTATGAACCGGCGGGTTTTTGTTGATATCTACAATGATATCCAAATGCCATGTCGGTTCGGAAGTATGGGGTTTATAGGTGTCAGCACCAGGACAGGCCTTGAAATTTGCGCTTATCCATTCGTCGGACTTGATCACAATGCTCGTATTATACTCTTGTACGAGTCCTCCGATAATCCCACTGGCAGAGGTCGAGTTTATGGTGCTGCCGCAATAGTTATTATTATTGTAATACCAATATTGCCCCCAGCTTATTCCGCCAGGAGACGGCAAATTCACGTCTTTAATATAGCCGATCGTATACCACTGACTGCCATTCAAAGTCACGCCAGGCAAAGGATCTCCATCAAACCGCGCATAGACATAAACCGTATAATTTCCTGTGCTTGCCGCGACCTCCGGCTTATACCCGATACTGGTAATCCCATCCGCCAGCGCCCCCACCGGCATCAGATTGACGAGCATCAGCGCCGTCATCAGAATGGATATAAAGCGTTTTACTTTATCCCTCATTGTCTTATCCTCCTGTTTCATCTCGAAGCGGCATTACCCTTGCTTCCGGAACGATCAAAGCGAATCTGCGGCCAAACGGTGCGCCGCCTCAAGAAAAGATTTGGGAAAAACGGGCGCGTCATTCCTGCGCGCCGGTTTCCGCCGTGTCGGCGACGTCGAGCGGCTGCTCGGTCTGGACAACGGGGGGATTCTTCCAACTGATGTTATCGACGGACACGCGCCAGAAGTAATCGCGGTTTTCCTCGTTCATCTGCACGCGCAGCGTGGAACCGGTCGCGCCGTCCACGTTCGCCCAGTTCGCGTTATCCGTGGAGAACTGCCACTGGAGCGTGTAGTTCAGGTCTTCAAACCCGGTGAGAATGGCGGTCAGCACCATGTCATCGCCCAGCTCCACCACGTCGCTTTCGGCGGAAATGGCCACGCTCAGCGTGCTGAAATCAATCTCGGGGATTTCGGGTTCAGTGTCTTCCTCGGGCAGCTCGCCCTCTTCGGGGAGGGTGAAGTCTTCGTCGAGCTCGCCGTCTTCCGCGGGCTTCTCGGCGTTGGCTTCCTCGCCCTCAACGGGTGCTTCGGCGGTTTCGCCCATGTCGATGACGGTGCCGTCTTCCGTCTCGGTGACGGTCGGGATATTGCCGTCCGGGAGCTCGGCCGGGTCGCCGTCCATCTGATCGTCGATGAGGTTCTCGTCGTTCGCGTCGGGCTGCTCGTCCACGACGGGCTGCGCGGTGCAGGTGTAGGTCACGGTCAGGCCGCGAACGTCCTTGTCGTAATCGGCCGCGTCGTCCGCGTCAACGGAATAATAGATCACTTCCGCGCCGCGCCGGGTCGTCAGGTCGGCGAAGGTGTGCTGCCAGCCGTCCTTTTCGGAGAGGGTCGCGGAATAGGTCTGGCCGTCGGAGCCGCTGAGGGTGACGGCGAGGGTCATCGGGCGCAGGCCGAGGGCGTTGCCCTCGTCCTCCCACTCGATGCGCACGGTGATGTTTTCCTTCTTCACCTCGTCGGCGGTGGGCGCTTCTTCGGCCGGCTGCTCAACCTTGGTGACGGGGACGGCCGGCTGCTCGACGGGCTTCTCCTCCGGCTTAACGTCTTCGGTCTCCTTTTCTTCGGCCTTCGGTTCCTCAGCCTTCGGTTCTTCGGCCTTCTTCGGCTCCTCGGCCTTCGGCTCTTCAGCCTTCGGCGCTTCCGGAGCAGGCTCGGCCTTCGGCTCTTCCGTCACCGGCGCTGGCGCAGGCTCGGCCTTCGGTTCTTCAACCTTCGGCGCTTCCTGCACGGGCGCGGCCTTCGGTTCTTCCTTCGGCGCGGGCGCGGGTTCCGGTTCCTTCACGGGTTCCGGCGCGGGCGCAGGCTCTTCCTTCGGTTCTTCCTGCACCGGCGCGGGCTCCGGCTCCTGCACAGGCGCGGGCACTTCCTCCTTCGGAGGTTCTTCCTGAGTCTGCTGCTCGACCACCTCGACGATTTCGGTGTTCTCGTCCGTCTGCGTGTCCTCGGCAAAGCCGGTCACGCCGCAAGAGACGCACAGCGCCGTCGCGAGTATCAGCGCCACAACCTTGTTCCAACTGTTTTTCATCTTGAAAAACCTCCTTCAGATTGGTTTGTATCTATCTTCTAACGTTCCGCGCGCCTTTCCGGGCGGCGCTTTATCGTCATGGGGAAACGAAATTGTTTCGCGCCCGTCACATCTGCGTGATCCGGCGGCGCGGCCTCCGTCCGTCCTTTTTCTGCGTTTGATGGGGATGATCCGGGCAGAACATGTTGTTTTCCGTTTGAAAAAGCGCGCATCCGCGCGGCTTCCCGCGAAAAATCGTTCATTTTTTCAGTTACACATGATGCGTCGTTATCTTACGTTTTCGCGCCCGCTTTCCGGGTTTTTGTCACATTTCTGTAACATTCATTTTCGGGACACATTGTCCTCTTCCCCGCCGCTTTTTTCCAATTATAGCATAGCATTTCGAATTTGTGAATCCTCCAAATAACATTCAAAACGGTTTTTTTACTCCGGTTTCACATTTTTTTAGCAAAGCCCGGAAACTAACCGTTTTTTTGCGTAACCCTCACACCCCGATTATACCACAATCTGTCCGTCTGCGGATGGAGCGCGGACGGGTCATTCGTGCCGAAAAACCGCCGTTCGGCCAGTTCGGCCTGCTCACTCCAATTCTTCGGAAACAAAAAAAATCATATGCCCGGCGCACGCGGCGCATGTCGGACATATGACTGGGGATTTGATGGGGGCTTACCCCTTCCACCTCCTGCGAACTCCTTCCACCGCCTGCGGGCGGTCCCCCTCCCTCGAGGAGGGAGGTCTGGGGG
>OLPY01002851.1_pt1 | contig 9888 bp, 7 predicted proteins | sample 1672481 | NCBI WGS metagenome assembly OLPY01 (sample SAMEA3136691, study PRJEB25190) | human gut metagenome | biome: human gut; feature: human-associated habitat; material: faeces | place: Austria | collected 2013 | reverse complement strand
GTGTTCCTGTGATCCCTTCTTCACCTGCAATAATATAGCCGTGTTCATCCAACGGAACGATTTCTTTAAATCTCGCTGTATTCGGGATGATCCCTATTGCTATAAATACACCGTCTGCAGGGATCACCGACTCACTGTTATCTTTCACATTCCGGATCTTCAGGCCAGTCACACTGTCCGTGCCCTGTATCTCCACTGCCACGCTGTCCCATACCATTTCGATATTCTCCGCAGCTGCCAGACTGTCCTGAAGGATCTGATCTGCCCGAAGTGCATCACGTCTGTGAACCATATAAACTTTCCGGCAGATCCTGGACAGAAAAAGGGCATCTTCTGCTGCAATATTTCCGCCGCCAACTACAACCGCTGTCTTGTCCTTAAAAAATGCCCCGTCACAGGTTGCACAATAAGAAACTCCCATTCCGGAAAACTCCTGCTCTCCCGGGATCTCCAGCATTCTGTGGCTGGCTCCGCAGGCAAGCACTACAGTTCTGGCTCTGTATTCGTTCTTTTTCGTACGGATGATCTTCTCTGCTCCTGTATCTTCCACTGCAAGCACATTCTCCCGCACAGGAGAAACCCCCAGCTTCTGCGCGTGATTCTCGAAAGCTTCTCCCAGATCCATTCCGCTGATCCCCGGAAGTCCCGGATAGTTATCTACCTCATAGGTATTCTGGATCTGTCCGCCCACTGTGAACTGTTTGTCCAGCCACAGAATTTTCAGCCTGGCCCGCGCTGCATAAATGACTGCACTGATCCCCGCCGGTCCGGCTCCCAGGATCGCTATATCATAAATCTCTGACATTTTATACCTCCCGCCTGTTTCCTGCTCTGACTATAATCTGTATGCAGGAACCTGCATTTCGTAAAATTTACTATTAACTATGATAGCATACTCCCTCTTCTTTTCCAATAAGATAGTAAAAACAGCCTCTGAGGTTTGTATGAAGATCCTGAAAAAAATTATCGCCCTGTGTCTGGTCTTTTGTCTGGGACTTGGACTGGGCTGCCTGTCTGAGTATCCATTTACCGAGAATTCGCGTTTCGAAGCATTCACGGAAAAGCTGTTCCGTTCGGAAGTTTCCGGCAATGCCCTTTCCCTCCATTATACTCTGGCTGATCCTGCTTCCCGTGGAATTTCCACCCAGAATATTTCCCTTGGTACTGTAAACACAGACTTTGAAGAAACTGCCGCTCTCTGCGCTGAATATGAAAAAAAGCTGAAAGGCTTTGCCTATTCCAAACTCTCCCGGGATAACCAGCTAACTCTGGATATGCTGCTTTTGTATTTCCACACCCGAAGTACACTGGGGGAAAATTACCTGCTGGATGAACCGCTGGGGGCCAGTCTTGGCATTCAGGCACAGCTTCCTGTACTTCTGGCAGAATATGCTTTCTATACTGAGAAAGATATTTCTGATTACCTGAAGCTCCTTGGCACTATTAAGCCATATTTTCAGAGCATCCTGGAATTCGAGAAAAAGAAATCGCAGGCAGGTCTTTTTATGAGTGATACTTCTCTGGACCGGATCCTTACCCAGTGCCAGGCCTTCATTCAGGACCCGGATGCCAATTACATAGATGAGATTTTCGCACAGAAGCTTCAGACTCTCGAAAGTTTAAAAGATGAAGACCAGACCATATTGTGCACCTGGCATCATAAGCTGATCCTGGAACAGGTGATCCCTGCCTACCAGAATCTGATGGCCGGGCTGGAGAAGCTTCGGGGAACCGGCCAGACCAGCAGAGGACTGGCATATTTTCCCGGAGGCAGGGAATATTATCTCTATCTTCTGAGAACCCAGACCGGCTCCTATGTTCCTGTCAAACAGATCGAACAGCGCCTTTCCACCCAGCTTATGAATGATTACGAACAGATCCGTTCCCTGATCCGGACAGATTCCTCACTGATCTCTTCTTTAAGCAGATACACCGACACTATCACCCTTACTCCTGCCCAGATGCTTGAAAAACTTCCTGCACTGATGGCAGAGGATTTCCCTGCATTAAACAATGTTTCCTACGAAATCCGCTACGTACATCCTTCTATGAAAAAGTTCCTCAGCCCTGCCTTTTATCTTACTCCACCTATTGATACCCAGACTCCCAACGTGATCTATATCAATCAGTCAGACCGGACTTCCAGTCTGGAACTTTTCGGAACACTGGCCCACGAAGGATTCCCCGGACATCTTTATCAGACGGTTTCTTTTGCCAGAAGCACTCCTTCCAGCATCCGTTATCTGATCACCTCGCCCGGCTACATAGAAGGATGGGCTACCTATGTAGAATCTTATGCTTATCAGTATGCAGCTTCCCTTATGCCGGATGCTGGTTCTGAAACTGCCTCCGCTACTGTAACTCTTGCCTGGCTGAACCGCAGCATGAACCTGTGTATTTACTCACTGATCGACCTTGGGATTCATTACAGTGGCTGGGATCAGGCACGTACTGCAGCCTTCCTTAAGGCATTTGGCATTACCAATACTTCTACAGTCAGCGAAATCTTCCAGTACATTGTGGAAACCCCTGGAAATTACCTGAAATATTACCTGGGATATCTGAATTTCCTGGATCTGAAAAACAAATGCAGCCAGAAATCCAGTGATAATTTTGACCTGAAAGATTTTCACCGCCAGATCCTGGAGATCGGCCCGGTTCAGTTTCCTGTATTAGAAAAATATATGAACTGATCATTTCCGCACAAGTGCCTTCCTGACAGGATCCATCGGTATGATCAGCTCTCACAAGTGTCAATACAACATGTAAGATACCTGCAATGGCCAATATGACCTTAAGAATCAGGGCTGCACATAATACTTTGATCCATATATCGTCATATCGTCAAATGTGCCTGTAAACATGGATCAAAGTGACTCTGTTTCTTTCTTCGCCTGCTCATTTGTTCCATATTTCCTCTTACTTTCATCAGCCTGCTGTGAGGACAGTCCAGACATCAGTTTTCTTTGTCTATCGCATTCATTTCCTGGAATAGCCTCCTTTGATATAAGCTTCAGCGAAAAAAAATGTCAGGAGCAAACTGTTTTACCCCTAACATCTTTAGCACTTATCCACTATTGATATGACCTGAAAAATTTCTGCAGCTTGGTCAGAGCCCTGGTCAGAGACTCTGTTTCCTCTACATTCAGATCCTTCAGGACAGCCAGCACCATTTTCTCATGATGACGGTAGGCCTTCTCCCCCTTCTCAGTAAGCGAGATCAGCACAACTCTTCTGTCTTCCTGGCTTCGCATACGCTGAATATAACCCTTCTTTACAAGATTGTTCACAGCAATGGTCAGTGTTCCCACTGTTACCCCCAGTGTCCTGGCCACAGTAGACATATTTTTCTGCTGCTGGATTCCCACTGCATCAATAATGTGCATATCGTTTACAGAAATATCCTTATATTCAGGCGTGATCAGCGCCCTCTCTTCCAGATCCAGAATCTCATTAAATAAATGGACAAGCACATCGTTGATCGCTTCATAATGGTTCATCCGGTTCTCCCCCTTTTTACGCTCATAAACATATTATACACTAAAGTAGACGGCAGGGTCAAAAGATATTTGATAAACCGTAACAAACATTTTTTCAATAAATTCTTCCTTTAAGCTGTGAAATTTGATATAATGAATTGATATATACTACATAACATTGAAGGATTGATTTAATGAAAAGAAATAATATTCCTTTGAATTTTAAAGAAAAAAACAATTCCAAGATCAGTTTATACTGTTCTGTTGCAGTTCTGCTGCTTCTTTTTTTCTGTTTTCACCAGCTGGATTACAGCCTGATCACGAAACCTGAAACTGAAGCAAAAGAGGCTGCCACGCAGAAACAGCAGGAAGCTGAAGCAGCGGCTGAAACTCCTGAGATTTCCACTGCCAGTGTCATCGCAGTGGGCGATAATCTTTACCACAGCAAGCTGTATGAATCCGGAGAATACGATTCCGGCACATGGAATTACGACCATATTTACACCCATGTGCTGAATGAGATCCAGGCCGCAGATGTGGCTATGATTGATCAGGAGACTGTTTTTGCCCCGGATCATAATTCTGTCAGCACTTACCCCTCTTTCGCCACACCGGAGGAAGTGGGAGATGCCATTATCAAAGCTGGTTTCAATGTAGTGGAATCCGCTACCAACCATGTGGATGATTACGGTTATGATTATCTGAAAAATACCCTTGATTTCTGGAGCACCAATTATCCGGATATTCCGGTTCTGGGCATCCATGACACTCCGGAAGATGCAGATACTGTTAAAGTAAAAGAGGTTAATGGCATTAAGATCGCATTTCTGGACTACACCTACGGAACCAACAATTCCGGTGCAGGTGAGGGAAAAGATTACATGATCGATATTTTTGATAAAGATAAGATCACCACCATGATCCAGAAGGCCAAAGAAGTCAGTGACTGTATCATTTTCGTTGCTCACTGGGGCACAGAAGATGATTCAATGCCTAATGAATACGAGAAACAGTGGGCTACATTCCTTATGGAACAGGGCGTGGATGTGATCATCGGCGGACATCCTCATGTACTTCAGCCTTATGGACGTCTTTCAGATGATCAGGGAAACAGCACCTTCATCTTCTACTCTCTGGGAAATTTCGTTTCCACCCAGCAGGAGCTTCCGGAACTTCTGGAAGGAATGGCAAGTTTCACCATCCAGAAGACCACCCTAAACAGTCAGAGCACCATAGAGATCCTTTCTCCGGAAGTGAAACCAATGGTCATGCATTACAATCATGACACCGGAGATTACGGTCCCTATATGCTGGATGACTACACCGAAGATCTGGCTTCCCAGCACAGTGTACGCAATCTGATCGGAGATGAGTTTACCCTGGCAAACCTGAAAGCGAAATTCCAGGAGATCATGTCCATGAATGTGACACCTTCCACCAATACTAATCTACTGAATGTAAAATTTGACTGGGAAGGAAACATGATCGACAAAACCACCGGTGAAACCGTGGAGGACGGTTCTTCTGGCTCGGATTCCAGTGGGGATGATTCTTCTGACAGCAGTTATGATGATGAATCCTATGATACTTCTTATGATGACGGGTCCTACGATAGTTCCTATGATGACAGTTATGACAGTTCTTACGATGATGGATCCTACGATAGTTCCTATGATGATGGAAGTTATGACGACTCCGGCAATTATTAGATTATTTTATGAATCCCATCACTTCGTAAACAGACCGGACTTCGCGATATACGGAGCATCTTCGGATGCTCCTTTATTTTACCGCATGGAATACTGTGGACTGCTCCGCTGCAAAGCATTCCCCTACGTCTCACGAATATATGCAGCAGAAAGGAAACAGAAAAATGTCTCAGGGATTTAATCATTTCGATGAAAACGGAAACGCAGTTATGGTAGATGTTTCCGCCAAAAATATTACACCGAGAACAGCCGTCGCCACAGGCGAGATCCACGTTGGACCCGTCATCATGGCGGCTGTGCAGGAAGGATCTGTCAAAAAAGGTGATGTTCTGGGAGTAGCCCGGGTAGCCGGTATTATGGGAGTCAAACGTACTTCAGACCTTATTCCCATGTGTCATCCCCTTCCCATCCAGAAATGTTCCATAGACTATGAACTGGAACCGGAGAAAGGGATCATCCATGTCTTTTGCACAGTGAAAACAGAAGGAAAAACCGGCGTAGAAATGGAAGCTCTTACAGGTGTTCAGGTAACACTTCTCACGATCTACGATATGTGTAAGGCAATTGACAAGCATATGGTAATGTCGGAGATCCATCTGGTTGAGAAGACCGGGGGGAAAAGCGGGGATTTTCTTTTCCAGGAGTAAATATCAGGTGGACATGATATTCGCCTGAATAGATCATACGGAGGGATTTTTATGAAACGAGTAGCAATCATCACATCCAGCGATACGGGGTATCGTGGAGAGAGAGAGGATTTAAGCGGTCCGGCGATCCGTGAGATCGTTGAGAAAAACGGATATAAAGTAGTGTCTATGGACATTCTGCCAGATGACAGGGCTATACTTTCAAAGAAAATGGCAGAAATCGCAGACAATAATACTGCGGAACTGATCCTGACCACAGGCGGAACAGGTTTTTCCCCGAGAGATATCATGCCTGAGGCAACAGAAGACATTATTGACCGCCGGGTTCCGGGAATTCCGGAGGCTATGAGGGCTTACAGCATGACTATCACAAAACGTGCCATGCTCAGCCGCGCCACTGCAGGTATCCGCAAAAAAACTCTTATTGTCAATCTGCCGGGAAGTCCGAAGGCAGTGAAGGAAAGTCTGGAATATATTATTGATCCTCTGGCTCATGGCATTGAGATCATGACCGGAGAAGCAGGAAACTGTGCAAGATAAAAGGGGAGTTTTTATGGGAAAAGTAATTGCTGTATGCACAAGTGAAAAAAAGGGAACTCAGAAAACCAGTGTTCCTGAGATTGATGTCAGAAAAGACTGGGGAATCCAGGGAGACGCACATGCCGGGAAATGGCATCGACAGGTAAGCCTGCTCTCCTACGAAAAAATCGAAGCTTTCCGCGCCAGAGGTGCAGAGATTGAGGATGGTGCTTTCGGAGAAAATATCATTGTTCAGGGAATTGATTTCGCCACACTTCCTGTTGGTACGAAATTCGCCTGCAATGATGTGGTTCTGGAGCTTACCCAGATTGGAAAGGAATGCCACAGCGGATGTGCCATTTTTAAGAAAATGGGAGAATGCATCATGCCTAAACAGGGAGTTTTTACAAAGGTTCTTCACGGCGGAATCATCCGTCCTGGTGATGAGCTGACTATTTTGGAATAATATAACTGCAGGCTGGCAGACAGTTACAGATAAAATCAGATTTGACAGGAGATTTTCACAATGATCATAGATACACATGCCCATTATGACGATGAAGCTTTTAATCCGGACAGAGATGCGCTGCTGAATTCCATGGCTGAAAATGGAATTGAAAAGGTGGTAAATGTCTGTGCGTCTATTTCTGAATTGTACCGGACAGTAGAACTTATGGAAAAATATCCTTTTGTTTACGGTGCGGTTGGTGTTCATCCGGATGATGCCTCGCAGATGACACAGGATACTCTGGATGAGATCTGCAGACTTTCCCGTATGGATAAGATGGTGGCCATCGGTGAGATCGGGCTGGATTATTACTGGCACAAAGAAGAGCAGGAACATGAGGTGCAGAAGAAAATGTTTGCCGCACAGATGGATATTGCCAGAGAGGAAAAACTGCCGTTTATGATACACAGCAGGGATGCTGCCGAGGATACACTGGAAATAGTGAAGGGTTATATGCAGGGAGGTATGTATGGTGGAATCATCCATTGTTTTTCCTATAGTAAGGAAATTGCCGCGCAGTATCTGAAAATGGGACTGTATCTGGGAATCGGCGGTGTGGTTACTTTCAAAAATGCACGAAAGCTGAAGGAAGTTGTGGAGTATTCTCCTTTATCTCAGATCGTTCTGGAAACAGATTGTCCATATATGTCTCCGGAACCTAACCGTGGTAAGCGGAATTCTTCTCTGAATCTGCCGTATGTAGCTCAGGCTATTGCAGATCTGAAGGGGATCACAGCAGAAAAAGTGATACAGGTGACAAGACAGAATGCTCTGGAGCTGCTGGCTTTATAGATTAACTGAGCAGTCAGACGGATCTTCGCAATCTGCTTTGCTCGGCAGTAGTTCGTTTAGTTAAATTTACAGGGTACCGCAAGTGCGGTACCCTGTTTTCGTCTTAACATAGCATCTTATTTCGCTTTTCTTCTTCGCTTGAAGTATACACCTGCTGCCGTTACCACTGCGGCGGCTGCCAGTAATGCGATAAATCCGTCAATTGGTGTGGTATCTCCGGTTTTTACTGCAGTTCTCGTGGATGTTCCGGTGAAACTTCCAGGGGTTTTCTGCGTTCTGTTGGAGGTCGGGATCGCGGGTGTTACTGTTGGAGTCGGTGTGGAACTTGGTTTCGGAGTCGGAGTTGGTGTAGTTTCTTTGTTGGTTATTTCCACAGTTTCCTGATAATTCTCCTGATTCAAAGTGATCTCAGCGTTTTCTACACTGATCTCATACTTGAATCCTGTTGCTCCGTCTACCGGTTTTCCAGCAGAATCTACTTCCGTTACATACAATGTTACATTTCCTTCATTCGGAAGGGCAATAGTAACAGATCTGCTTACCTTAGAATTTCCTGCCAGATCCAGTGCTACGATCTTTTCTTCTGCTTCTTCAGCAAATTGTGTATACTCTTCGTCTGCGAAAATTCCGGCATAGAAGGTCTGGCTACTGTTTTTCGCTTTTCCGTCTGCTCTCAGAAGTTTCTTGGTAATAATCAGTTTTCCGTCTCTGTAGAAATTATCCGGAATTTCTTCGAACTGGTTATCGAAGTAGATTGCTTTGCTTCCATCCGGATTATCAATTTCTACCACATTTCCGTCATGAAATTCTACTGTGTACAAAGTTCCGTCTGCAGTTACATTTGCCAGATAACTGGTTCCTTCCTCGTCGCATTCACCTACATAATACGTGTGGTCTTTTTCCAGTTTCGTGAATGTTACAGAGGATACGGATGCATTCTGGAATACAAGCGGTTTAATGTCAGAAACACGTTCTGTGCAGTCTTCGTCTGCATAAAGAGCTACATAGAAAGTCTGATCTACTGCTTTGATCTCTTCGCCTTCGTTTGTGGTCAGATGTTTGGTTACTGTCAGATCGGCGTCGCTGTATTCTTTCATGGTGTCTTCTACTAACAGGATGCCATCTTTGATGGTTGTTGTAGTTTTTTCTGTGTTGATAGTTCCGTCTTCGTTCAACTCGAAGGTTGTGTCATTGGTGATGTTGTAATCGTCAGGAGCCACTGTTTCACGGAGAATATAGGTTTCTCCGGTTCTGAGACCGGTGGTTTCATGAGCAGTTTTTGTGGAATCCCATTCGTCTACGATGTTTCCTTCCTGATCGATGATCTGGAGGTGTGCGCCTTCCAGTTCTTCGTGGCTGGTAATGTCTACCTTACTTATTTTTACAGAAGTTGTTTCGTAGTTATTGGTGATGGTTACTGTTGCGGTCTCATTGTGCAGGATTTCTGTGGTTCCTTCTTCTACACTATAGTCTGCTGTCAGGACATAGCCAGGGATCTTTGCATTTGCTTCGATTACCTGATATTCTCCAAGAGGCAGGCTACTCAGAAGATATTTGCCATCTGTGAAATCACTGTAGTAAACAGTTTCCTGATAATCATATGGGCCGGTTATTGTGAATGTCAGGGCTTCTTTTTCTTCTGCTGTGAGTTTTTCGTCTGACAGATCACCTGTAATCAGTTTTTCCAGTTCCAGATTTCCTGTCTTCAGGGTGTTTGTGATGATATAACCAGTGTGTGCATCACCGCTGATGGTTGTTTCATAATTGTCAGTGTTTTCTGTTTCTTTGACTGTGTAGTCAATGAGTTCACCGGCTTTTCTTTCGTCCAGATCCGTCCAGATGTGAGTCCACTGGTTTTCGGCATTTAGGGTGATTTCTTCTCCTTGGGCTTCTCCATCTGCGTAAAGCTGTACTTTAATGTCTGCCGGGCGGATGCCGTTATGATCGTTGAAGTCTTCCCACGCTTTAGTTACACTGATGCTGGTCTTTCCGGGCTGGTACTTGTTGGTGATGGTCGTTCCGGTGACCTCGGTTGTATAATCGGTTACAGTGTCCTCAGTCACGGTGTAAATAATCGGTTCGCCGTTGGCATATTTAGGAAGGTTCTGGAAAGTGTAGCTCCAGTTTCCTTCTTTGTCTGCTTTTACTACCTTACTGTCTGTTTTCTGACCATTGGCAAGAAGATTTACGGTGATGCTTTCCGGGCGTTTTCCGTCCTGGTTGTCTCCATCGTC
>OLPY01002843.1_pt1 | contig 9914 bp, 9 predicted proteins | sample 1672481 | NCBI WGS metagenome assembly OLPY01 (sample SAMEA3136691, study PRJEB25190) | human gut metagenome | biome: human gut; feature: human-associated habitat; material: faeces | place: Austria | collected 2013 | reverse complement strand
TTATCCGTCAGGGTAAAGTTCGCCGTGCTAAGCTGAACTACCTGAGAGACCGCGTAGGTAAAGCTGCAAAGGTTAAAGAACGCGTTAGATAATGTGTTTTATCTGAAAATTTCAAATGTTTTAAAAGCAGGGACAATAACGACAGCTATTGTCCCTCTTTTCCATTATGGGAGAGAGCAGATATGAATATACAGAACTGGAAAGAACACTCAAAGGTTCTTGAATTAAAGGCAAAACTGGAAGACAGAAAGATTCGCGGAATTCTGAAGTGGATCTTTCAGATTGTGGTAACACTGGTGTTTGCAGCAGTGGTGGCACTCATGTTGTTCCAGACTGTGACCATGCAGGAAAATTCAATGGAACCGACAATTTCTGTCGGTGATCGTTTCTTTATCAATAAAGCAGTATATAAATTTTCATCACCGGAAAGAGGAGATCTGATCGTTTTCAGAACAAATGCCAGTGATGATGCGGCACTTCATATCCGGCGTGTGATCGGACTTCCGGGAGAGACGGTACAGATTTCTGACGGAAAGATCCTGATTGACGGCAAAGAGTATCAGGAGGCCGGACAGTTTCCGGAGATCACGAATCCGGGACTTGCTTCCACTACAGTTACACTGGAATCGGGGCAGTATTTTGTTCTGGGCGATAATCGCAACAACAGTGAAGACAGCCGTTATTCTGATATCGGAAATGTAAATAAGCGTTATATTGTCGGAAAGCTGTGGTTCACCTGCTCTCCGTTTGAGAAATTTGGTTTTTTGTGAAAGACGAATAAATACGAAAGGTCAGGACAGATATGAATATACAATGGTACCCTGGTCATATGACCAAGGCAAAACGGCAGATGCAGGAAGACTTAAAGCTGATCGATCTGATCATAGAACTGGTGGATGCCAGAGTGCCGCTCTCCAGCAGAAATCCGGATATAGATCAGCTTGGACAGAATAAATCGCGTCTGATACTTCTGAACAAGGCAGATCTTGCAGATGAGAGACAGAATGAGGCCTGGAAAGAATATTTTCAGAGCAAGGGATTTTATGTGGTGAAGGTGGATTCGCGTAACGGGGCAGGAATGAAGACGATCCAGAATGTGATCCAGGAAGCATGCAAAGAAAAGATTGAGCGTGACAGGAGAAGAGGAATCAAAAACCGTCCGATCCGTGCCATGGTGGCAGGTATCCCAAATGTAGGGAAGTCTACGTTTATTAATACCTTTGCAGGGAAGGCCTGTGCCAAAACCGGAAACAAGCCTGGCGTGACAAAGGGAAAACAGTGGATCCGTCTGAATAAGAATGTAGAGCTTCTGGATACACCGGGAATTCTCTGGCCGAAGTTCGAGGACCAGCTGGTCGGTATCCGTCTGGCCTGCGTTGGTTCCATCAAGGATGATATCCTGAATATCGAAGAACTGGCTCTCTGGCTTCTGGAGAAGCTTAAGAAGGATTATCCGGGCTTTCTTGAGAAACGCTATGGTATTTCTGAGGAAGGTACGCCGCTTGAAACTCTGGAAGCAATTGCAAAGGCAAGAGGCTGTCTGAAACGGGGAGAAGAACTGGATTATGTCAAAGCCTCCGGACTGATTTTTGACGATTTCCGTGGCGGCAAGATCGGACGAATTACTCTTGAATGGGCAGAGCAGGTAAAAGCAGATGAAAAAGATCGGTGAAATCAAGGCGGAATTTGCCGCGGCAGCTGAAGAGCAGTGGAACGGACTCTGTCAGGAATATGCGGATGATGAACGAAGCGGGGTGCAGAAGATTATTCAGCAGTATCAAAAGAAGCTTGCGAACATCCAGAAGGAAAAGCTCCGCATGGAAGAAATGATGCACTACGAGCATGAATATGAACATCTGGGATATCTCTGCGGGATTGATGAGGTGGGAAGAGGGCCGCTGGCAGGTCCTGTAGTAGCCTGTGCAGTGATCCTTCCGAAAGATCACGATATCCTCTATCTGAATGATTCAAAGAAACTTACTGCGAACAAAAGAGAAGAGCTTTATGATGTTATCATGGAGAAAGCAATAGCGGTAGGTATTGGTATGGCAAGTCCGCAGAGGATTGACGAGATCAATATTCTGCAGGCGACCTATGAGGCAATGCGGGAAGCTATTAGTAAACTGAAGGTCACTCCGCAGCTTCTTCTCAATGACGCGGTAACGATCCCGGGAGTAACGATCCCGCAGGTTCCAATCATTAAGGGAGATGCCAAAAGCGCGTCCATTGCAGCGGCCAGCATCGTTGCAAAGGTAACAAGGGACAGGATGATGGTCGAATATGACAGTGCGCTTCCCGGATATGGATTTGCATCCAATAAGGGATACGGTTCCGCTGAGCATATTGAGGCACTCAAAAAATATGGACCAACCCCGATCCACAGAGCAAGTTTTATTACGCATTTTGTATAATCGGCGTGTGGTTTAAGACCATATGCCAGACTTTCTTACAAAAGATACCGACACACAAAAAGAAAAGAGAGACAGCGTATTAACAAACGTAAAACAGGCAGTCGTCATGAAGAGCAGGCGGCTGCCTTTCTGGAAAAACAGGGAGTAAGGATTCTTGAGAGGAATTTTTTCTGCCGGAGCGGAGAAATCGATCTGGTAGCCAGGGATGGAAACTATCTTGTATTCGTGGAGGTGAAATACCGGGCCACGGCGATCTCGGGAGAGGCGGCAGCAGCAGTTGATATCAGGAAGCAGCGCCGGATCAGCCGGGCGGCACAGTTTTATCTTCTGCGTTATGGATATGGAGAACCTCCCTGCAGATTTGATGTGGTGGCGATCGACGGAGAAGAGATCCACTGGATCAGGAATGCCTTTGATTACTGTGGATAAAACACAGAAGGAGGATATTGATGACAGATATAAAATGGCATCAGGAAGAGAAACCCAAAATGCGGGTAAATACAAGAGAGGGCGTGACCTATCTTACTTATCCGGAATTTGATAAACTGCCCGGATTTGTGCATGCCTTCAGCACCAGACTTGGAGGTGTCAGCGAGGGAATTTATTCCTCTATGAATCTGAGTTTTACCAGAGGGGACAAAGAGGAAGCGGTAAAAGAAAATTATAAGAGAATGGCCGATGCCGCAGGCTTCGATATGAACGATATTGTAACCTCTGATCAGACACATACGGCGAATGTCCGCCTTGTCACAGAAAAAGACCGTGGAAACGGCATCACAAGGCCAAGACCGTACACAGATGTGGATGGAATGATCACCAATGTTCCGGGACTGGTACTTGCAACGTTTTATGCGGATTGTGTGCCGTTGTACTTCATTGATCCGGTACATCGTGCGATCGGACTTTCTCATTCCGGCTGGAGAGGAACAGTGGCAAAAATCGGTGCGGTTACTGTTCGGAGAATGCAGGAAGAGTTCGGTTCCAAGCCGTCAGAAATCTATGCTGCAGTAGGACCTTCTATCTGCCAGGACTGCTATGAGGTTAGTGAGGATGTGATTGAACAGTTTAAGGAGAATTTTGCAGAAGAACAGTGGGATTCTCTGTTTTATGGAAAACCGGACGGAAAATATCAGCTGGATCTCTGGGAGGCGAACCATCAGATCATGCTGGAAGCGGGAATCAGAGAGGAACATATCTCCCTTCCGAACCTGTGCACCTGCTGCAATCCGGAGTTCCTTTTTTCTCACAGGGCATCACATGGCAAAAGGGGAAATCTTGGAGCGTTTCTGGGAATAAAGAAAACGAAATAAAAGATATCGACAAAGAAAATGGGCTGCATACCGTACGGATAAAAACGGTATACAGCCCATAAATGTTATTTGGCAGATAAATCAGCACTTATTGACTTTCTCCATAAGCTCCATGATCTTATCGTTGCTGGAACGTACCTTCTCTACAGACAGGTCGTGGTTGATGATATCCATAATACTTGCGAGATATTTGCTCATATTTGCTTCAATGTAATATGGTTTCTCGAGGAGTTCCGGATCGCGGTAGTTTAAGTTGGTGGTGATCACCTTATCGATCCAGCCCTTTTCGTAGTATTCATCAAATTTCTTAAGACCATCTGTGAACAGACCGTAAGTAGTGCAGATGAAGACACGTTTTGCGTGACGCTCTTTGATCTGCTTTGCAACATCGAGCATACTCTCTCCGGAAGAGATCATATCATCGATGATAACAACATCCTTGCCCTCAACGGAATCGCCAAGGAACTCATGAGCAACGATAGGGTTCTTGCCGTTTACAATAGTGGAGTAATCGCGGCGTTTGTAGAACATACCCATATCGACGCCGAGGATGTTTGAGAAATATACTGCTCGTGACATAGCTCCCTCATCCGGGCTGATGATCATCAGGTGATCGTTGTCGAGCTTGAAGTCCTTAACATCCTTGACCAGTGCCTTAAGGAACTGATAGGTCGGGAAGAAGTTGTCGAAACCGTTCAGCGGGATAGAGTTCTGTACACGCGGATCATGTGCGTCGAAAGTGATGAAGTTGGAAACACCCATATCACTCAGTTCCTTGAGCATCAGTGCACAGTCAAGAGATTCTCGCTTGGTACGGCGGTGCTGACGTCCTTCATAAAGGAATGGCATGATCACGTTGATACGATGAGCCTTACCGGTAGCTGCGGAGATGATTCGTTTGAGATCCTGATAGTGGTTGTCCGGGGACATGTGGTTCTCATGACCACAGACAGTATAAGTTTCTGTGTAGTTTGTGATATCCACCATGATAAAAAGGTCGGCACCACGTACAGACTCTTTGATATAACCCTTGCCCTCGCCGGTACCGAAGCGTACACATTCACATTCTACAAGGAAAGAAGGAAGGCTGTATCCCTGTGGTACAGTGCTGGGTTTCTTCTTGGCTATAAGTTCTTTACGGAATTTTACAAGCTTCTTGTCAACCTCTTTTGCAAGATCCTGACATCCGGCAAGTGCTGCGATACGGATCGGAGCAACTGGGGTTGCTTTTTCAAGTAACTCTATATTTGGCATAATATTCCTCCTAGGTATAGTTTTTCAAACTGAGTCCTATTATATTTATAACATTTGCCCTAAATCCCGTCAAGGAATTTATTGATTTTTACTCCCGAAATTGTTATGATAATAATAATCGGGCATGAACGAAGGCGTGTCCGAATGTACAAAGAAAGGAAAATCATGAAAAAAAAGAAACACATAATTTCCAGAGTTCTTCCTGGAAGCATTGGCGAAGAACTGGAGCTGGAACCGGGAGATGTGCTGGCAGAGATTAATCATCAGCCGGTGGAGGATGTTTTTGACTACCGTTATCTGATGAATGATGAATATATAGAACTTCTTATAGAGAAGGCGGACGGAGAAATCTGGGAGCTGGAAGTAGAGAAGGATTATGATGAGGATCTGGGGATAGAGTTTGAGAACGGACTGATGGATGAGTATCGTTCCTGCAGTAATCACTGTATGTTCTGTTTTATCGACCAGATGCCGCCGGGAATGCGAGAGACCCTTTATTTTAAGGATGATGACTCCAGACTTTCATTTCTTCAGGGAAACTATGTGACACTGACAAATATGAGTCAGGATGATATTCAAAGGGTGATCAAATATCATCTGTCACCGATCAACGTTTCCTTTCAGGCAATGAATCCGGAGCTTCGCTGCAAAATGCTGCACAACCGTTTTGCGGGAGATGCCCTCAAGAAAGTAGACCAGCTTTATGAAGCGGGGATCATCATGAACGGGCAGATCGTTCTGTGCAAAGGAGTCAACGACGGAGAAGAACTGGAATACAGTCTGGAGAAGCTTTCGGAATATGCACCGGTCCTTCAGAGCGTGTCCGTGGTACCGGTCGGTCTGACAAAATTCCGTGACGGGCTTTATCCGCTGGAGAGCTTCGAGCGTGAGGATGCGATTCGGGTTCTGGAGCAGATCCATCGCTGGCAGGACAAAATGTATCAGAAACATGGAATCCATTTCATTCATGCTTCGGATGAGTGGTATATTCTTGCAGGACAGACACTTCCTGAGGAAGAACGCTATGATGGCTATCTTCAGCTTGAGAACGGAGTGGGAATGCTGAGGCTTCTTGATACCGAGGTGCAGGAAGCAATAGAGAAGCGTGTGGGTGATGAGAAACCGAGATCCGTTACCGTTGCGACCGGTAAGCTCGCAGCACCTTATATAGAGGAATGCCTGAGAAAAATCTCGACGAAATATCCGAAACTGGAATATGAGGTGATCACGATCAGAAATAATTTCTTCGGTGAGAAGATCACGGTTTCCGGACTGATCACAGGCACTGATCTGAAAGAACAGCTTCTTAAGCGTAAGCTGGGAGAGAGGCTTCTGATCCCATGTAACATGTTGCGGAGCGGAGAGAATGTCTTTCTGGATGACCTGACGGTTGAGGAGATCTCAGAAGCTCTGGGAAGAGAGATCATAATTGTAGATGAAGGCGGAGAAGATCTGGTATCTTCGGTACTGGATCCCGTTCAGAATAAAAAACAGATAAGGAGACAAATGTATGAGCAAACCAGTAGTGGCAATTGTGGGGAGGCCTAATGTCGGTAAATCCACATTGTTTAATGCCCTGGCAGGCGAGATGATATCAATTGTAAAAGATACACCGGGAGTTACCCGTGACAGAATCTATGCGGATGTAACCTGGCTGGATAAATCCTTTACCATGATCGATACCGGTGGAATTGAGCCGGACAGCGGAGACATCATTCTCTCTCAGATGAGAGAGCAGGCACAGATCGCCATTGATACCGCGGATGTGATCGTGTTTATTACCGATGTGCAGCAGGGACTTGTAGATTCTGATGCAAAGGTAGCAGATATGCTGCGCCGCAGCCAGAAACCAGTGGTTCTTGTTGTAAACAAAGTGGACAGCGTTCAGAAATATATGATGGACGTTTATGAGTTCTATAATCTTGGCATTGGAGAACCGATTCCGATTTCAGCAGCAAACCGCACCGGACTTGGTGATATGCTGGATGAAATTGTCAAGGAATTTCCGGAAGGACTTGATACAGAAGAAGACGACGATATTCCGAAGATCGCCGTTGTAGGTAAGCCTAACGTAGGTAAGTCTTTCCTCATCAATCGCCTTCTCGGTGAGGATCGTGTGATTGTATCTGATATTGCCGGAACCACTCGTGATGCTGTCGATGCGAAAGTGAAATGGCAGGGCAAGGAATATATTTTTATTGATACTGCAGGTCTTCGTCGTAAGGGCAAGATCAAGGAAGAGATTGAACGTTACAGCGTAATTCGTACGGTTACGGCTGTAGAGCGTGCACATGTTGTCGTGATTGTGATCGATGCGACCGAGGGAGTTACCGAGCAGGATGCCAAGATCGCCGGAATCGCACATGAGCGTGGTAAGGGTGTCATTATCGCAGTCAATAAATGGGATGCAGTTGAGAAGGATGACAAGACTATTTACAAGCACACAAACCGTATCAGGGAAGTGCTGGCGTACATGCCGTATGCAGAACTTGTATTCATTTCCGCCAAAACAGGTCAGCGTCTGCCGAAGCTGTTTGAGACAATCGATGCGGTCATTGAGAACCAGACACTTCGTATTCAGACAGGTGTCCTGAATGAGATTCTTTCCGAAGCCGTTGCCATGCAGCAGCCGCCGTCTGACAGAGGAAAACGTCTCAAGATCTTTTACATGACACAGGTTGGCGTACGCCCGCCGACATTTGTTATCTTTGTAAATGACAAAGAACTGATGCACTTCTCTTATACACGTTATATTGAGAATAAAGTCAGAGATGCATTTGGTTTCCGTGGCACACCACTGAAGTTTATTATCCGTGAACGCGGGGAAAAGAGCTGATAAAATGACAGAACGTTTGGTATCTCTTCTGATTGGTTATATTTTTGGGCTGTTTCAGACATCCTATATTATTGGAAAAATGCATAAGACAGACATCCGCGAGCATGGAAGCGGCAATGCGGGAACCACCAATGCCCTCCGTACCTTTGGCAAGAAGGCCGGTGCCATGACACTTCTTGGCGACTGCCTGAAATGTGTACTGGCGATCGTGGCTGTACGTCTCATTTTTCGAAATTCTGCGTCAGACATTCTGCCGCTGCTTGCAATCTATGCGGCAGCAGGATGTGTCCTCGGACACAATTTCCCGATAAATCTGGGATTCCGCGGCGGCAAGGGAATTGCTGCCTCCGTGGGATTTCTGCTTGCTTTTGACTGGAGATTGTTTGTTCTGTGTGCGGTTGTATTCTTTGTGATCTTTGCCCTGACACATTATGTTTCTCTGTGTTCGCTGACTGCTTATCTGGTTGCACTGATCGCACTGATCGTGCGTGGCGAACATGGCGGATATGGAATGGACCCTTCACATACGCTGGAAATGTATGTGGTGATGGCTTTTCTGACTTGTCTTGCGTTCTGGAGACACAGGGCTAATATTGTGAGGCTGGCACACGGAAAAGAAAATAAAGTATTTCTTGGAAAATCAAAGAAAGGTTAAATGGTAGGTAGGATATATGGCAAAAATCAGTGTACTGGGAGCAGGAAGCTGGGGAACTGCACTTTCTATTCTTCTGAGCAATAACGGACATGAGGTGCGTCTCTGGTCAAGATTTCAGGAAGAGGTAGATGCTCTGAGGGAAACAAGAGAGCTTACTTCCAAGCTTCCGGGAGTACATATCCCGGAGGATATTGATATTACAGCAGACCTGAAAGACTGCATCGAAACAGCAGAAGTGCTTGTGCTGGCCGTACCGTCTCCGTATATCAGAAGCACATCAAAACTGATGGCACCTGATGTAAAGAAAGGGCAGATTATTGTCAATGTTGCCAAGGGAATCGAAGAGAACACACTGATGACGATGACAGATATCATCAGTGAAGAAATTCCGGCAGCAGCTGTATATGTGCTTTCCGGACCGAGTCATGCGGAAGAGGTGGGAAGAGGAATCCCGACCACCTGTGTGATTAGCGGGCCTGAGCGGGAAACAGCGGAGTATCTTCAGGGGATTTTTATGAGTCCAGTATTTCGTGTATATACGACACCGGATATGCTTGGGGTAGAACTTGGCGGCTCTCTTAAGAATGTGATCGCTCTTGCAGCAGGAACAGCAGACGGACTTGGTTATGGTGACAACACGAAGGCGGCACTGATCACAAGAGGGATTGCCGAGATTGCACGTCTTGGAACAAAGATGGGAGCGCGCATGGAAACTTTCGGAGGACTTACCGGGATCGGTGATCTGATCGTAACCTGTGCGAGTGTTCACAGTCGTAACCGTAAGGCAGGTTACCTGATCGGACAGGGCTATACCATGCAGCAGGCGATGGATGAAGTCAAGATGGTTGTAGAAGGTGTTTATTCTGCCAAGGCGGCCAAAAGTCTTGCCGAGAAATATGGGGTAGAAATGCCGATCATCATGGAAGTCAACGAAGTCCTGTTTGAAAACAAGCCGGCGGCAGATGCAGTCAGAGATCTGATGCTTCGCGACAAAAAGGTGGAAACACCGATGCTTCCGTGGTAAAGAACAGTATAAAGACAGAATAGATGGCTTTATCAGAAGATAAGCTATATAAGATTTGAATAATAATAAATAAAAGGTTACCTGTGAACGGAGTGAACAGTAACAATAAAAGCCGATGAGACAGTTGTAAGTTCTGCTCATCGGCTTTTGACGTGCTGTGTGATCCTGACAGAAATCATATCGGAATATCGCAGACAAAATTATCAGAAAACAATATCCCGCAGATCCTCCGGAATGCTGGCACTGTGGAAGTTCTCGTTAAGTGTATCAAGAAGATCCATATCTTCCTGCTCAATCTCAAAGTCAAAAATCCGTGCATTGGAAGCAATGCGGTCCGGATGAACGGATTTTGGAATAACGGAGATTCCCTTCTGGACGGCCCAGCGAAGACCGACCTGTGCAGGAGTATGTGCATACTTTGTGC
>OLPY01002841.1_pt1 | contig 9918 bp, 7 predicted proteins | sample 1672481 | NCBI WGS metagenome assembly OLPY01 (sample SAMEA3136691, study PRJEB25190) | human gut metagenome | biome: human gut; feature: human-associated habitat; material: faeces | place: Austria | collected 2013 | reverse complement strand
TCGGCGCTTCGCAGGTCATGATCAACGACCGCAAGATCACCTTCATCGATACCCCTGGTCACGCTACCTTTACAGCTATGCGTGCCCGCGGCGCCAAGGTGACCGACATCGTCATCCTGATCGTAGCTGCCGACGACGGCGTCATGCCTCAGACCATCGAGTCGATCAACCACGCCAAGGCCGCCGGCGTCCCCATCGTCGTCGCCGTCAACAAGATCGATAAGCCGGGCGCCAACCCCGACCGCGTGCGCCAGGAACTCACCGAGTACGGCATCATCCCCGAGGAGTGGGGCGGACAGAACATGTTCGTCAACATCTCGGCCAAGCAGAAGATCGGTATCGACGACCTGCTCGAGACCGTGCTGCTCCAGGCCGACGTGCTCGAGCTCAAGGCCAACCCCGACACCTTTGCCTCCGGCAACGTTCTCGAGGCCAAGCTCGACAAGGGCCGCGGCTCGGTTGCCACGGTTCTCGTGACCCGCGGTACCCTGCACGTGGGCGATACGCTGGTCGCCGGCCTTACCTACGGCCGCGTCCGCGCCATGCTCGATCCCAAGGGCAACGCCGTCACCGAGGCCGGCCCCTCCGACGCCGTCGAGATCTTGGGCCTGCAGTCCGTGCCCAACGCCGGTGACGAGTTCCGCGTGTTCGAGGACGAGCGCGAGGCTCGCGCCCTGGCCGATGAGCGTTCGCTCAAGGCCCGTATCGAGGAGCAGAGCCGCGTGAAGCACGTGACGCTCGAGAACCTCTTCGAGACCATCGCCGACGCCGAGGTCAAGGAGCTCAACCTGATCATCAAGGCCGACGTCCAGGGCTCCATCGAGGCCCTTCAGGACTCCCTCGACAAGATGGATCAGTCCGAGGTGCGCATCAACACGATCCATTCCGCCGTTGGTGCCATCAACGAGACCGACGTCGTCCTGGCCGACGCTTCCAACGCCATCATCATCGGCTTTGGCGTCCGTCCCGACGGCAAGGCCCGCTCCGCCGCCGAGCGCGAGGGCGTCGAGATCCGTTGCTACGACGTCATCTACAAGTGCCTCGAGGACCTCGACGCTGCCCGCATCGGTATGCTCAAGCCCACCGAGGTCGAGGTCTCCACGGGTACCGCGACCGTCCTGGACACCTTCAAGGTGCCCAAAGTCGGTATCGCCGCCGGTGTCCGCGTCGAGGAGGGCGAGATCGCCGCGACCGATTCCGTGCGTCTGGTGCGCGACGGCATCGTGGTCTTCAACGGCAAGATCGCCTCGATGCGCCACTACAAGGACGAGGCCAAGAGCCTCAAGAGCGGTTCCGAGGGCGGTATTGGCCTGGAGAACTTCCAGGACATCAAGCCCGGTGACCAGATCGAGGGTTACCGTATCGACCAGGTTGCCCGTACCGAGTAGGGGGTAGCGCTATGAAGCAAACGCAGGCAACCCGCCGACTGGGCGAGCAGCTTCGCGAGAAGCTCGGTTATATCCTGCTCTTTGAGGTTTCCGATCCGCGTCTCGACCTGGTTACTTTGACCGCGGTCGAAGTCGCGGTGGACCGTTCGTTCGCGCGCGTGTACGTGTCGTGCGATGCGAGCCGCTACGACGAGGTCATGGAGGCGCTCGCTAGCGCTAAGGGCCGTATTCGCAGCCTGTTGGCTCGCTCGCTCGATTGGCGTGTCACGCCCGAGCTCGATTTTCGCATCGATCGCTCGACCGATGAGGCCGAGCGCATCACGCGTGCGCTGGAAAACGTTCCCGCCACGCTTGCGATCGAAAAGGACGAGGACGGCTATCCGATAGCGGATGCCGCCCAGGAGGCAGCTTTAGATGACTAATTCCGCCGACCTCGCCTCGTGCGAGTCTGCAGATATTCAGCGACGCATCCTCGAGCTCATCGAGGGTGCGTCCTCCATTGCGATTTCGGGACATACTTCTCCCGATGGCGATGCCTTGGGCTCCGTATTGGGTCTGGGCCTTTCGCTCATGAAGTTTTTCCCCAACAAGGACATTGCGCTGCTGCTGGCAGACGATGACCCGGTTCCTCGCATCTACCGCTTTATGGAAGGCTCCGATCGCCTGGTGCCGGCATCTGCGTACGCCGGCAATCCGGACCTGTTCATCTCGGTGGACGTACCGGTCGTCGAGCGTCTGAACAACTCCGCCGAGGTGCTCCGCCGCTCGTCGCATGTGGTGTGCTTCGATCATCATCCGGCGCGCGAGGAATTTGCCGAGCTGAGCCTGAGGTGCGTCGGCGCCGCAGCCTGCGCCATGATCATCGACCGTTTCTTGGACAATTGCGGCATTGTCGCACGTGATGGCGTTGCGACCTGCCTGCTGTGTGGCTTGGTTACCGATACCGGCCGTTTTCAGTACCAAAACGCCGATGCCGCCGCGTTCCATGCGGCCTCGCGCCTGGTGGCGCACGGTGCCGATCCGGCGCGCGTTGCGCTCGAGGTCTACCAGAGCATGCGCGTTGAGTTTTTGCACCTCAAGTCCATTGTCATGGGTCGCATTAAGACGGTCGCGCATGGGCGCGTGGCGTATAGCTATGCCTACCAGAGCGACCTTGAGGCCTGCGGTGTCACCTCGGACGAGTGCGACGGCCTGGTCGATGTGGTGCGTTCGGTGATGGGCGTCGAGGTCTGCATGTTTTTAAAGGGCATTGAGGGCGATACCAAGGTGCGTGGCAACCTGCGCTCCAAGGGCGACCTCGATGTGTCCGAGATTGCTGCCAACTTTGGCGGTGGCGGGCATCATGCCGCCGCCGGCTTTTCCAACAACGGAACAATTCGCGAGACGCTCGCCGTGGCACTTCCCATGCTGGCCGAGCTGGTGGGGGAGGATCCCGCTTCGGTGACCGTCGAGCTCTAACTTATTGGATGGTACATGGCTCGTCGAACGCCTTCTCAATTGAATATGCTGCTCGCCGTCGATAAGCCGGTGGGCTGCACGTCCCACGATGTGGTCTCGCAATGCCGACGCGCCCTCCATGAGCGGCGCGTCGGCCATGCCGGCACGCTCGACCCCATGGCATCCGGCGTCATGGTGGTGGGCGTGGGCCAGGCCACCCGTCTGCTGGGCATGCTAACCCTCGATACCAAAAGCTATGTCGCCGACATCTCGTTTGGTGCCGAGACCAATACCGATGATGCGGAGGGCGAGGCGGTCCGCACCGTGGCTGTTGCCAACGAGCTCCGCGATCCTGCCTATGCCCGTGAGCACTTGGCCGCTATGCTGGGTCCGCAGATGCAGGTGCCGCCGGCGTTTTCGGCTATCTCGGTCAATGGCGTTCGCGCCTACAAGTCTGCTCGCGAGGGCAATGCGGTGGACCTACCTCCGCGCTCCGTCGAGGTCTATGCCGCCGACCTGATCGCCGTGGGCGGCGAGGGTGATACGTGTGTGTGGACCGTGGCGTTCTCGGTGAGCAAGGGCACCTACATTCGTGCGCTCGCTCGCGACCTGGGCCGCGCCTGCGAGAGCGCCGCGCACATTTCCGCGCTGCGCCGCACGGCCTCCGGTGTTGTTTCCATTGGCGCCTGTCATGCGGTCGAGGAGCTTTCTCCCGAGTCCGCCGCTGGCTTTGCCCTGGATCCCATTGTGGCCCTGGGCGCCACGCGTGTTGACCTCCCGGGCAATCTTGCCGACGACCTGCTCTGCGGCCGACGCATTCCCGTTGAGCGTGCGCTTGCCGATTTCGATGCCTCGAAGGCGCCGTTTGCGCTGGTGCTCGATGGGGGACTCAAGGCGCTCGCCCGCATTGAGGGTGGCCGCTTTGTCATGGAGCACGTGTTTCCGCAGGCAATCGGCGGTGTTCGATGATGTTGTCCGCTCGCGAGCTCGCGCGTGTCTTTTTCGCGGGCGAGTCGGACGAGGCTCGCATCGTTGCTGCCGATACGTTTGATGAGTGTGAACACTTGGGTGCCGCATCGATTGCCATCGGCGTGTTCGACGGCGTTCACCGTGGACACCTGGAACTCATCGAAGCGCTTGTCCGTGATGCCCGCGCCCATGGCTGTAAGGCGGTCGTGGTTACCTTCGATCCCGACCCGGACGTTGTGGTGAGCCCTTCGCCCGCTCAAAAATTGATGACGACGGCCGACCGTCTGCATGTCCTGGCTCAAACCGGGGTCGATGCGGTGGTGGCCGTTCCCTTTACGCCTGAGGTTGCTGCGCTTGACCATGTTGATTTTCTCTCGCTGGTGTCACGTCTGGTCGACATTCGATCGATTCGCGTTGGCAGTGACTTTAGGCTGGGTCGTGGCGGTGCTTCTGGTGTTGCCGAGATGCGCGCCTGGGGTTCCGAGCACGGCGTTGACGTATACGGGCACGACCTGCTTTGCGAGGGCGGTGAGGCCATTTGCGCCACCCGCATTCGTCATGAGTTGGGACAGGGCCATGTGGAGCTGGCTGCTGAGTTGCTCGGCCGTCCGTATATGGTGCGTGGCGGTGTTATTCGCGGCCGTCACGAGGGTTCTGGCATGGGCTTTCCCACGGCAAACTTGCAGGTTCCCGACGGCATTCAGGTGCCAGCCGATGGCGTGTATGAGGGTCTGGTGCTGGTCGATGACACCGCGTGGCCCGCTGCCGTGAACGTCGGCCTGCCGCCAACGTATGCTGACGATGCAGCATCTGCGCATCTCGAGGCTAATTTAATTGGTTATACGGGCGACCTGTACGGCGCCTCCGTTTCGCTGGCGTTTACGCGCTGGCTGCGTCCGTCGCGTGTGTTCGATTCGCTGGATGAGTTGATCGCGACCGTCGAGGGTAATATCGAAGATATTCGTCACAACTTGGGCGATCAGGGGGTGAGCATCCGTGATTAGTGATGAGGAAAAAGATCAGGTACGCTCTGCGTCCGACCTAGTCGCCATCGTGCAGGAAACGGTCGAGCTCAAGCCCCGCGGCCATGAGTTTTGGGGATGCTGCCCCTTCCATGGCGAAAAGACGCCGTCTTTTCACATTATCCCTGCCACGCAGGTGTGGCATTGCTTTGGCTGCGGTGAGGGTGGCGATGTCTTCACCTATATCATGAAGCGCGAGAACCTGAGCTTTCCCGAGTCAATCCGTTTTTTAGCCGATCGCGCGGGTATTGAGCTGCACGATACCGGAGATCGCCGCGAGCGCGGTACCAAGCGTGCCCGCATCTACGATCTGTGCGCCGAGACCGCCCAGTTCTACCACACCATGCTTATGCGCGGTAAGGACGGCCGTCCGCGCGAGTACTTTGCCAGCCGCGGTATGGGTGGCGACGTCTGCCGCCGCTACTGCCTGGGCTTTGCACCGGGCCGTAACGCGCTGGTGTCGCACCTGTCCCAGGCGGGTTTTACCCCGCAGGAGATGATCGACGCCAACGTTGCCGTGAGCCGCGGGCGCGGGCAGCTTGCCGACCGCTTCTACGACCGCGTAATGTTCCCCATCTTTGACGAGCAGGGTCACAACATTGCCTTTGGCGGTCGCATTATGGGTGACGGCCAACCCAAGTATCTCAACACCGCCGAGACGAGTGTGTTCCATAAAAAGCGAAACCTCTACGGTTTTAATTGGGCCAAGGAGTTTATCGTCGCGCAGGATACCGCCATCGTGGTGGAGGGTTATACCGATTGCATCGCCTGCTGGGAGGCGGGGATTAAAAACGTTGTCGCCACGCTGGGCACCGCCCTCACGGAGCATCACGTCAAGACGCTCACCCGCTTTGCCAAGCGCATCGTGTATATGTTTGACGGCGATGCCGCCGGTCAAAAGGCCGCTCGCCGTGCGATTCAGTTTATCGAGCAGGATTCTATGGACCTGCGCTGCGTGGTGCTGCCCGACGGCAACGACCCTATGGAGTTTATTACGGCGCACGGCGGCCAGGAGCTGCAGGCGCGCATCGACGCTGCCGAGCCGCTTATGGACTTTGTCTACCGTTCGCTGCAGGAGTCAAGCGACATCACCACGCCAGGCGGTCGCGCCAAGGCGCTGGAAGATGCTCTGACGCTTATCTATCCGCTACGCGATAGCTATATGATCGACACGTACTTTATCCAGATTGCCGATCTACTGGGTTTGGATCTGGAGACAGTGCGTGCGAGCTCGGGCCGTGTGTTTCGTGATGTCGCCAAGCGCGAAGATGCGGAGCGCCGTCGCGAGCAAAACTATGAGCGCCAGCGGGCACAGGCTGAGCGGTCCGGTAGCGCGGGCGGTCGGACGTCGGGTTCTCGCGATGCCGGTCGCGGTGCTTGGGCATCGGGCGCTACGCCGCCGGTGTCCGCGCCGGTCGAAGAAGAGCCGTACGACTACGTCCCGCTCGATGCCTACGATGCCGCGCCCGTGGAGGTCGTCGACGACCTGCCGCCGATCGGTGTGCCTGATGGTATGGGCTCTGTTCCTGTGCCTGATGGTTCGGACGCACCGGCTACGGCGGCGCCGATGGTTCTTACCGATCTTGAACGCAAGTCCTTGGCGGGGGAGCGTGAACTGCTGACCATGCTCACGAGCTACCCCGACCTGTTCCGCACGTATGCCGACCGTATCTGCTCCATCGAGTGGGTGGATCCGCGCCACGAGTCCATCGCATGGGCCGTTCTGGCAACGCCGCCGGGAACCGATCCTGCAGCCTGCATGGATGCGGCGCGCTCGGTGTGTCCCGAGGCGGCAACGCTTGTGAGTGCCGGGCGCATCTCGGCGACGAGCAAGCACCCCACCGAGACGAACATCGTGTTTATGCTCGATACGCTCGAGCTCTACACCATCAAGCGCCGCATGCGTGCCGCACAGGCCAAGCTGCGCCAGGACCGTTCGCTCGATGATGAGGCCCGTCGCGCGCTGACCGTGCAGGCCGCGCAGGATTCGCAGCGTCAACGCGAACTGCAAAAGTCGATCGGCGGCGTGGCGGATCCGTTCCGTTTGATCGGCCTGGAGGCCGCAGGCACCGAACAAGCCTAGATGTTGTGGTCAACCAGCGTATTCTCGCCTATATCCAGTCCTCTTTTTGGGTATAGACGTCAATGTGTGTGCTAAAGTATTGAGTCCTGTGGACTATGAAGGGAGAATCTGTGCCAAAAAAGACTGAGAGCACGGGTACTGGGCTGGAATCCTACGTTGCAAAGCTCATGGGCAACGGCTCAAACAGGACTTCGGTAACCGAGGACGAGATTCAGGTCGCCCTGAAGGATATCGATGTTTCTGACGAGCAGCTCACCGCGGTGTATTCCGCGCTGCGCAACAGCGGCATCCAGATTATCTCCGCGAGCGGTAACGACGACGCCCCCATGGACGTCGACGATGACGATACCGATTCTGATACCGACGATTTCGATGACGACGACGAGCACGATTCCGGCTCGCTCGACGATCATGAGCTCAAGATGGCCCGTCAGGCCGACGCCGAGATGGGTTCTTCCAAGAGCAAGAAGAAGCGCACCGTGCGCACGTCCCGTTCGCGTTCGCGCGTGCGCGGCATCGATGCCTCCACGGTGATGCTGACCGGCGACCCGGTCCGTATGTACCTCAAGGAGATCGGCAAGGTCGACCTGTTGACCGCCTCTGAAGAGGTCGATTTGGCCATGAAGATCGAGGCCGGTCTTGAGGCCACCGAGAAGCTCGAGGCTGCCGATGCTGGTGAGCTCGAACTCACGCGTGCCGAGATACGTCGTCTTACGCGTATTGAGAACGTGGGCCTCGAAGCCAAGCAGGCGCTCATCAGCGCAAACCTGCGTCTGGTCGTCTCCATCGCCAAGCGCTATGTCGGTCGCGGCATGCTGTTCCTGGACCTGATCCAGGAGGGCAACCTCGGTCTGATCCGCGCCGTCGAGAAGTTCGACTACCAGAAGGGCTTTAAGTTCTCCACGTACGCCACGTGGTGGATCCGTCAGGCCATCACGCGCGCTATCGCCGACCAGGCCCGTACCATCCGTATTCCCGTGCACATGGTCGAGACCATCAACAAGCTCGTCCGCGTGCAGCGCCAGCTTCTCCAGGACCTGGGTCGCGACCCGACCCCCGAGGAGATCGGTGCCGAGATGGACATGAGTGCCGACCGCGTCCGCGAGATCCAGAAGATCTCGCAGGAGCCCGTGTCGCTCGAGACCCCCATCGGCGAGGAAGAGGATTCCCAACTGGGCGACTTTATCGAGGACTCCCAGGCCATCGTTCCGCCCGATGCCGCCAGCTTCTCCATGCTGCAGGAGCAGCTCACCCAGGTGCTCGATTCGCTTGCAGATCGTGAGCGCAAGGTTATCGAGCTGCGCTTTGGCCTTGTCGACGGTCATCCCCGCACGCTCGAGGAAGTCGGCCGCGAGTTTGGCGTCACACGCGAGCGCATCCGCCAGATCGAGTCCAAGACTCTGGCCAAGCTTCGCCACCCGAGCCGCAGCAGCAAGCTCAAAGACTATATCGAAAGCTAGTCAAGCAAGAGGCGCCCTCAAGCACATCCGCTTGGGGGCGCTTTCATGTAGTCATTGGGTGTTCCTATAGTTTTGTCAACCGTCGGGGCTACTCCCGGTAGGGCACCCGGTCGCGCATCACGGCGTATATCGCCCTGAGCCGCTTCCTCGCGACGGCCTTGAGCGCCCGCCCGTGCCCCATGCCCCGCGCCCTGCAGGCCCGGTAGTACTCGCCGTAGCGCCCCGAGGACCTCACCAGGCTGTTGCACGAGAAGATCAGCAGGGACTTGAGCCTCGCGTCGCCGCGCCTGGACGCCCTGACCGACCTCACCGACGTGCCGGAGCTCCTCACCCTCGGGGCTATGCCGCAGTACGAGGCCAGGTGGTCGTGGTCCGGGAACCTCCCGATGTCGACCGACACCGCGAGCTGCGCCGCGGTCCTCGGGCCGATGCCGGGCACGGTGAGCAGGCACGCGTAGGTCTCGTCGCCCTCGAGCAGCGCCGCCGTCTCGGCCTCGAGGGCCCCGGCCTCGTCGAGGGCCTCCGATATCCGGGCGGCCAGGAACCTGACCTGCCTGTTCTCGGCCTCGACGAGCGCCGGCGGGGGCGCGGTGGAGGCGGCCGCGGCCTCCTGTTAGCGTCAATATAATTTTCACCATTTCCACCAACGCATTTTCGCCAATCGCGCCAACGCGGATACGCCGGATTCGCCAACGCGGATGTGCCGCTTTCGGCGCCTAGGCGCCCTCCTCCTTCCCGTCCTCACCGCCGATGGACACGTCCTTCAGGCGGTACGACCGGCCCGTTATCTTGATCATCGCGCAGTGGTGGCACAGCCTGTCGGCGACCGCCGAGGCCGTGACGTTGCTGCCGAACACGTCGCCCCACCTGCCGACCGGCACGTTGGTCGTGACGATCGTCGACCGCTTGAGCGCGTAGCGCCTGTTCACCAGCTGGAACAGAAGGTCGGCGCCCTCCTTCCCGATATCGAGGTAGCCCAGCTCGTCTATTATCAGCAGGCTGCAGTGCTCGTAGAACCGCATCCTGCGCGCCAGCGCCTCCTTCGCCGAGGCGTGCTTGAGGTCCTCGACCAGCCTCGAGCAGTCGGCGAAGTACACCTGCTTGCGGGCCATCACCGCCTCGTGGCCTATGGCTATCGACAGGTGGGTCTTGCCGACGCCCGGGCTGCCGACGAGCACGACGTTGTCGCCGCGGTCGACGAACTCGAGCGTGGCCAGCTGCTCGACCAGCCCGCGGGGCACGCTCGGCTGGAAACCCCAGTCGAAGTCGGCCAGCGTCTTTATGTAGGGGAAGTTGGCCATCCTCGTGCGGCGCTCGTCGTCGGCGCGCCGCTTGAGGGCTATCTGGGCGTCGGTGAGCTCGAGCATGGCGTCGACCAGGCTCTTCCTCCCGTCGGCGACGAGCCTGACGTACTCGGGCACCGACGACGCCATGCCCTCGAGCCCCAGCTCCTCGAGATTGGCCGCCAGGCGGTTGAGCGGGCTGGCCTGCACCGCGGCGCTCACAGCGAGCCCCCTATCGAGTCGAGCAGCCCGAGGTTGGCGGCGGCGGCCGCCTCG
>OLPY01002837.1_pt1 | contig 9927 bp, 6 predicted proteins | sample 1672481 | NCBI WGS metagenome assembly OLPY01 (sample SAMEA3136691, study PRJEB25190) | human gut metagenome | biome: human gut; feature: human-associated habitat; material: faeces | place: Austria | collected 2013 | reverse complement strand
AGAAATAATATTTATATTCGAACTCGACACATTATCTTAAGAGTGTTATACTGTATCAGAATGACTAGGAAGGAAATGAAAATGAAGAAAAAAATTGAAAAGATTATTAATAAAGAAACTATACTATATATTTTTTTTGGTGTTTGGACAACTATTGTAAATTTTGGCTCCTTTGTGATTTTCGAAAAATTTTTTGGAAGTGAATATTATTTAATTGCAAATGTAGGTTCTTTTATATGTGCTACATTATTTGCGTTTATAACAAATAAATATTTTGTGTTTGAAAGTCATAGCTGGAAAATAAAAGTATGGGTAAAAGAATTGATTTCGTTTGTTATGTCTAGGATAGTTACATTTTTGATTATTGAAGAATTTGGATTATTTTTTTTGGTATCCATTTGTAGAATGGGAAACTTGAAATTCGGAATGATAGATGGAAAATTGGCCGCAAAAGTAATTTTAGCATTTGCTGCAGTATTGGCTAATTACATATTGGGTAAATTTTTGGTCTTTAAAAATGATAAAAAATAAATATTTTAGGATGGGGGTACTTATGAAAAAACTTATTATTATACCGGCTTATAACGAAGAAGAAAATATTGAGCGTACGATTAAAATGATTGAAAAGGGAACAAATGATTTTGATTATGTAATTATTAACGATTGTTCTAAAGATAATACGAAAAAGATTTGTGAAGAAAATCATTTCAATTATGTGGATTTACCTATTAATTTGGGGATTGGTGGGGCTGTTCAAACAGGATATAAATATGCATTGAATAATGGATATGATTTGGCAGTTCAGGTTGATGGAGATGGTCAGCATGATCCGCAATTTTTAGAAAAAATGGCAGAATATTTAGTGGAAAATAAATTGGACATGGTTATTGGGTCTCGATTTATAAATAAAGAAGGGTTTCAGTCATCTGGAGCAAGACGTTTAGGAATCAAATATTTTACGGGATTAATAAAGCTGCTTACAGGAAAGAAAATAACAGATCCTACTTCTGGATTACGTATGATCAATAAGGATATAATAGAAATGTTTGCGTCCGATTATCCAAAAGATTATCCAGAACCAGAAAGTATTGTTGCTATCTTACGAAGAAAAAAGAAAGTTAAAGAAATTCCTGTCATTATGAAAGAACGAAGTGGAGGAGTTTCTTCTATTTCGGCAGGAAAATCAATTTATTATATGATAAAGGTGAGTTTGGCGATATTAATTGAAAGTATAAGAAAAGGAGAGAAAAAATAATGACAATGAATATAAAGGCTCAAATTATCATTTCTATAATTATAATTTGGGGAATAGTATATATTATTAATATGGTAAGAAAAAAGGCTTTGGAATTAAGATATTCATTGACATGGTTAGGTGTTGGAATATGTATACTTATTTTGACGCTTTTTCCACAAATTATGAATAAAATTTCAGCGATTATGGGAATTGCTTCACCAATGAATATGTTGTTTTTTCTGGGATTTTGCTTCTCTTTAACAATAATTTTTTCGTTAACTATATCAGTATCAAAAATGTCGATACAAATAAAAGATTTAACTCAAGAAATTGCTTTGTATAAAAAAGAGCAGAATGAAAAAATGGATGAAATAGAAAAAAAATAAATTGTTGGTATTGGGAGAGTTATGTTAAAAGAAAAGATATATTTGGAAGAAAATAAATATGTAAAAATTAATGCTATTATAGGAAGTGTTAGCTTTTGGGTTCTCATGTTTATTGTTTTTTGGAGTTATAAACAACCTAAAAATGAAAAAAATCAGATTATAATAAGTATTGTCGTAGTAATAACATTAACAATATTGCTAATATTGTTTTCGTTTATAAAAATAAAGTTTCATAGATGGGTTTTTGTGTTTTTAATATTTGCAGGTATTTTATCGCTGTTTATACAACCGGTGTTGAATATTCCTGATGAAGCGGCTCATTTTGCAAGAGCGGAAATGATATCTGAGGGTCATATTATAGTCGGACAAAAAGATAAAGAATTTCCATCTATTCAATCGGTTAATGACTTGCAACATTTTGGAAAGACGGCATTTACAAAAACAGATTTAAAAAATAAAAAAATTAATTATACTCCAACAACGGTAAAACATGTAGCTGCGACGAATTTGTCGTTTTTATATTTACCACAGACTATGGGAATATTGCTTGCAAAAGTTTTACATATGGATGCAATATGGCTTTTGTGGTTTGGACGTATCATGAATTTGCTGTGTTACGGAATTATTGTGGCAAGCGCAGTGAAAATTGCACCAAAATGGAAATTTGTTCTTTTCTTTATGGCAAGTTTACCTATGTCGATTCAGCAAGCAGCTTCTTTTAGTCCAGATGCTATTATTAACGGACTGAGCATTTTGACTATAGGATATTTTATTTATTTATATGATAAGAAAACAATAACAATAAAAGAGTATTGTATTTTTGAAATACTTTGTATATTAATTCCGTTAGCAAAGATTACAAATATTTTTATTGCTGGATTGAATTTATTATTACCAATGGAAAATGTGGAAAAGAAAAAAAGACTGCTAATTAAATGGGGAGCATTGGCTGTTGTGATAATAGTTGGTGGTGGATATTATTTGTATACTACAAAATTCTCTGTGAATATGGAGCAATATGCGTATTTGAAAGCTATGCATGTTAATTCAACAAAACAAATGGAATACATATTGAAGCATACGAGCAAATGGGGACGAGCATTTGTGTTATGCCTTATAAATCAATTTAGCAATACATTAGGAATGTTGAGTAGCTTTGGATGGCTAGATTATGGGTATCCGATAATAGGTGTAATAGGTACTGTTGGATTTGCCAAAGTTTGTTTTCAAGAAGAAAGTATTGAATTAAAAAAAATGGACAGATTTCTTATTTCGCTTATGGGAGTGGGAATATATACTTTTTCGTGTTTAGCACTTTACTTAAGTTGGACAACGGTTAAATCGAAAGAAATATCTGGAATGCAAGGAAGATATCTGATTCCAATGATTTTGTTATTGTCAATGTTAGGTGGAATAGGAGATAGCAAAAAAAATAAAGAAAACTATGTTGTAGATATTACGATTAGTGTGGTTATGATAGGAATGATGTTGATTGTAACTGCTATTAGATATTATTAGAAAAAGTAATAATAAATCGATTTAAAATAGGCAGAGATATAATAAGATTGTGAACAGTAAAAGAATATGCTACAATGAAAATTGTAGCATATTTTTTGTGTTTTTTAATAGTAAATGAAGGAGAAAATGGAAAATGAATTATAAGTACCATATTGATACCAAAGTATATAGAATAGAGCCATATGAAAATTATGTACGTATAACAGGATGGGGATTTGATGTAAATAATCAAAATGTAAGCTTTGCAGTAAAAATGAATGGAGAAAACGTAGAATATGAAATGAAAAGTATAAAACGTTTAGATGTAGAAAAGAAATATTCGAGAAAATGCAATGTCCCAGTAAAGAGCGGTTTTAATATAAAGGCATGTTGGCCAAAAGATAGTGAAGAATTAGAAAAACTTGAATTGTTTGTAAAAAGTGGAGAGAAAATCAACAAAATATGTAGCCTTAATAAAAAAGAAATTGATAAGATAAAAGATGATAGTACAATAGCGTATAATTTGGATTATGTAAGAATAAATAATGCAAAAATTTTGGTCGGAGGATGGACTATTTCTGATTGGGGAACCGACTATGTGAAAATTAGCATTTTGGATGAGAACAAAAAAGAAATTATTGATGATGTAAAATTGACCAGAATGTCAAGAAAAGATCTGGTAGAAGTTGGTTTTGTAGAAGAAAAAGATATTGAATGCGGATTTACAATTGAATTTCCATATGAGGAAGAAAAAACATATTATTTGTCAATTGCAGATAAAAAGAAGAGGAAAAGAATTGAATTAAAACCGGAAGTTATCCGCAGAAATAATAAAGTAGAAGCTCGCAGGGGCTTTGCAAAACAATTAGTAAAATGCATCAATAAGAAAAATATAGAAAAAGGAATTAACCATATCAGAAAACATGGTGTAAAAGGACTGAAGGAATATATTGTAAGTCGTGTAAATGCATCTGCAATGCCGTACGGTGAATGGTTTGAATTAAATAAACCAACAAAAGAAGAACTTGAAAAGCAGAAAAAAGTTAAATTCGAATTCGAACCAAAGATCAGTATTATTGTTCCGACATACAAAACACCGATTAATTTCCTGAGAGAAATGATAGATTCTGTTGTTGATCAGACATATAGCAATTGGGAATTATGTATTGCTGACGGAAGCGAAGGTGATGCTGCAGTAGAGGCTGAATTGGAAAAATATGCAAAACAGGATGACAGAATTAAATATACATTACTGGAAAAAAATGAAGGAATTTCAGGAAATACGAATGCAGCGTTAGAACTGGCAACCGGTGAGTATGTAGGATTGTTTGATCATGATGATATTCTTGCACCGAATGCTTTATATGAAGTGGTAAAAGCATTACAGGAAAAAGAGTATGACATCTTATATACAGATGAAGACAAGATTACCGGAGATGGGAAAGAACATAATGATCCAAACTTTAAGCCTGATTTCAGTATGGATTTATTCTGTTCACATAACTATATTACCCATTTCTTTGTTGTAAAAACAAATATTATTAAAGAAATTGGTGGATTTAGACCAGAATATGATGGCTCACAGGATTACGATCTGATGTTCAGATGTATTGAAAATGCAGACAGCATTAAACATATTCCGATGATATTATATCATTGGAGAATACATATGAATTCTGTTGCAGGTGATCCGGCAAGTAAAATGTATGCTTATGACGCAGGAAAAAGAGCAATCGAAGATCACTTTAAACGTATAGGTGTGAAAGCTAAAGTAGAACATACAGGACTTTGGGGAATGTATCATGTGATTTATGAGACTCCGGGCAATCCACTTGTTTCGATTATCATTCCGAATAAAGATCATACAGATGACTTGGATAAATGTGTAAAATCAATTATAAATAAAAGCGAATATAAAAATATTGAATTTATCATCGTTGAAAATAACAGTACAGAAGACAAAACTTTTGCATATTATGAAAAACTCCAGAAAGAGTATGAGAATGTAAAAGTGGTCAAGTGGGAAGAGGGATTCAATTATTCTGCTATTAACAATTACGGTGTGAGCTTTGCAAAAGGAGAATATTTACTCTTCTTAAATAACGATACAGAGATGATTACCCCGACAGCTATCAATGAATTGCTGGGATGCTGTATGAGAGAAGATGTCGGTGTTGTTGGTGCAAAACTGTTATATTCGGATGATACAGTACAGCATGCTGGTGTTGTAGTAGGATTCGGCGGATATGCAGGACATGTAAATATAGGAATCCGAAGAGATGATTATGGATATATGGTCAGAGCACAGATTAACTGTAATTATAGCGCTGTTACAGCAGCCTGTATGATTACTAAAAAAGAACTGTTTGAGCAGGTTGGTGGATTCGATGAACAATTTGTTGTTGCATGTAATGATGTAGACTACTGTCTGAAAGTAAGAGAAACTGGTAAGTGGGTTGTATTTAATGCATTTTCAGAGTGGTACCATTATGAATCGAAATCAAGAGGATATGAGGATACACCAGAAAAATTAAAGCGCTTTGAGGGCGAAGTTGCAAAATTCCAGAAGAAATGGCCAGAAATATTAGAAAAAGGAGATCCGTTCTACAATCCGAATTTTCCAATTGATAAGGCTCCATTCACGTTGGGATAAATAAAAGAGAGGGAAAAAGATGAAAAGAAAAATAGCAGTTTTCTTATCTGCACTTATGCTTTGGTCAACTGTTGCGGGAAGTGTTAACGTGGTAGCTGCAGAGGGACAGGAGAACAGTAATACAAACAGCAATACAATAGTAGAAACTCAAAATGATAATGAAGATACAAGCACGATATCACAGGATGATTCTGGTGTTAATAATGAAAATGAGAATAGCAATACACAGAATCAAATTGGTAATGTAGAAGAAAATAGCACCTTAACAGATAATTCAAACGAAGAACGGCCAGTTATTAATTATCTGGCAGTCGATCAGGGATATCTGCAAAGTCCGGGCGAACAGCAGATAGTTGTGTCATTTGGAAAAGGAACAGAAAATATTGAACAGCCACGATTAAGCTTTCAAAAAAGTGATGGAACTGTAACAGAATTCACATTTGTGAAAAAAGATGCGGAGTTATTCCTGTTTTCACATGATTTCTCTGCCGAAGAAAAAGGTGTTTACAGTGCTAAGACATTTACATATGTTCTGGATGGTATAGAGAACTCTGTTGATTTAGAAGCAGTAGGTGTTAATGCAAAATTTGGTGTAGATGAAGTGTATGAAGGCTATGAAGCCGGAAATAGTGACACAAATACGGAACAGGAAGTAGAAGCATCGGTAGTTGATGTAGAGTCTGGAAAGTTAGTTTCTGCATCAACAGATATTGCATCAACATTGAGTGAAACGGAGTCAGCAATTTCAACGGAAAGTCTGGAAGGAAGGACTGTAAGAAGCCGGAATAAAGTTGTAGTATTAGATCCGGGACATGGCGGAAGTGACGGTGGTGCCACGGCTAATGGTTTGGTTGAGAAAAATCTTACTTTGAAAATTGCACAGTATTGTAAAGAAGAACTGGAAAAATATTCAGGTGTTACAGTATATATGACAAGAAGTACAGACGTTGCAGTAGGATTGGAAGAGCGTGTACAGATGGCAAAAAACTGGGGAGCGGATGTATTTGTAAGTATTCATATGAATTCGGCAAGCCCGGCGGCAACAGGAGCTGAGGTATGGTATCCAAATAGCAGCTATAATTCGGAAATACATAACAATGGACAGAAGTTGGCTTCAGATATTGAAAATGAACTTGTTAGCTTAGGATTGGCAAACAGAGGTGTAAAAATACGAAATTCTGAAAGTGGTTCGAAATATTCAGATGGAAGTATTGCTGATTATTATAGCGTTATACGAAATAGTAAATTAGCAGGTTTCCCTGGAATTATTGTGGAACATGCGTTTTTAACCAATTCAGCAGATGCAGAAAAGTTGAAGCAGGAAAGCTTTATTAAGAAAGTGGGAATTGCTGATGCTACAGGAATTGCAAAGTATTTTAATTTGTCAAAAGAAGGGGATTCTGGTAAATTTACAGCATCAATTATAAAGAAAAATGATTTTGCAAGAACATTTACGGTAAAGATAAATGGAAAGCTTTCAGATGGTGAAAGTTACAGAGTTGCTGTCTGGTCAAATAAAAACGGTCAAGATCCAAATAATTTATGGACTATAGTTAATAAGCAATCAGGAAATGATGTAGAGATTAATTATAATACGGCTAATTACAAAAATGCAGATGGAATATACAACATACATATTTATAAATATGATAAAAATGAAAAAGTAAGCTGTGTACAAACAATGACCTGTAATATGTACAATAGTAGTGTAAATTGTAAAATTCAGGACACAACAGGAGAAGAAAAAATCTTTAAGACCTCTGCGGAAATTGCAAATGTTCCAGATACGTTAAATCGAATTCAGTTTGCAGTATGGAGTAATCAAAACGGACAGGATGATTTGAACTGGTATACAGGAACAAAAAGTGGAAATGTCTGGTCAACCAATATTGCTGTAAAGAATTATAAAAGATATGGAAAATATAATGTACATGCTTATGCAGTACTGAACGATGGAACGAGTGTATTCTTAAAAGCAATGTCATTTAATGTTACGAAACCAACAGCGAAGCTTACGGTGGGAAAACAAAATGGTTCAAATGGAACAGCAGAAGTAACAATAAGTAATATCCAAAGTAAATCGGGAATAAATTCAGTCTTGGTTCCGGTGTGGAGTCAGGAAAATCAAAGTGATTTGGTATGGTATACGGCTCAAAAACAGTCAAATGGAAGCTATAAGATTACAATCGATATGGGAAATCATAATTATAATGAAGGAAGCTATCGAATTGCATGCTATATTGTAGACGGAAATGGAATTCAGACGGGAATTGCTTCTACTACATGTGAGATGAAACTGCCAAATACATATTTAAATGTAAAAGATGCAGCAGGAACAGAAAAGGAATTTCAGATTACCTTGGGTAATGCATCGGCGTATGGAAATATTCGTCAGGTACAGTTTGCAGTATGGAGCGTACAGGGAGGCCAGGATGATCTGATTTGGTACGGGGCAGAAAAGAAGAATGGCGGTACATGGACAAAGACAGTGAAAATCAAGAATCACAGAACCTTAGGGACATATAATGTACATGCATATATAACACTAGCAAATGGAAGTGTAAAGACAAAGACAACAACTTTCAATGTAAGCCGGCCGACAGCAAAATTGACGGTAGGTACACAGGATAAGGAAAAAGGAACAACAGAAGTAACCGTAAGTAATATACAGAGTAAATCAGGAATAAGTGCAGTATTGATTCCGGTATGGAGCCAGGGGAATCAAAGTGACCTAGTATGGTATACGGCTCAAAAACAGTCAAATGGAAACTATAAGATAACAATTGATATGGGAAACCATAATTACAATGAAGGAACTTACCAGATTGCATGTTATATCGTAGATGGGAATGGAATTCAGACAGGAATCACATCAGGCAGCTGTCAGATGAAAGCACCGAATATATATCTGGAAGCAAAAGATGCAGCAGGAACAGAGAAAGAATTTCAAATAAGTCTGACAAATGCAGGAGTATATGGAAATATCCGTCAGGTACAGTTTGCGGTATGGAGCGTACAAGGAGGGCAGGATGATCTGATTTGGTACGGGGCAGAGAAGAAGAATGCCGGTACATGGACAAAGATGGTGAAGATTAAGGATCACAGAACCTTTGGGACATATAATGTACATGCATATATTACACTGGCAAACGGAAGTGTAAAGACAAAGACAACAACCTTTAATGTAAGTAGACCAACAGGGATAATAAGTGTATCTGAGTACAACGAGAGTGGTGGAACCTTCAATGTAACGATAAATAATATTAAGTCAGCATCTGGTGTAGAGGCTGTGATGGTTCCTGTTTGGTGTGCAAGTGACCAAAGCGATTTGGTATGGTATCAGGCAACAAAAATTAATAGTACAACATACGAAGCTACTGTGAATATAGCAAATCATAAAAAGCATACGGGAACATATAAAATAAATGTTTATCTGGAAACCGGAAACGGGATGCAAGTAGGAATTGGTGGCTGCACACAGGAAATAAAAAATACAGGATTATATGCAATAATGGGGCATTCGGATGTAACGATTGCTCAGATGGTTGCATATTATAAAAAGAATAATCTGACATATGATCAGTATTCGGGTAGCTTGAGTCAATATAATGGAGTATTGGCAAAAGGAGGAGCTGCTAATATAGAAATCTATTGTACAATTTTTAAGCAAGAAGCAGAAGCAGAAGGTGTTTGTGTAGAGGTTGCATTTGCACAGGCTATGCTAGAAACCGGATTTTTAAAGTTTGGTGGGGACGTAAAACCTGATCAGTATAATTTTGCCGGCATAGGTGCAACAGGAGGTGTCCCGGGAAATGAATTCAGTGATGTGCGTGAAGGGATTAGAGCACAGATACAGCATTTGAAATGTTACGCAAGTGATGCAGCATTGAATAATCCATGTGTTGATCCACGATGGGGGAGTTGGTTGAGAAATAAGGCGCCTTATGTACAATGGTTAAGTAAAGCGAACAATCCATATGGAATAGGTTGGGCTACAGATGTGGGATACGCGGAAAAGTTATTGAATATGATAAAAAATTTAAAGACATGTTAAAAGAAATGTCTTGTAAAATGCAAGTAAAGCATTTTACAAGACATTTCAGACTGTAGACAAAGTCCAGCAATTGCTGGGCTTTTCTACTTTTAGAACAGTC
>OLPY01002834.1_pt1 | contig 9936 bp, 6 predicted proteins | sample 1672481 | NCBI WGS metagenome assembly OLPY01 (sample SAMEA3136691, study PRJEB25190) | human gut metagenome | biome: human gut; feature: human-associated habitat; material: faeces | place: Austria | collected 2013 | reverse complement strand
TGCCGCGCTCCTCGATGCCGTGTGCGCCCTTCTCCTTGCGGAAGCAGGGGCTGTAGGAGGTCAGGGTCAGGGGCAGAGTAGCCTCGTCCAGGGTCTGGTCGATGAAGCGGCCGATCATGGTGTGCTCACTGGTACCGATCAGGTACAGATCCTCGCCCTCGATCTTGTACATCATGGCATCCATTTCGGGGAAGGACATCACGCCCTGCACCACATTGCCGTGCATCATAAAGGGAGGAATGACATAGGTGAAGCCCTTGTCGATCATAAAGTCGCGGGCATAAGCCAGCACAGCCTCGTGCAGGCGGGCAATGTTGCCCAGCAGGTAGTAGAAGCCATTGCCGGCAACGCGGCCAGCAGCGTCCATATCGATGCCGTCAAAGCTCTCCATGATCTCGGTGTGGTACGGGATGGGGAAATCGGGCACCACAGGCTCGCCAAAGCGCTGAGCCTCCACGTTGTAGGTGTCATCGGGGCCGATGGGCACGCTGGGGTCGATCATCTGGGGGATGGTGTACATGATCTCCTGGATGCGGTCAGCCAGCTTGGCTTCCTCGGCTTCCAGCTCTGCCATCTTGTCCGCGTCGGCCTTGACGGCGGCGTTGTTGGCATCGATCTGTGCCTGCAGCTGGGCCTTCTGGGCCTCATCGGTGCACTTCTTCAGCTGACCGAACAGGGGGCCGTTGGCCTTGCTCAGCTTGTTGCGGGCAGCCTTCAGGCTCTCAACTTCCTTCAGGCACTCGCGGTACTTTGCGTCCTTCTCGATGACTTCATCCACCAGAGGGAGCTTGGCATCCTGGAACTTCTTCTTGATGTTTTCCTTGACAGCATCCGGGTTGTCACGGACAAATTTGATATCAAGCATGATTTACTCTCCTTACTCTATTTCGGTTCGCATGGGGCGGGTAAGCCCTTTCCCATGCCGTTCAAAGGCGGCGTGCGCCTTAGATCGCTATGTTTTTCTTCTCGGGCAGGCTTGCCTTCGTGCAACCTCTCAGTCGGGCTTGCGTCCGCCAGCTCCCCTCGTAGGGGAGCCTCTGGCGTATACGAAAAGCTTCCATCGGCTGCCAAGGCCTCTCCTACTGGGCAACAACCATGACGGAGAGGTTTAATCCTCAACCTGATATTGCCCTAATAAGTTTGCAAAAGCCTTCAGCTGCTCATCCGAGTAGAAGTGGACGGTCAGCTTGCCCTTGCCGTCGTGGTAGGCCACATTGACCTCACTGCCCAGTGCCTGCTTCAGGCTCTCCTCCACCTCCACAGGCAGGGTGCCGCGCGGGGCGGGCTCCACAGGCTCTTTGGGGGGCTTGGCCAGCTTTTTGCACAGGGCCTCTGCCTGCCGGACATTCAGCTCATGGTCGGCAATGATCTGTGCCGCCTGCTCCTGCAGCTCCTGGGTGGGCAGGCCCAGCACCACCTTTGCGTGGCCCGTAGTGAGAAAACCGCCCTTCAGCAGCTCCAGCACCGTTTCGGGCAGGTTGAGCAGACGCAGGCTGTTGGCCAGCGCACTGCGGCTCTTGCCCAGTTTGCGGGCGGCCTGCTCCTGGGTCAGGTCACAGCGGGTCATCAGCTCCCGGATGCCCAGTGCTTCTTCCACCGGGTCCAGATCCTCGCGCTGAAGGTTTTCCACCAGCGCCAGCTCCATGGCCTGCTCATCCGTAACATCCTTCACGACGACAGGAGCCTCGGTCAGTCCCGCCATCCGGCAGGCACGCCAGCGGCGCTCACCAGCCACGATGAGATAGCGGTCTACCCCGTGGGGCCGCACCGCGATGGGCTGCAGCAAACCGTGCTCTGAGATGCTGGCCGCCAGCTCTGCCAGCGTTTCCTCATCAAAGGTCTTGCGGGGCTGGGCCGGGTCCGGCTCGATCTCCCGCAGGGGCAGTGTCTCGATCCGGTTATCGGACTCAAAGCTGGGGGCTGTGTCCTCAAACAGACTTTCCAGCCCCCGGCCCAGTCCTCCTCTTTTTTTTGCCATAGGTTACGCTTCCCCCTGCTTCACTTGTTCCAGTGCGCTTTTCTGCTCGGCGGGGGCACTGTTCCCTTTTGTGCGGCGGCGTGCCGGTTCATGCGGGCGGTTGTTCTTTACGAACTCAATGGCGAGATCCATATAAGCCTCGCTGCCCTTGCCCTTGGGCTCATAGAAATTGATGGGCTGGCCGTAGCTGGGCGCTTCCGAGATGCGGATGGTGCGCGGGATGGTGGTCTTGTAGACCTTGGAGCCAAAATACTTTTTGACCTGATCCACCACCTGCAGCGTCAGGTTGAACCGCCCGGAGAACATGGTGAACACCACACCCTCGATATCCAGATAGGGGTTGTACTTCTTGCGGATGGTCTTGAGGGTGCTGATGAGCTCCGACAGGCCCTCCAGTGCGTAATACTCACACTGGATGGGGATAAGCACGCTGTCGCAGGCGCACAGACCGTTCAGGGTGAGCAGATCCAGGCTGGGCGGGCAGTCCACAAAGATGAAGTCGTAGTCCTTCTGCACCGAGGCCAGCGCCTTGCGCAGGCGGCTTTCGCGGCCCGGCAGATCGATCATTTCCAGACCCGCACCCGCAAGCCGGGTGTTGGAACCGATGACATCGGTGCGGAACTCGGTCTTGCGGATGGCATCCTTTGCCTCCGCCTCACCGATCAGCAGCTCATAAGTACCCACATCGACACTCCGCTTGGGAATGCCGTAACCGGTGGTGGTATTGCCCTGCGGGTCCAGATCGACGATGAGCGTCTTTTTGCCCAGAGCCGCAACGCAGGACGAAAGGTTCACGGCCGTGGTGGTCTTGCCCACGCCGCCTTTTTGGTTTGCAATTGCAACGATTTTAGCCACGCTCTTTGTTTCCTCCCGGGAAAATTATTTGTTCCACGTGGAACATTCGAGGCCGGGCCCCGCTGTTTTCCCACCAGCAAAGCCCCTTTAAAGACTAGTATAGCACATCAGCGCGGCTTTTTGAACCTGTTTCCTGATTATTTTGCGTAAAAACCCTGTGGAATTGCATTTTTTGTGAAAATTGCGATGCGTTTTATCTTTGCGCGGCTGCGGTTGGAATGCGCACCGTGTATTCGATATAGCCGTCCCGCTCTTCCCTGTGGGCCGTGGCAGGCACACCGTTGTCCGTCATCAGCCGGATGGCATGGTCGATGGTGTTGACAAAGATGCGCACATCCTTGACCATGGAGATGCGGTGTCTGCCCGGGGCGGCGGCATTGAGCACCTGCTCAATGTACAGGTCGGTCTGCCGGGCATTCATCCGCCGCTTGGCAATGGTGATAAGGGCTTCGCTCCGCCGGTTCTCGGGCAGGCGCAGGACAGCCCGGGCGTGGCGCTCGGTCAGGCCATTGTCCAGCACGAACTGCCTTTGGTCGGTGGTCAGCTGCAGCAGCCGCAGCTTGTTGGCAAGGGTGGGCTGTGCCATGCCCAGCCGCTTGGCCGCCTCGGCCTGGGTGCAGTCCCAAAGGGCGATCACATCCCGCAGCCCTTGTGCCTGCTCAAAGGGGTTCAGGTCTTCCCTCTGGATGTTTTCCAGCAGACCCAGCGCCGCAGTCCGCTGGTCGCCGCAGTCACAGAGGATGGCCGGGATGGTCTCCATCCTGGCCAGCTTGCAGGCACGGAGCCGCCGCTCCCCTGCCACCAGCTCGTAACCACCCTCGACCTTCCGCACCGAGATGGGCTGAAGCAGGCCGTTTTCCCGGATGCTCTGAGCCAGCCCCGCCAGCTCCTTTTCATCAAAAATAGTCCGGGCCTGAAACGGCGAGGGACGGATGCTTTCCACAGGCAGGGTGTAGATCTTTCCGGCAGATTTCTTCCATTCAAACATGATTCTTTCCCCTTTCGCTGAAATGTGACGCAGTTTTCCACCGTTTCCCGGGAAACGGTGGAAAACTCACTCATTGCAGTTCCAGTGTACCAGAAATCAAAAAGCCCTGCCAGAAGAATCGTTCGGCAGGGCTTGGCATTTATCTTGCGGTTTTGCGTTATTTCAGCGGAGACTTTGCGATCTTTCCACCGTTTCTGGGGTAGGCTGTCGGAGTTTGCGAAATCTTTTTGCAGAGGATGAGGGTGCGGGTATCGCCGCCCGGCAGATGCAGGGTGCGGGTCTCCTTATACTCTCCACCCAGCTTCCGGATGGCACCGCGGGCTGCAGCCAGCTCCTCCTCGCCGGAAGCGCCTTTCATGGCAAGGAAGCTGCCACCCACCTTGACCAGCGGCAGGCAGTACTCGGCCAGCATGGGCAGAGCCGCCACCGCACGGGCAGAGGCCAGATCAAACTGCTCCCGCCATGCTTTGCGGGCGGCTTCCTCGGCGCGCTCCTTGGCAAACTCCACCCCGGTCAGGCCCAGCTGAGCGCAGGCATACTTCAAGAACTCCACCCGCTTGCCGGTGGGCTCCATCAGGGTCAACTCCAGCTCGGGCTTGTAGATCTTTGTCACGATGCCCGGGAACCCGGCACCAGCACCCACGTCCACCATCTTCCCTGCTACCTCGGGCTGGCTGGCAAACAGCAGGCTGTCGAGGAAGTGCTTGTCCTCAATGCCCTCCGGGTCGGTGATGGCGGTCAGATTGACCTTCTGGTTGTAGTCCACCAGGATCTGCGCAAAGGCATCCAGCTGGTCCAGCTGTTCCCCGGTCAGCGCAATGTTCCACATGGAACATTTTTGCTCTAATCTGTTCTTGTCGATCATTTATCTGTCCCTTTTCGTTTTAGGCAATTCTTTTATCTTTCTACCAATGGCTCTCCTATCAGGGGAGCTGTCGCCGCAGGCGACTGAGAGGTTGTACAGAGGTTCTGCCCTCCTTCGTCCAACCTCTCCGTCAGTGCATCAGGTTTTCTCTTTCACTGTTAAAGCAATGCTCAGCTGCGCCACATCGGAGGGCGAAACGCCGGGGATGCGGCCCGCCTGCCCCAGATTCTTCGGGCGGATGCGGGTCAGCTTCTCACGGGCCTCCAGCGTCAGGCCGGTCAGGTCAGCATACTCAAAATCTGCGGGGATCAGGGTCTTTTCGTGGCGGGCCACGTCACGGATCATCCGATCCTGCCGGGCAATGTAGCCTGCGTACTTGATCTCGGTCTCCAGCCGCTCGGCCAGCATGGGGGTGATGCCCTCGCCCCAGCCGATCACACCCGCCAACAGCGGGTAGCTGATCTCGGGGCGGCGGAGCAGTTCTTCGGCAATGCCGCCCTCCGCGGCAGGGGTCAGCCCGGCTGCTTCCATGGCAGCGCGCAGGTCAGCGGTGCGCAGATGGGTCTCGTGCAGGCGGCGGCGCTCCGCCTCCAGAATGCTCTGGGTGTGCTGGTATTTTGCCCAGCGGTCATCCTGCACCAGACCATACTCCCGGCCAATGGGGGTCAGCCGCTGATCGGCGTTGTCCTGCCGCAGGGTCAGGCGGTACTCGCTCCGGCTGGTCATCATCCGGTAGGGGTCCATGACGCCCTTGGTGACCAGATCATCCACCAGCGTGCCGAGGTAGCTGGTGTGCCGCGGCAGGATGAGCTGTTCTTCGCCCAGCGCATTGCGGGCGGCGTTCAGACCCGCCAGCAGACCCTGCGCAGCGGCTTCCTCGTAGCCGGAGGTACCGTTGAACTGCCCTGCCCCGTACAGGCCCCGCACCACCTTGCTTTCCAGCGTGGCTTCCAGGCTGGTGGGGTCTACGCAGTCGTACTCGATGGCGTAGGCCGGGCGCATGATCTCAATATTTTCGAAGCCCTTGATGCTCCGGTAGAATGCATTCTGCACATCCTCCGGCAGACTGCTGGACGCACCCTGCAGATACATTTCCTCGGTGTTCTCGCCGCAGGGCTCCACGAAGATGGGATGCCGGTCCTTCCCTGCAAACCGCACTACCTTGTCCTCGATCGACGGGCAGTAGCGCGGGCCGACGCCCTCGATCATGCCGCCGTAGAGCGGGCTGCGCTGGATATTTTCCAGAATGATCTTGTGCGTCTCAGGGTTGGTGTAGGCGATCCAGCACTCCACCTTGTTGTGCATAGGGGCATCGGTCATGAAGCTGAAAGGCTGAAGTTCATTGTCCGGGTCGCCGGGCTGGCATTCCAGCTTAGAGAAGTCGATGCTCCGCCGATGCACCCGGGCAGGCGTACCGGTCTTGAAGCGGCGCAGCGGCAGACCGGCGGCCTTCAGGCTCTCGGTGAGGGCGTTGGCCGCGTGCATCCCGTCGGGGCCGGAGGCGTACCATGCATCGCCCACAAAAATTTTTCCGCCAAGGTTGGTGCCGGTGGCGATGACCACGCACTTTGCGCCATACTCCCCGTTCAGCTGGGTGACGACGCCCTTCACATGGCCGTCCTCCACCTCGATGGAAATGATTTCCGCCTGATGGATGGCCAGCCCCGGCGTCAGCTCAAGGGCGTGCTTCATATATTCATGATAGCGCTTGCGGTCGGTCTGGACGCGCAGAGCGTGGACAGCGGGGCCTTTGCCCTTGTTGAGCATCCGGCTCTGTAAATAGGTGGCATCTGCCGCAAGGCCCATCACGCCGCCAAGCGCATCCAATTCGCGTACCAGCGTACCTTTTGCCGTTCCGCCGATGCTGGGGTTGCAGGGCATATTGCCGATGGCGTCCAAGCTCATCGTGAACACCGCCGTCTTTGCGCCCAGCATCGCGGCAGCATGGGCCGCCTCAATGCCCGCATGTCCGGCACCGATGACGATAACGTCGTAGTCTCCTAAATGGTTCATACTTTCCTCTATTTGCAACATAAAATCTTCGGCGAAGCCGTAAATCGGAGAAACGAGAAAAAAGCGTTTAGCGAAGCGGCTAGCTTTTTTCCGTTTCGACTTCTCCTTTGGGGTCTGAAAGGGGCGAGCAGCCCCTTTCTCGTGGATCCCTGTCCTTGCCGCGCTAAACACGCGGCATTTGCTTCGCAAACCGGACTGTCGGCTTGAAAGCCCCACTGGGGCTTTCATGGCTTCGCCACCGCCGAGCCTCTCAATCGCTGGTGGTTTTCTGGTTCTCTTTTGGTGCGCAAAAGAGAACTTAGCCCTGCGTAAAATTGATTTTTACTTCCCCACGCAGAATCTCTCAAATACCTCATTAATGACCGCCTCCGAGGCGTTCTCCCCTGTCAGCTCGCAAAGTGCATCCAGCGCGTCGTCCACACAGACCGACACAGCGTCCAGCCCGAGCCCCTGCGCAGCGTCCAGCGCTCCGGCCACGGCATCCCGGGCGCGGGTGGCAGCGGAAAGCTGCCGCTGCCCCGAGAGGCTGGCAGCGTGGGGGTCGATTTGGTTGGTCCCCAACAGGCGGGCTACCGCCGCCGCGATGACCTTCCGCGCCCCTTCTTCCTGACAGCAGACCGGCAGCACCATCGCAAAATAGGGTGCGATGAGCTCGGCGTCGAACCGGGTGGGCTTGTCCTCTTTATTGACCAGCGCGATGGCCGGACGGCCCCCGCAGCGCTGAGCCAGCTCCAGATCCTCCCGGGTCGGGCGCTCCGAGCCGTCGAAGACGGCGAGGATAAGCCCCGCCTCGTCCAGCTTCTTCCAGCTGCGGCGGATGCCTTCGGCTTCGATCTCGTCTTCCGTCTGACGCAGACCGGCAGTGTCGAAGAGATTCAGCCGGACGTCGCCCAGCTGAACAGCCTGCTCCACCACGTCGCGGGTGGTTCCGGCCACCGGCGTGACAATGGCCCGGTCGAACCCGGCCAGCAGGTTGAGCAGGGTGGATTTGCCCGCATTGGGCTTTCCCACGATGGCACAGTCCACGCCCTCGCGGAGGACAGCACCCGCATCGTAGCTCTGGATGAGGGCGTCCAGCTCCTGCTCTACCCCGCCTAAAACGTCGCAGAGATGGCTCTGGCTCAGTTCCGGAACATCTTCCTCAGGGAAATCCACCCAAGCGGCCAGATGGGCCTGCAAGGCCGTCAGAGCATCTTTCTGGGCCGCTATCTTCCGGGCCAGCGCACCGTTCAGAGAGGCATTTGCCAGCGCGGCCCCCTGTCGGCCATCGGCGGAGATGATGTCCATGACGGCTTCGGCCTGGGTCAGACTGAGCTTGCCGTTCAGGAAAGCACGGCGGGTGTACTCGCCGGGAGCGGCAGGCGACGCCCCCGCCGCAATGCAGGCTTCCACCAGCCGCCGGGCGACTGCACTGCCGCCGTGGCAGGAAAGCTCCACCACATCCTCGCCGGTGTAGCTGTGGGGCGCGCAGAAAAACAGCGCCACGCCCTCATCGAAAGCCTCTTCCCCCTCCACGAATGCACCGAACATGGCGGTATAGCCTTTGGCGTCCGCGACCTTTTTGGCTGGGTTGGCCGGACGGAACACCTTCGCCGCCACTTCATAGCTTTCCGGGCCGGACAGCCGCACGATGGCGATGCCGCCCGCACCCGGAGCGGTAGCAATGGCCGCAATGGTCGAATGCTGCATCTTCTCCCCTCCTTATGCGCAGATGAATACAGTATATTCTACCACGAACCGCCAAAAAAAGAAATATGCTGCGCAAAAAAGGGTGTGCAGCCCCTAAGAGACTGCACACCCCGTTGCGTGTGAAAGAAAAATCAGAATGCGGCAATATCGGCCGTAGTGATGGCCTTGCCGGGCAGAGTGCGGCTGTCGGCGTTCTCCGACAGAGCCAGCTTGCCCTCGCGCAGCAGCTTGACGGCCTTCTCGTGGTCAGCAGCGTTCCAGTTGTCGCCCACGAGCTTCCAGTTGTTGTCCACGTGCGGCTCGATGGTGCCGCCCTTGACGGTGCGGATGTACTCGCCCAGCAGTTCGCGGATGCCGCCCACATCGCCGCGCACGTCGATCTCCAGCAGCTTGGGCAGCTCGTCGCCCTCCTTGAAGATGTCAGCATAAGCCAGCAGCTGGGTGGTGGCACGGTAGTTGTTGACGGCCACCACGAAGCTGTCATCGTCCTGCACCGGACGGCCATCCATCCAGGTCAGGTTCTGGATGCGGTTGCCGGGCTGCTTGGAGATGTCGAGGTCATACTTGACGCCTGCAAAGGCATCGTACAGGTAGTAGCGGACGGAAGAGTCGAATGCGATGGTCACATCGCCCGGCTCCCAGGTCTTGAAGAAGGCAGCAGACCACTCCATGAACTGACGCAGCTGCCAGCCGTTCATCTGCAGCTTGTACAGGGTGTTCTGGTAGGTGTAGATGCTTGCCATGTCGCACTTGCGGATGGTGCCCTCGCGCATCTGGGAGGTCATGGAGGTCAGAGCCGTTGCGGACACCTGAGCGTCGGTGTAGTACATCTGTACCTCGTTGATAAAGTCCAGCAGAGCAGTATCCTGCACCATGGCCTGCGGCAGGCAGTCGATCTCGTTTTCGGGGGCCAGATCACCGCCGACCAGCTGGCCGATGGGGGTCACGGCGTCGTCCTTGGCGCGCTGGTCGTACTCTGCCAGCAGAGCGGTCAGCTCGGGGTCGGGAGCGTAGTCCTTGATGGTCAGGTTCTCAGAGGTGCGGTCCTTCACCTTCCACTTGCCGTTCAGGCCGCGCTCCAGATAGACGTGGATGTCGGAGACGGTGGCACCGGCATTCTTGTTCTCGACCACCAGCACGCCGTTGATCATCTTGTTGGGGATGCTCTTGTGGCCGTGAGCGGCGACGATGACGTCGAACTCGGGGCAGGCATTTGCCAGGTCGGTGACGCCGGAGCCATAGACGCCATACTCATTGTCAACGTCCATATGCATAACGCCGATGATGACATCCACATCGTTCTTGATCTTATCAATGATCTTGCGGCTCTCGTCCACCGGGTTGGTGACAGTCCAGCCCTCGAGGTTCTTGGCGTCCCAGCGGGTGATGTTGGGAGTGACCATACCGATGACGCCGATCTTGACGCCGCCCTTTTTGATGATGGTGTAGCCGTCCGCCAGAGGCTTGCCTTCGGGGCTGTAGACGTTGCCGGTCAGCACCTTGGCCTTCTGCTGGGAGAGCACCTTTTCCAGCGTGGCCATGCCATAG
>OLPY01002830.1_pt1 | contig 9957 bp, 8 predicted proteins | sample 1672481 | NCBI WGS metagenome assembly OLPY01 (sample SAMEA3136691, study PRJEB25190) | human gut metagenome | biome: human gut; feature: human-associated habitat; material: faeces | place: Austria | collected 2013 | reverse complement strand
CACCATTGCCCGCAACTGCCAGAAGTTCGGCGGCAAGGTCGAGTACCAGCTGTAATCACCCTTTGATCGGCGTCGATCGCAGGAACAAATTCACTTCGAGAGGAGGGTCGTCTGCCATGCGTGGATGGCCCTCTTTTCCTTACCAGCGAAACGCTATCGAACTGTAAGCGAGCCAGAACGCTGAAACGCTCGAAACCCGGACAACCGGGAACGCATCTAAGCAAGGAGGATTTTAGTATGCAACCTTTGAAGGGTCTGAAGGTCGTCGACCTCACCACGTTCTTGGCAACCCCGACCACCGGCCGTATCCTCGGCGAGTGGGGTGCCGACGTCATCAAGGTCGAAGCGTTCAAGGGCGATCCGTGCCGCACGAACCAGGCTGTCGTTTTCGGCATGCCCTCCAGCGATGAGGAGAACCTGGCATTCGACGTGGCCAACTTCCATAAGCGCTTCGTCGCGCTGAACCTCAAGTCCGAGAAGGGCAACGAGGTCATGATGAAGCTGCTCGAGGACGCCGACGTCTTCATCACCAACACCCGCACCAAGTCCCTGGCCAAGATGGGCCTGGACTGGGATAGCCTGCATGCGAAGTTCCCGCGCCTGATCATGGGCCATGGCCTGGGCTACGGCAAGAAGGGCCCCGAGAAGGACGCTGCCGGCTTCGACGTGACCTGCTACATGGGCCGCGGCGGCGTCTTCGGCACCACTGTCAACAAGGGTGACTCCCCCATGATCCCGACCAACGGCTACGGCGACTACCAGTGCTCCGTGTTCTTGGTTGCTGGCATCCTTGCCGCACTCCAGGGCCGCGAGAAGACCGGCGAAGGCGATTACGTCACCTGCGCGCTGCAGCATGCCGGCATCTACACTCTGGCCACCGGCATGATCTCCGCCCAGTACGGCAACCCCTATCCGAAGAGCCGCCTCGAGGTCAACAACCCGCTGAACAACGTGTTCCGTTCCAAGGATCAGAAGTGGGTCGTCCTGTGCCTGCCGGAGTACGACCGCGATTGGCCGCGCGTCATGCACCTCATCGGCCGCGACGAGCTTGCCGAGCATCCGGACTACAGCTGCTGCCAGACCGTCAACGACAAGGGCCTCGCTCCCGAGGTCGTCAAGATCCTCGACGACGGCTTCGCGCAGTTCACGCGCGAGGAGCTGCTGAAGATGTTCTCCGAGAACGACATGCCCTGCGAACCGGCTCAGACGCCGACCGACATCTATGAGGACCAGAACGCGCTGATCAACGAGTACATCAAGCCCGTTCAGTACCCCGCCGGCCCGCGTTGGTGCCCCACCGCTCCCGTCCAGTTCGAGCTTGGCGAGACCGAGGACCTGATCCCGGGCGGCAAACTGGGTTCTGCCACCGAGGACGTCATGAAGGAGCTCGGCTACAGCGAGGATGAGATCAAGGCCGCCGAGGCCGAGGGCGCCGTTTGCGGTCCCGTCGACCTGGCAGTGCTTCAGGGCAAGTAATATTTCCTTACCCAAAGGCTTTCTTGCATAGCGACAGAGTTGCTTGGGAAGGGGCGACGCCGATCGCCCCTTCCCCATATCATATGGAGGGGTCCTATGATCACCGACGTCAAAATCAACGAAGCTGAAAAGCGGCGCTTTTACGAAAGCGGCGCCTGGGGAACCGACACCATCGCAGACGTCTGGCAGGACCGCAGCACTCGATTCGCCGATCGCGTATACGTTCAGGACGACCTTGGTTGCTCGTTGACGTATCGCGAGGTAGACGAGGGAGCAAGCCGCATCGCCGCCTGGCTCACGGAACAAGGCGTGCGAAACGGCGATGTCGTCTCCTTTCAGGTTCCCAAATGGGCGGAATTTTGCATGATTTACGTGGCGTGCGTAAAAATCGGCGCCGTCATGCATCCCGTTGCCACCGCCATGAACGCCGCTGATTTGGAGTACATCTTCAACCAGGTCGGCACGACGGCATATATCTGCCCCACCTTCTCACATAAAACGGACTACGAGCTGCAGTTCCAGAAGTTCAGGGATCGAGTCCCTTCCTTGCGCGCATTGCTGCTCTTGGACAAAGTCCAACCTGCGCACGACGAAAACGCTGCAACGCTTTCAAAGATCTTGGAATCCGTTGCGCCCTTCACCGGCCCAAGCCCTGCGCATTCCGACGATGTCGCCTGCATCTTGTCGACATCGGGCACGACCGGAAAACCGAAAGCCGCGCTGTTCACGCATAACAACCTGCTCTATTCGGAGCGGGTGTTCTCCAGCGACCTCGAACTAGGCCCGGACGACACCGTATGGATGCCTTCCCCGCTCAACCATGCAACGGGGTTTTTCCATGGCCTGATCACGCCGATGCTCACGGGCGGACGTTGCGTGCTGCAGCTTCGCTTCAAGGCTGATGAGGCGGTCGAGCTGATCAACCGGGAGAACGTCAGCTGGTCCTGCGGCGCCACGCCGTTCGTGCACGATCTTCTGAAGTACCTCGAGGAATCAGACAAGGCCATCCCCGCCCTCAAGTACTTCCTATGCGGAGGGGCACCCGTGCCGGGAAGCCTCATTGAGATGGCGAACCGCCATGGGTTTTTGCTCTGCGAGCTGTACGGCTCCACCGAAAGCTGTCCCCACCTGCGCGTTCCCCGCGAGAAATGCATTGAGTGGAACGGCCGTTTCTCGGGCGTCCCGTATCCCGGGATCGAGGTGAAGGCCGTCGACGAACGCCGTCAAGAAGTGGCGCCGGGCGTCCAGGGTGAGGAAGCAAGCCGCGGGCCGCATATGTTCGTAGGCTACCTGAACGATCCGGAACGCACCGACGAGGCGCTGGACGATGACGGCTGGTTCTACAGCGGCGATTTGTGCACCATCGATGAGCAGGGCCGCGTGAAGATCAACGGCCGCAAGAAGGAGATCATCATCCGCGGCGGCGAGAACATATCGGCTCGCGAGGTCGACGACGACGTCATGGGGTGGGATCAGATCGTCGATCATGCGACGATCGGCATGCCCGACGAGCGCCTAGGCGAGAGGATCTGCCTGTTCGCCGTGCCCGCCGACCCGAATGGAGAAGAGCTGTGCCTGCACGACTTGCTAGAATACATGGATGGCAAGGGGATCGCTAAACGTCTATGGCCCGAACGCCTTGAGGTCATCGACAAAATCCCCCGCACCGCCACCGGCAAGGTGCAGCGCTTCGTGCTGGCCAAGGAAATCAAGCATCGTATGGGTATCGAGGATTAGCAATGATCGAACAGCAATACAGCATCACCCGCACGCGCGCAACCTGGAAACCCCGCGTTGCAGCCAACGACCTTCCCTTCGTGAAGGATTCGGCCGGAAACGTGCTGGTCGCGCTCAACGGCGACGCAGAGGCCTCCTACACGGGCACCGGACGCACGCTGGTGGGCCAACCTCCGTACACGTGCCTCAACGACGATGCCGGTACCGAAAACGAGCACATGACGTTCGTGGATGCCGATGAGCTGCCCGAGGGCGTCGTGTTCGACTACCACATCGACGGCGGCTTCAACAACAATGCCGTCATCGTCACGTGGAAGATCCAGGACCCATCGCGTTATCGCATCCGCTGGGTTGCCTTGAAAACGTTCACGGGCATGCAGCTGAAATACATCATGCCCAAGAAATTCCCTCCCCTGGTGTTCGCGCTGGCGGCTGAAGACGCTTTCGCTTACTGCAATAAGATCCCCTGCGAGGAATGCGCATTCCGCTGCAAGAGCGGTTTCGAGCTCTATGCGCTGATCGAAGGGGTCGGCATCGTGAAAAGGTCCATGGACCGCATCTCCATGCTGAACCTGGACAAAATCAAATAGCGTTACGACACACCTGCCATCTTGCGCACCCGCAGCCTCCGACAAGGCTGCGGGTGCGCTTTTTCTTTTGGTCGAAATTTAGCCACTTACCTGGGGATATCGTGTATTTCGGAAGCGACTTCGCCAGCGTATCCGCCATTATTCGTTTTGCAAATGATTTCGCCCGAATCGTTTGGGACGCTGAATTGGATTTCTCGAGAACGGGGTCGCATAATCAATGGTGTCGAAAGACGATACAGCCTATCGCGACGACGAAGATAGCGATTAGGCGGGCACAGTCTAAGGAGGTTCACATGAATCCCAATGCAAAGATCACCGACGAGCAGTTCGAAGCGTATCTGAAGCAGATCCGCGAGCTTGCCGAAGGTCCGTTCGAGGAGATTCAGAAAGAGGTCGAGGTCACCAACACCTTCCCCGAGGAGTTCTACGAGCTGGCCAAGAAGAACGACCTGTATCGCTTCTACCTGCCCAGCGAGTACGGCGGATGGGACCTCGACGAGCTTGAGATCCTGCGCGTCCAGGAAGAGTTCTCCCGCGGCCCGGGCGGCATGCGCATGCACCTGCATCACGCTGCCGACATGAACTGGCGCATCCTTGATGACTACGGCACCGACGAAGTCAAGGCCGAGCTGATGGACAAGTTCCAGGATAAGACGGTGTACTGCAACTTCGCCATCACCGAGCAGACCGGCGGCACGGGCGCCGACCTGCACACCACCGCCATCAAGAACGCCGATGGCAACTACGTTCTGAACGGCGAGAAGTGGCTGATCAGCCATACCGACTGCTCTGATTACACCTACGTCATCGCCGTAACCAACCCCGATGACGACAAGGACACCCGCCTGTCCGGCTTCTTGGTCCCCAACAACGCTCCGGGCTTCGAGATCGTCCCCATGCCCCATATGATGGGCTGCCGCGGTGCCGGTCATGCGGGCCTGAAGTTCACCAACCTGGTGCTTGAGCCGAAGTATCTGCTCGGTAAGGAGGGACAGGGCATGGAGATCGCCATCCATTCCCTGTCCGTCTCCCGCGTGCACATCGCCATGTCCAACCTTGGCATGGCCCAGCGTATGCTCGAGATTTCCCTTAAGCGCGCCAACGACCGCGTCACCTTCGGCAAGCCGATCGCTTCCCGCCAGATGATCAAGGCCAAGATCGCCGACATGCAGAAGATGATCCACGTCCTGCGTTGCGCCATCTACGATTTCGCGCGCGACTTCAACAAGGACCCGCACAACGAGTACGTCACCGAGAAGGCCGCTATCTGCAAGCTGTTCTCCATCGACACCGTCAAGCTGGTGTCCGACGAGATGCTCGAGATCTTCGGCGGCGACGGCTACTTCGAGGATTGCCCCTACGGCCCCACCGAGCGCCTGTATCGCGACTGCCGCGCCATGTGGCTTGAGGAAGGCGCTCCCTGCGTGCAGCGCATCACCATTGCCCGCGAGTGCCAGAACCACGGCGGCAAGATCGAGTACACCTTCGACTAAGCCATACCCTGGAACCGGAAACTCCTTTGGGCCGGTTCCAGGTCCCAAGCCTAAGCGCTTGCCTTCAGCTTGTGCGAGAAGCCGTCCTTCGGGGCGGCTTTTCGCGTTGACACATGAAGCAATCCTGCACCCCACCGAGATTTGCAGCACCCGAACGCCCGCAATGCATTACAGTTGCTTTACAAGCTCACACGCGAGCGTTACAAGCCGGAGGCGCCTATGAACCTGTCACAGCTGTACTATTTTCGCAAGCTAGCCGAGGTTAAGCACTATACGCATGCGGCCGAAGAGCTGTTCATCTCGCAGCCGACGCTATCGAATTCGATCTCGCAACTGGAAAAAGAGCTTGGCATCCCCCTGTTCAAACGCGAGGGCCGAACCATCAAGCTGACGCGCTACGGAGCCGAATTCTACGAATACGCGACAGAGGCGCTCAACGCCCTTGAGAAGGGCATCGCCCTGGCAAAGGAGCATGCGGGCTCGCCGACGGGAAGCATCGATATCGGGGCCATCTACACCATCCAGAGCGACTATCTCCCTGCGCTTATCAAGGGTTATCGCGAGACATATGGCAGAAGCGCTCAAGTCAACGTCTTCCAAGGCTTGACGCTTCCCTTGATCGAAGACCTGGAGAACGATCGATACGAGCTTGCGTTCACCGCCTATGTGCCCGATAAGGCAAACCTCACCTTCATCCCCGTGCTCACACAGCAGCTCGTAGCCGTGGTGCATCGAAGCGATAAGCTCGCATGGAGCAAGAACCTCAAGCTTGAGGACCTGCGCGGGCGCGAGGTTATCACCTACCCGCCCAACACGCCAATCGGCGCCGAGGTGGCCCAACTTATGAAAACCCACGGCATCACACCCTATCACACTAGCGCCAACGACGAGATCACCCTGGGCTCGATGGTGGATAGCACCGCCGGAACCGTGGGATTGGCTCTCAACACGATCGGGCTCTCCCCTTTTCGCGAGCTTATCACCAAGAAGCTCATCCAAGTCGACGACGACTTCCACACGGTATGCCTGACGTTTAAGACGGCATCCTACAAAACGCGGGCGGTCGAGAACTTCATCGAGTTCACCCGAAGCTTCGAATGGGACTCCAAACGCTGAAAAAGCCGCCCCACACGGGGCGGCTTTTCCGTAGGCAACGGGCTTTGCCGAAGCCTGTGTCGATTTGAGCGAACGCCGATTACTCGGTCCACTGCTCCTGCAGGCCCTTCATCTTGCCGAAGCAGAAGATGCCGAGCAGCAGGACGACGACGAGCAGAACGATGGCGACGGTGAACAGCATCGGGTAGTTCTTGCCGAACAGGGCCCAGAACGGAGCACCGATAGCGCCGACGATGTTGACGAACATGGACACGCGGGAGTAGATCTCGGGGTACTCGCGCTGGCCGAACAGCTGACGGACCAGGATGGGCACGAGCACGACGCAGCTGGCGAAGAAGAAGCCGTAGACGGCAGCGCCGGCGTACAGGACCATGGTGGAACCGGTGCCGAACCACACCAGCAGAACGCCGATGATGCCGGTTGCGCAAGCGGCCAGGAAGCTGACCTTGGAGTTCTTGTCAGCGCACACACCCAGGGCAAGCTTGCAGACAGCCTGGGAAGCCATCATGACGGTTGCCATGGTGACGCCCACGGCCAGCATGGTGCCGGTGCCGTCGTCGAGGGACTTGGTGTACTTCGGGAACTGCTGAGCGACGATGGTCAGCAGGTTGATGATGCCGGCCAGCAGGAACACGGCGTAGAAGGCGACAGACTTCATGGCCTTACCGGCATCCAGGCCGGCAGGCTTGCCGGAAGCGGTCTGCGGAGCGCCATAGGGCAGGCAGCCGCACTCCTCGGGAGTGGAGCGGATGCACAGCAGGGTGAACGGCAGGGAGGTGACCAGGGCAGCGATACCCCAGATCATGTAGATGGTCCAGATGTCCATGCCGGAAGCGTTCAGGGCATTGAACACCTGCAGCCAGATCGCGCCGCCGATGCCGGTGAAGGCCATGCAGGCGCCGATGATGGTGCCGGAGTTCTTGTTGAACCACTTGTTGCACAGCGTCGGGACGGCCAGCCACAGCAGACCAACTTCGCCAAGGCCCATCATAAGACCGGCAACGTAGAAGATCCAAAGGGTCTTCACGATGGAGATCAGGATGAAGCCGAGGCCGACGAGCAGTGCGGAGACGGACAGCACGATGCGGATGTCGGTCTTAGCAAGCAGCTTGCCGATGAACGGCGCCGAGAAAGCCTCGGCAAGATACAGAACGGTGATGTAGAGCGCCCACGTAGCGGTGTCGACACCCAACTGCTCAGGCACGACTGCCTGGAATGCGCTCCAGGTCGAGAAGACCAGAGCCGAGCATCCGAACGTGATCATGATGCCCGAGATAACGATGAGAATGTGACGCACGCTCATCTTATCCGTGTACTTAGCGGTTTCGCCCACTTTCTTCCTCCTTAGTTGAAAAGCAAGACGATCGCCTCCGCTTTGAGGGGGCCAGAATTCCCTCAAAGCGGTAAGCGTCTTGGATTAACTCCATAAAACGTTGCCGATCCAAGAACAAATTCGCTAAGTATAATCCGCCGAATCTGCATATAACGTTACGGTCAGTATTTGTGATTTGTCCATCTACCTATAGATACTGACTATCGGTTGGTGCTTCATGCGGGAAACTTGCATAGGTTTTTCGCCCATTTCTATAGATTACGGGTTGCAATCCATAGAATTGGCAATCTATCGGCCTGCACACCGATGAAGCGTCTTCAAAGAACCGCTATCGGAGCGATTCAGCCGGTGAGCGGTAATGAGCCGAAACAAACGGGGAACGGGCAAAAGCCCGCTCCCCGTTACGAACCGCCGTATGCCGCAAACCGCTATGCATCAATATCTGAAGCGTATTTCGCCATGATCAGCGGAGCGGCGATGTATACCATGATCTGATCGGTTCCCTCGGCGATCTGGAACCCGCGGCAATCTTGCCAAATCGAGCTGATACGCTCATGGGTGGTGTACCCTCGCCCACCCAGGATCTGCATCGCATCGCTGGCAACCTCGGTGGCGGCGCGAGGAACATAGCGCTTCATAAGGGCAACGGTCAGGCGCTCGTGGCACCCATGATCGAATTCCCATGCAGCCTTATATACCATATGACGCATGTTGGCGAGTTTCACCTCCATATCGGTGAGCATCTCCTGCACCTGTTGGAACTCGGACACGCTCTTCCCGAAGGCCTTGCGCTCCCCTGCCCACTTGACCGCGTCATCCATAGCAGCTTGGGCCAAACCCAACGCCGTCGCACAAGCGAAAACGCGCCCATATTCGAAAAAGGCGAGCAACTGGGAGAAACCCCGGGCAGGGCCGGACAGCCGCCAGCTTTCATCCAGCCGCACGTTATGGAATTGAATGTGCGCGAACGGAAGCATCTCCTGTCCGATCTTATCTTCCGGCACTGCCGTGATGCCGGGAGTGGAGCAGGGAATCATCCACATGGACAGCGCCGCATGCCCACCTGATTTTGGCGCATCTTCATCGATGGCGGCAACGAGCAACGCGGGTGCGTATTCGCCGTTGTTCACGAACAGCTTCTCGCCGTTCATGGTCAGCTGGCCGTCGACGGTGCGCACGTGCGTGCTCATGCTCATGGTGTCCGAGCCGGCGGAAGGTTCGGACACCGCGAATGCAAACGCCAAACGCCCCGTATGCTGATATTCCATGCGGATGGGATCGGTTTGCGCCGGGCTGGCGAACGCTTCGAGGATCTGCAGCTGGAGGAAATCGTTTTGAAACGGCAGCGTGGTGCCGGAGATGCGGGAGAGCTCCTCAAGCACGAGAACCTGAGCGAGCATGTCATAGCGCACATGATCGCGGCGGTGAATGACGCCGAACCCATTGAAATCGAGGTTCACGAAATCGCGAACCACCTCATCGGGCAAACCCATATCGGAGCGCCACTGCGCAACCGTATCCTGATTGAAATATTTAGCGCCGAATTCGCGCACGTGCTCGATGAGCACGCGGTCGGCCTCGCTAAGACGGAAATCCATGTAAACCCCCTTACAACAGTTCCGCCATCTGCATACTGCTAGGACAATGATACCGACCAAGGAACCGCAAACCCAGCCCAAAGCTGCAACACAACACCACAGTGTTTCGATTTTGACCTATTTTTGCGCCAAAATTGCACTATGCCGAAGCAGGGGATCAATTGCGCTAGATGCGAAATCTACCAATGACAAGGCTTGTCAAGGCTATTTACCGAATCGTTCATAGAGGTAGTCTATCGGTTTGCATCACATGCAAGACGTTAACTATGAGCTCATTACACAGATCTAGGGTTCTGGGTATTCAAATCGCTTTGAAATAGTCAATTTTGACGAATTGAGCAAAACCAATCCCTTGAACTTACATACCATCTCCCCAGTTTGTTCAGTATGTATAGATAGAGGTTATGAATCAACCAGTTTTGGGGATACCGATTGCATTAGACGCAACCCGGGGCGCGGCGCAAAATGAGAGCACAAGCTGAGCTGCGGAGATGAAGCGAAAGCCGAAACGAAACAGTTCAACAAGGTAAGCGCTTAGGTAACCTTAAGGAGGGTTCACATGAGCAAATTGTCCAAGGAGCAGTTCGAGGCCTACCTCGAGCAGATCAAGAACC
>OLPY01002827.1_pt1 | contig 9977 bp, 8 predicted proteins | sample 1672481 | NCBI WGS metagenome assembly OLPY01 (sample SAMEA3136691, study PRJEB25190) | human gut metagenome | biome: human gut; feature: human-associated habitat; material: faeces | place: Austria | collected 2013 | reverse complement strand
ATCTGATCTTTCTGGCTTTTCATAAGCCAAGAGGAATTGTATGCACAGCAAGCAAAGAAGAGAAAGATAATATTATCGACTATATTAACTATCCAACAAGGATCTATCCTGTAGGACGATTAGATAAGGATTCTCAAGGATTGATCCTGCTTACCAATGATGGTGAAGCAGCCAATCAGATCATGAAAGCAAGAAATTATCATGAAAAAGAATACGAAGTAACAGTGAATAAACGAATTACGAATGAATTCATTCATGATATGAGGAATCCAGTACCATTAGATGAGATTAATGCAGTAACAAGAAGATGCAAAGTTATAAAAGAAGGACCAAACGAGTTCAGGATCATCTTGACACAGGGATTAAACCGGCAGATCCGAAGAATGTGTGAACATTTTGGATACCGTGTGACAAAACTTAAGAGAGTCCGTGTTATGAACATTAAACTCGGCGATCTGAAAGAAGGAAGATATCGAAAATTAACTCCGGATGAATTACGAGAGTTAAAGAAGGAGCTAAAAAGTGAATGATTTAGACAGAATGAAAGAACTCATTCATACACTAAATGAAGCAGGGAAAGCTTATTACCAGCAGAATAAAGAAGTTATGAGCAACCTCGAATACGATAAGATGTATGATGAACTTTTAGAACTAGAGAAAAAGACGAACACTGTTTTATCAAACAGCCCAACGATCCATGTAGGGTATGAATTGATGACAGCATTGGAAAAAGAAGCACATCCATCTCCGATGTTATCATTAGACAAGACAAAGGAGCCAGATCAGCTGGCAGCATGGCTGAACGGCCAGGAAGGAATCCTGTCATGGAAACTCGATGGTTTAACGATCGTTCTGACCTATGAACATGGAGAACTCATCAAAGCCGTGACCCGTGGAAATGGGGAAGTCGGAGAAGTTGTAACAAACAACGCAAGGGTTTTTGAAAATGTTCCAAGACACATTGCATATCAGGGAACATTGGTCATTCGTGGAGAAGCGATCATTCCATATTCAGATTTCTATAAGATGAACGAAGAAATCGAAGATGTTGACAGTCAGTATAAGAACCCAAGAAACTTATGCAGTGGTTCCGTCAGACAGTTAAACAATGAGATCACAGCCAAACGCCACGTTCATTTCTATGCGTTCAGTGTCAGTGATGTTGAAGGTATGGATTTTGATAATTCCTTCGAGAAGAAATTAGACTGGGCAGCAAGTCTTGGATTTGATGTGGTAGAACATATCAGAGTCACAGAAGATACGATCCGAGATGAGATTGAGGAATTCTCAAAGAAGATCGAACAATTTGATCTGCCATCAGATGGACTGGTATTAGTCTATGATGATCTTGCATATGGAAAAAGTCTTGGAAGAACAGCCAAATTCCCAAGAGATTCCATCGCATTTAAATGGGCAGATGAGACAGCGGAGACAACATTAACTGAGATTGAATGGAGCCCATCAAGAACTGGACTGATCAATCCAGTGGCAATTTTTGAACCAGTAGAATTAGAAGGAACGACTGTCAGCAGAGCCAGTCTCCACAACATTAGTGTGATGGAAGAATTGCAGTTAGGAATCGGCGATGAGGTCGTTGTATACAAAGCTAATATGATCATTCCACAGCTTGCAGAGAATAAAACAAAGAGCGGCAATATAGAGATTCCGCATACTTGTCCTGCATGCGGTGGTGAGACAAAGATCGAAGATGAAAATGGAATCAGAACCCTAGTCTGCACCAACGAATTTTGCAGTGCAAAGAAGATCAAATCATTCTCGCATTTTGCATCAAGAGATGCAATGAATGTTGATGGACTATCCGAAGCAACATTACAGAAGATGATCGATGTTGGACTATTAAATGAAATTTATGACCTCTTCACTTTAAAAGATCACAAAGAAGAGATTCTGGAATTAGAAGGATTTGGAGAAAAATCCTACCAAAATCTGATCAATGCGATCAATGATTCCAAACAGCCTGCATTGGCAAACTTTATTTATAGTCTGGGAATTCCGAATGTAGGACTTTCCAATGCAAAATTGATCTGCAAACATTTTAAAGAAGATTTCAATGCGATCAGAGAAGCCGATGCAGAGGATTTTATTGCGATCGATCAGATTGGACCGATGATCGCAGAAGCTATGGTATCATATTTTCATACACCACATAATCAGAAGATCTTAGAACAACTGTTACAATATGTGCAGTTTGAGAAGAAAGAAGAAAGTAAGACAGAACAGATCTTAGAAGGAAAAACATTTGTTGTGACAGGATCACTTGATCATTTCGATAACAGAAAACAACTAAAGGAAGAGATTGAACAGATGGGAGGCAAGGTCACAGGATCAGTGTCAAAGAAAACAGACTATCTGATCAACAATGATAAAATGTCGCAGTCATCAAAGAATAAGAAAGCGATGGAATTAAACATTCCAATACTGAGCGAAGAAGATTTCCTTAATCTGATCGGACGATGATAAATATAGATTGCATAAAAAATGCAAGAGTTTTATAATAAATATCTGACAGGAAAAATGCTGTCAGCTTAAAAAGCAATCGAAAAAAGAGAGAAGGAGATTTGATAAAATGCCAATTCGAATAGATAACGATCTGCCGGCGAAGGCAGTCTTAGAAGAAGAGAATGTATTTGTGATGGATAAAGAAAGGGCATGTACACAGGATATCAGGCCTTTAAAGATTGCAATTTTAAATCTGATGCCAAACAAATTAGACACAGAACTTCATTTGCTGAGAAGTTTATCAAATACACCATTACAGTTAGATATTACATTTTTACAGACAGAATCTTATGTTCCGACTCATGTATCAGAGTCACACATGGAGAAATTTTATAATTATTTCTCAGAGATCAAAGACAAACGTTTTGACGGACTGATCATTACAGGAGCACCAGTAGAGTTAAAAGAATTTGAAGAGGTTGATTACTGGGATGAAGTTGTTGAGATCATGGAATGGTCCAAAACACATGTTACATCAACTTTGCATATCTGCTGGGCAGCACAAGCAGGACTTTATTATCACTATGGAATCAAGAAACATATCTTGAATAAGAAGATTTCAGGTGTTTATGAACACCATCCATTACATAATAAACTTCCTATTATTCGAGGATTTGATGATAAGTTCTACGTGCCACACTCTAGAAATACAGGAGTTGACGGAGAAGCCATCCGCAAGAATAAAGAATTAACGATCGTAGCAGAATCAGATGAGACAGGACCATACATTATTTTGAATTCCACAGGAAGTCAGGTATTTGTCACAGGACATCCAGAATATGATGTGATGTCACTGCATTATGAATATGTAAGGGATGTGAAACGAGGACTGAATCCAGATATACCAAAGAATTATTACAAAGATGATGATCCAACGAAGAAACCAGTGAAGTCATGGAGATGTCATGCAAATGCTATGTATTATAACTGGCTGAATTATTATGTATATCAGGTGACACCATACGATCTGGAAAAAGACAAATAAAACAAAGGTTGCTGTACAAAGTATGGCAGCCTTTTTGAAATAATGATACCGCATGTATATGGAGAAAAGAAAGGAAAACAAATGATCAAACTAATCGCAACAGACATTGATGGAACATTAGTGGCAGATGGGACACTGGATCTGAATCCGGAATATTATGACGTGATCAAAGAACTGAAACGAAGAGGAACGATCGTGTTAGCGGCAAGCGGCCGTCAGAGAGCAAGTATCGAGAAAGTATTCACGCCAGTACTTGATGACATCAGTTTTATTTCAGAAAATGGAACTTGTATTCATTCCAAGGATTATCAATATGTAGATGTGATCGACCCAGAGATCGTAAGAACTTATATTGAAGAAGCAAGACAGTTCCCAGGATGTGAGATTGCGATCAATAAAGATAACATGACATATATGGAGAATATCGGGATTTACCAGCATCTGGTCGGAGACTATGGCTACAGAGGTGATCTTGTAGATGATGTTTTAGGAAATCCAGAAGGTGTATGTAAGATGAGTATTTTTCATCACAATTGCGCCGAAGATGTAGTTGGGGATGAGTTCATCAAACGATGGGGCAAGAAGATGAATGTTGTAGTATCCGGAAAATGTTGGGTTGATTGTGCCAACAAAGGTGCGAACAAAGGAAGTGCCTTAAGACATTTTCAGGAAGAATACGGAATCACACCAGATGAAACACTGGCATTTGGAGATAATTTAAATGATATCGAGATGTTAAAACGTGCAAGTCACAGTTTTGCAGTGGAGAATGCCAGAGATGAAGTAAAAGAAGCAGCGAATTTTGTAGCACCATCTTACAAAGAAGATGGGGTACTTCAGGTATTGAAAGCAGTACTGAGTGGTGAATTATGCTAACAGAAGAAATGACCATGACTTATGAAGAGTCTGTAAAATATTTATACAAAATCGCAGGATTCGCCACAAAATCTTCTCTCGAAGATATAAAATACTTTTTAGAACGATTGGGAAATCCTCAAAAAGAGCTGCATATGATCCATGTAGCAGGGACGAATGGAAAAGGATCCGTCTGTGCATTTTTAGAAGCACTCCTTACCCAGCATGGAAAGAAGACAGCTTCCTTTACCTCGCCACATGTTGTGAAGATCAATGAACGAATCAAGCTGTGTGCGAAAGAAATCAGTGATGAACGATTTGCATCAGCTGCGGTGAAGGTAAGACATGCCATTGAAACTGGAATAAGAGAAGGAAAGAACAGCCCATCATTTTTTGAGGCAGTATTTCTGATGGCGATGGTGATCTTTCAGGAAGAACAACCAGATATCTGTATGATCGAGACAGGAATGGGTGGAAGATATGATGCTACCAATGTTATCTGTCCGAAGGTCAGTGTGATCACTTCGATCAGCGAAGATCATATGGAATTTCTGGGACAAACATTGGAAGAGATCGCAACACACAAAGCAGGGATCATTAAGCCAGGAATTCCAGTTGTGACAATAGAACAGGAACCCAAGGTAAAAGAAATCCTTTCTGAAGAAGCAAGGCAGAAAAAATCACGAATTTATGACATTTCTGAAGATAATCTTAATTTTAAAGAAAAAGCAGGAAAATATATTGATTTTTTAAATGCCAATGCGTATGATAAGGAAAGAGATGTGCGGACCAACATTGCAGGAGAATTTCAGAAGTCCAATCTTGCAGCAGCATTGCAGACAGCAGAACTTATTTGTGGACGACTCAATGAAGACAAGATCTATGAAGCACTGAGCCAGATCAGGATCAGCGGAAGGATGGAAGAGATCGCACCAGGGATCATTGTGGATGTATCGCACAATATCCAAGGAATGCAAGGATTTGTACAGACTGTGGAGGCAAACTACCATGGAATGAAGAAGCGGATCTTATTTGCAGCATCTCATCAGAATGAAGAAGAATACATGAAGAACATTCTGAAGACGATTCCAGAGATTGAAGCCTTTTATACAGTGGGGATTCATAAGAGAAGAATCGACGAAGCAGAATTTCAGGATGCTTTTCGTAAGATGATAGACAGGAATCAGGAAACAACGGTATGCTTTGTTGTCGGATCTTTTTATCTGGCAGGCATGGCCAAAGAGTTTATAAATCAGGAGGAAGAGAATGTTAGACTTTAACGAAGAATTAGCCAAGTTTCAACCATGTGCAGATTTGGAAGAAGCGGAAGAGAATATATATGGGAAAGAATTAGAAGAGATCAAGAAGAATAAGACAGAATTATATAAAGCCAACCAGATGATCAAGAAATACAATCAGGCATTAAACTACGCCAAGCAAGGGAATGATGACCTTGCGATGTTACAGTTAAAGAATGTTGTGGCATCTATTCCTAATTTTGTAGATGCATATCTTTTAATGGCATTATTATCCATCAAGGGAGAGAATTATGATAATGCAAGAACATTCCTTGATACGATCTTAAAGATCGATCCAAACAACGAATCAGCAGTGGAATATGGCAAAGAATTTGAGACAAAAGTAGCCGAAGAAGAGCCACAGACAACTGAGCCAGAGAAGAAAGACAAGAAGAAAAAAGAGAAGAAAAAAGTTGTGAGCCAGCCAGAAGAACCAAAGAAAAAGAAAAATCCATTTAATATTTCTTCAATTCAGGAAAACGAAGCTGGAAAGAGCCCGATGTTTTACATGGTAACAGGAATTGTGATCGGTGTGATCGTGGCAGCAGTTTTGATCTATCCAACAGTACGTGCAAGCTTCAGTCATAAGAATTCTACACAGGTAGAAGATTATAAAGAACAGATCCTTGCCAAAGACACACAGTTGAAAGCAAGCGAGAAGAAAGTTAAAGAAGCAAAGGCAGCACAGAAGAAAGCAGAAGATGAATTAGACGAGTATATTGGAACAAGCAAGAAAGACGGTGTCTATGATCTGCTGTTAAGTGCCTTACAGAAATACAGCGATCGTGATTATACAGGATCTGCAGATGCGTTATTAGATATCGATAGTAAGAAACTAACAACAAAGAATATGAAAGCGATCTACAAAGATCTGACAGCAAAGGTATATCCAAGTGCAGGAACTGGATTATACAGCAAAGGAAAGAATGCATACTGGGCAAAAGACTACAAGACAGCGATCTCTTATTTAAAGAAAGCGATCAAAGTCAGCGATACAAACCGTTATGCATATGATTACCTTGCCAAAGCTTATGAAGGTGCTTCCGATCAGAAGAATGCGAAGAAGACATATCAGACGATCATCGAAAAGTTCCCAGGAACATCTCAGGCAATCAATGCGAAGAGTCGAATTGATGCAATGGGTAAAAAGAGCGCCAAAAGTTTATAATTAATATTACACAGAATACAAGTTTACAAACAAAAGATAAAGGAAGAAGAACAAGCGAAAGTTTGAACTTCTTTCTTTTTTATTTTCTATCAGGAAATTCAAGATGATCTTGGAAAGGAACGTATCACAGCAAAGAGCAGGAAGGAGCGATCAGAATATGGCAACAGAATACAAGATAGAAAACAGGGTTTTATATATTTATCTGGATGGTGATCTAGATCATCACTTAGCGAAGAAAGTAAAACATAAATGCGATATCATTTTAAAATCATATCCGATCAAAGATATTGAGTTTGATTTTAAAAATTCAGGATTTATCGATAGTTCAGGGATTGGAGTGATCTTAGGAAGATATCGTCAGGTACAGGCGATGGGAGGAACGGTGAAAGTCAGCAATATGAGTGCATCAGTAAGAAAGATCATTCATATGGCAGGATTGCATCAACTGATAGAAGAAATATAGAGAAATGGGAGGATAAGAAATGTTGCATTTAGAATTTAACAGTGACTCAGAAAATGAAGGAATCGCAAGAATTGTGACAGCTGCTTATATCATGAAATTTGATCCGGATATGGAAGAAATGGATGATATCAAGACCGCAGTGTCAGAAGCAGTGACAAACTGTATTGTACATGCGTATCACAACCCAGATGGAAAGATCAGCATGGATCTTTCTGATCAGAATGGAATCCTGCGAATAGAGATTAAAGATCAGGGTATCGGAATTCCAGATGTCAAGAAAGCGATGGAACCGATGTTTACAACAAAACCAGAAGAAGAAAGGACTGGAATGGGATTTTCTTTTATGGAAGCATTTATGGATCAAGTAGAAGTTATTTCAAAACAAGGAGAAGGAACGACAGTGATCATGACAAAGAAAATAGGAGATCAAGACAAGCTGAATGGATAAGACGAGGGAACTGTTACGGCTTACCAAAGAAGGAAACGAAGCAGCACGAGAGCAGATCATTCTTAATAATGTTGGATTGATCTGGAGTGTTGTGAGACGATTTACAAACAGAGGATATGAGTCTGAGGATCTGTTTCAGATCGGAAGTATTGGACTTATGAAAGCCGTGGACAAGTTTGACCTGTCTTATGACGTGAAATTTTCGACTTATGCAGTACCGATGATCACAGGAGAGATTCGTAGATTCCTAAGAGATGATGGTATGATCAAAGTCAGCAGATCTTTAAAAGAAAATGTATACAAGATCATGAAAGCAAGAGAAAAGTTTTGCCAGCAGTATCAAAGGGAAGCAACGATCGAAGAAATCAGTGAGATCACGAAGATCACAAGAGAAGAGATCGTAACATCCTTAGAGGCAAGCAATGAAGTAGAATCCATTCATCAGAGTGCATATCAGAAGGATGGCAGTGAGATTTCTCTGCTGGATAAGTTATCAAAAGGAGAAAATGAATCTGAGAAAGTGGTAGATCATGTTCTGTTAAAGGAAGCCATGAAACATTTGGAACAGAAAGAACAGCAAATGATCTATTACCGATATTTTGAAGGAAAAACTCAACAAGAAATTGCGAAGATCTTTCATATTTCACAGGTACAGGTTTCAAGAATACAAAAAAAGATCTTAAAAAAACTAAGAAGACAAATGATTGGAAATATCTGAAAAACTATGCTAGAATAAAGAAAACACAAATCTGGATCGATCGTTAAAGGATAATTCATCCATTTTCCCAGGTAAAAGGAGTAAGATAGAATGACATATGAAAAAAAGTCGGTAATTGAATTACGTGAAATTGCCAAAGAAAGAAAAATAAAAGGCATTTCGACCTTAAAGAAACAAGAATTGATCAAAGTATTAGAAAACTATGATCAGGAACAATCAAAACAAAAGGAAGAACCGCAGATACAACGTGAACCAAAACAATCTTATTCAGAGCATCAAGAAAGAAAACATCATCAGAAAGAATTTCCAAAGAATATAAAGAGTCTGGACAGCGGAGAAAAAGCACATGGGATTCTGGAAGTTATGCCAGACGGGTATGGTTTCATCCGATGTGAAAACTATCTTCCAGGGGAGAATGATATCTATGTATCTCCGGCTCAGATCCGCAAATTCAATTTAAAAACAGGAGACATCTTAACAGGAGCGATCCGTATCAAAACCCAGAGTGAGAAATTCAGTGCCTTATTATTCGTAGAATCTGTCAATGGATATAAGCCAGAAATGGCAGCGAGAAGACAGCATTTTGAAGATCTGACACCAATCTTCCCTAACGAAAGATTAGGAATGGAAACAGAGAGATCATCCATACCAATGCGAATGGTTGACCTGCTATCACCCGTTGGAAAAGGGCAGCGAGGAATGATCGTATCTCCTCCAAAGACAGGAAAGACAACACTGTTAAAACAAATGGCACAAAGTATCAGTCAGAATTATAAAGATATCAAATTAATCGTATTATTGATCGATGAACGACCAGAAGAGGTCACAGATTTTAAAGAATCTATCGAAGGAAAGAACGTTGAAGTTATTTATTCCACATTTGATGAATTACCAGAACACCACAAGAGAGTGTCAGAGATGGTATTAGAACGTGCAAAACGTCTCGTAGAACATAAAGAAGATGTCGTAATTTTATTAGATAGTATCACAAGACTTGCAAGAGCTTACAACCTTACAGTACCGCCAAGCGGAAGAACATTAACTGGTGGACTTGATCCAGCCGCTCTCTATATGCCGAAGAAATTTTTCGGTGCAGCCAGAAATATGAGAGAAGGCGGAAGTCTTACCATCCTTGCCACAGCACTCGTAGAGACAGGAAGCAAGATGGACGACGTGATCTTTGAAGAATTCAAGGGAACAGGTAATATGGAATTAGTCTTAAACCGTCGTCTGGCAGAAAAAAGAATCTTCCCAGCGGTTGATATTGCCAAATCAGGAACAAGAAGAGAAGAGCTGCTGCTTACCAAAGATGAAAGAGAAGTTGTCACAGCACTTCACAAAGAATTATCCGGAAACCGTTCGGAAGAATTTATGGAACAGATGTTAGATTTATTTAAACGAACCCAAAACAACAAAGAATTTGTAGCACTAACCAAACGATCATTATTAAGAAAATAAAAAAAGTAATTGCAATTTCAAATAAATTGTGATAGAATAAAAAAGCTGTTTATTAAACAAGAAA
>OLPY01002825.1_pt1 | contig 9982 bp, 7 predicted proteins | sample 1672481 | NCBI WGS metagenome assembly OLPY01 (sample SAMEA3136691, study PRJEB25190) | human gut metagenome | biome: human gut; feature: human-associated habitat; material: faeces | place: Austria | collected 2013 | reverse complement strand
GGCGGTGGAAGCGCTCTGCCCGGGCACGGCACTGGCCGCGCTGTTGGATAAGCCCAACAACAATCTGGCAGTAGAATACTGCAAGGCCATTCTGGAACAGGAGGCACCCATGACCCCAGTGCCGCTGCCCCGCGTGGGGGCGGGCCACGGGCAGGCCCTTGCCGAAAGCGGCCACGCACAGTTTGCTAGTGCCAGCGCGCTGCGCGCCCTCTGGGCAGAGCAGGGCGCGGATGCACTGACTCCTTATGTGCCGGAAAAAGCACTGGAGTTGTACAAAAAAGCGGAAATCGACGGAATGTATACGGATCATGCCGCTGCGGGCCGGTGTGAGCTGGCTCTGCTGCGGGCGGCCTGTGCACGACCGGAACCTTTTGCCGCAGTGCGGGGCGTTTCCGAGGGATTGGACCACCGGCTGGAAAACGCCGTGCGCAGCTGCACCGGCCTGCCCCAGCTGCTGGACGCGCTGACCACTGTGCGTTACCCCCGGGCCCGGATGCGCCGTCTTGCTATGGATGCGGCACTGGGCTATACGGCGGAGATCGTGCCTGCCCTGCCGCCCTATCTGCATTTGCTGGGGGCAAGGCGGGAAGCACTGCCGCTGCTGAAGCATGCATCCCTGCCGCTGAGCCACTCGCTGGCAAAGCTGGAAAAAGAAAACGATGCCTGCGCCCGCATGGCGGCGGCACAGGCAGGAGCCAGCGATTTTGGCGCACTGTGCCGCCGGGTGCCCGGGCCGATGGGGGGAGTATATCGTCAAAAAATTATCTTTTTGACGAATTGACAAAAAATAATCGAAGAAATTTTATGCAGAAACACTTGTGCCCGGACGGTTTGTGGTGTATGATTAAAGCAATGCAATGTTGGATACAACAAATGAGAACGGAATCAGAAAACCGCACGCAATAAGGAGGAAACTTCATGGCACTTCACGTTCTGGACGAAGCCAACCGCTGTCTGGGCTGCAAAAAGCCGCTGTGCCAGCAGGGCTGCCCCATCCACACCAACATCCCGGAGGTCATTCGGCTGCTCAAGGCAAACCAGATGGACGAAGCTGGCAGAATGCTGTTTGAGAATAACCCGCTGACCACCGTTTGTGCGTTGGTGTGCAACCACGAGAACCAGTGCGAGGGCCACTGCGTGCGCAACCGGATGCCCAGCCACGACCCGGTGCACTTCTCCATTATTGAAGACTACATTTCCACGACCTACGCCAACAAAATGACCGCCGGCCCTGCCCCCAAAAACGGCATGAAGGCGGCAGTCGTTGGCTCCGGCCCGGCGGGCCTGACCATTGCGGTGCTGCTGGCACGCTGGGGCTACGATGTGACCATCTTTGATGCCCGCGATAAAATTGGCGGCGTCATGCGCTACGGCATCCCCAACTATCGCCTGCCGGACAGCGTGCTGGACGATTTCCAGTACCGCCATCTGGAGCTGAAGGGCATCAAGGTTCGGCCCAACACCACCATCGGCAAGACCATCACCATCGATGATCTGTTCCGCGACGGCTACAAGAGCGTGTTCATCGGTGCCGGTCTGTGGAAGGCCAACGCCATGCATATCAAGGGCGAAACTTTGGGAAATGTAGCCTTTGGCATCGATTATCTGGCAAACTCCAAGGCGTTCCGTCTGGGCGATGATATTGCCGTGATCGGCGTGGGCAACTCTGCCATGGACTGCGCCCGCACCGCCATCCGTAACGGTGCCCGCCACGTTACCTGCTATGCCCGCCGTGACGAGAGCTGCATCAGCGCCTCCGAGTACGAGGTGAGCTATGCAAAGCTGGAGGGCGTGGGCTTCCGCTTCTGCAAGGCACCGGTGGAGATCCGGGAGAACGGCCTGATCTGCCGCGATACCGTCAAGGGCGAGGACGGTAAATTTACGCAGGTGGAGGGCAGCGAGACTTTCTACCCCCACACCGGCGTCATCGTCTCGGTAAGTCAGGGCTCTGAGAGCAACCTCGTCAAGACCACCACCGGCATCGAGACCAACCAGAAGGGCCTGCTCACCGTCAGCGAGGACGGCAGCACCACCCGCGAGGGCGTGTTTGCCGGCGGCGACGCCGTGATGGGCGCCCGCACCGTAGTGGAAGCGGTGGCTGTGGCCAAGAAGGTGGCCGAATCCATGGACGCCTACATGAAGAGCCTGCCCGCAGAAGAAGCGGCTGATCCCTATGCCGATATCCCGGTGTTCCAGACCCCCACCTCGGACGTGCTGGCAAAGCAGGAGATCTGACGAAATAAAGACAAAGTTGGAAGAAACTGTAAAGCTTCTGCGTCTTTGCCGATCTTTGCCGCTCCGTTTGTTGACGGGGCGGCTTTTGCTTTGTATACTATTTATATACTTGTTTCTAATTTGTACAAACTGGATATAAAACAGCGAAAGGCGGTGGACGCTATCCTGAAAGCATCCCTCCCGAAACTGCGGGAAAAACTATTGGAAGCGCTGCAGGCAGTGCTGCCCATTGCAGCCATCGTGCTGGTGCTCTGCTTTACCATTGCGCCGGTGTCGCCCAGCATCCTGCTGTGCTTTTTGCTGGGGGCCGCCATGATCGTGGTGGGCATCATGTTCTTCACACTGGGCGCGGAGATGAGCATGACCCCCATGGGCGAGCGCGTGGGTGCGGTGATCACCAAAAGCCGGAAGCTGCCAGTGATCTTGGGAATCGGCTTTCTGCTGGGCTTCCTCATCACCATTTCGGAGCCTGACCTGCAGGTGCTGGCAAATCAGGTGCCCTCCATCCCGAACCGCACCCTTATTTTATCGGTGGCGGCGGGCGTGGGCCTGTTTCTGGTGTTTGCCTTCCTGCGTATGCTCATTGGCATCTCGCTGCCAAAGCTGCTGGTGCTGTTCTACGGCATGATCTTTCTTCTGGCGGCGTTTGTGCCCAAGGAATTTCTTGCTGTGGCCTTTGACTCCGGCGGCGTGACCACCGGCCCCATGACTGTGCCCTTTATCATGGCGCTGGGCGTGGGTGTTTCGTCCATCCGCGGCGACCGCCACGCGGCGGACGACAGCTTTGGTCTGGTGGCCATGTGTTCCATCGGCCCCATTCTGGCAGTGCTCATTCTGGGCATCGTGTTCCGCGCCTCGGACAGCACCTATATCCCGCCGGTGCTGCCGGAGGTGAGCGACTCGGTGGAGCTGTGGCAGCTGTTCCATGTCAGCCTGCCTACGTATCTGGAAGAGATCGCTGTCTCGCTGCTGCCCATCATCGTGATGTTCGGCATTTTTCAATTTGTGGCTCTGCACATGGACCGCCGGTCGCTGGGCCGCATTGCGGTGGGTCTTGCGTATACCTACGTGGGCCTTGTGCTGTTCCTCACCGGCGCAAATGTGGGCTTTATGCCCGCCGGTAATTATCTGGGTCAGGTGCTGGCCGGGCAGAGCTTCCGCTGGATCATCATTCCCATCGGAATGCTCATCGGTTACTTCATCGTCAAGGCCGAGCCGGCCGTCTATGTGCTGAACAAGCAGGTGGAAGAGGTGACCGACGGTGCCATTTCGGCCAAGGCCATGGGCACAGCCCTCTCGGCAGGTGTTTCCATCTCGGTGGGCCTTGCCATGGTGCGGGTGCTCACCGGCGTTTCCATTTTGTGGTTCCTCGTGCCGGGCTATGTGTTTGCCATCGGCATCTCCTTTGTGGTGCCAAAGCTGTTCACCGCCATTGCATTTGACGCGGGCGGCGTGGCATCCGGCCCCATGACAGCCACCTTCCTGCTGCCGCTGGCACAGGGTGCCTGCGTGGCCGTGGGCGGCAATATCGTCACCGACGCTTTCGGCGTGGTGGCCATGGTGGCCATGACCCCGCTCATTACGGTGCAGCTGATGGGCCTTGTGGCACAGCTGCGCACCCGCAAGGCCCGGCGGCTGCAGCCTGCGGCCATGGGTGCGGCCTTTGCCGGTCTGCCGGACGATGATATCATTGAACTGTAAGGAGGGCTCGGCATGAGTTCGTTGTTTTTGATGGTGACCATCACCGACCGCCGCTCCACCGATGCCTTTTTGCAGCTGTACCAGCAGCGCGGCGTGGATGTGAACCTGCGCACGGTGGGCAGCGGCACAGCGGTGCGGGAGACTCTGGCCACGCTGGGTCTAGAAAAGACCGAGAAGGCCGTGCTGCTGGCGGTGGTGACAGAGGATACATGGAAGGCCGTCCGGACAGACCTGCGCCGCAAAATGCGCATCGACGTGCCGGGCACCGGCATTGCATTCACGGTGCCGCTGAGCAGCATCGGCGGCAGAAGGGCGCTGATGTTCCTCACCCAGCACCAGCCGCTGACATTGAAGGAGGAGAGCACCTTGAAGGATACCCGTTACGAACTGCTGCTGGTAATCGCCAATCAGGGCCACACCGGCACCATTATGGATGCCGCCCGCGCAGCAGGTGCCGGCGGTGGCACGGTGATCCACGCCAAGGGTACCGGCATGGAAGGCGCAGCCCAGTTCCTTGGCATGGAGCTGGTGAACGAAAAGGAGCTGGTGCTTATCGTGGCCCGCACGCCGGAAAAGAACCGCATCATGAAAGCCATCATGGACGGTGCCGGGCCAAAGGCGGGCGCGATCGTGTTCTCGCTGCCGGTGACGGATACCGCCGGTCTGCGTCTGCTGGAGGACGAGGAACCGGTGCAGGAGACCGCTGCGCAGTAAACAACAAAATGTAATTTATTCCGGGACTATTCCGCATTTATGGGCGAAACGCTTGATAAATGCGGATTTTTTCGTTATCATAGAAGAAAGAAATTCAAGAATGAGGGACAAAAGATGATAAAGCTTTCATATGAGCAGCAGATCGCATTCAATTCGCTGTCCATCATCGTGGGCAATGCACTGTATGCGCTCACGGTGGTGCTGTTTCTTGTGCCGTCAGGCCTGATCACCGGCGGTGCCACCGGCATCGCACTGGGCATCAACCGTGCATTGGGACTGCCGGTGTCCGGTGTGCTGTTCGTCATCAACATGACCATGCTTACGGTGGGCTGGGTGCTGCTGGGGCGGCGCTTTGCCATCACCACCATTGCCAGCACCGTGCTCAGCCCCCTGTTTCTGGCTTTGTGGGAGCGGGTGTTCACAGGCTTTGTGCTCACCGATGATCTGGTGCTCAACACCATTTTTGCAGGCCTCGGCGTAGGCGTTTCGCTGGGCATCACCATCCGGGCAGGCGCATCCACCGGCGGCATGGACATCCCTCCGCTGGTGCTGAACAAATATTTCCACATCCCGGTGTCGGCCAGTATGCTGGTGTTCGATATGCTCATCCTCTGCCTGCAGGCGGCGTTCAGCCCGCTGCAGCAGTGTCTGTACGGCATCGTGATGGTGATCGTGTATACGGTGGTGCTGGACAAGGTGCTCATCTTCGGCACTACCCGCACCGAGGTAAAGATCATCAGCCAGCACGCCGATGATATCCGCGAGGCCATCTTCACCCAGCTGGACCGCGGTGTGACCGTGCTGCATGGCGAGGGAGGCTACAGCCACGAGCCGGAGCAGGTGCTGCTGAGCATCGTGAGCAACCGCCAGCTGCCGAAGCTGGAAAAGCTGGCCCATGCCATCGACCCCACCTGCTTTATGATCGTGAGCCATGTGACCGAGGTGAGCGGGCGCGGCTTCTCGCTGGATAAGAATTACCAGTAAACGCTGAAAATCCCAGCAGATACTTGAAAAACAGTACCGGTTTAGGGTATAGTATAGAAGAACGGTAGGTTATGCCGTGATTTTACCCAACAGGAAAGGAAAACCATCATGTTTGATATTTTCAATATGCTCAAGAAGGAAGAACACAAGGACGCAAAGCAGGTGACCCGCGAGACCATCATCGGCGATATCCTGGATATGGACCAGACCACCGCTCCCTACTTCATGGAGATCGGCATGCACTGCCTGGGCTGCCCTGCATCCCGCGGCGAGAGCATCGAGGAGGCCTGTGCTGTCCACGGCGTGGACTGCGATGAGCTGATCGAGAAGCTGAACGAGCATCTGGCCGCAAAGAAGGCATAAATTGCTGCCCACACTGGATGCGCGTCTGGCTGCCGCCGCAGAGCTTGTGCGGCCGGGAGAGCCGGTGGCAGACATCGGCTGCGACCACGGCAAGCTGACGGCGGTGCTGGCGGCTTCGGGAAAATACCCGAAGGTGATCGGTGCCGACCTGCGGCCCGGCCCGCTGGCAAAGGCAGAGCAGACGCTGGAACATGCAGGCTGTAAAGACCGCGCTGAGCTTCGGCTTGGCGACGGTCTTTCTGTGCTTACGGAGAACGAAGTAGACAGCATCGTGCTGGCGGGCGTTTCCGCCCAGACCACTTGGGAAATTTTAGAGAAAGCCCCGTGGGTGTTCACCGTGGGAGGGCCGCGGATCATCATGATCCCGGCCACCCGCCACGACGCGCTGCGCCGCTGGTTGTGGGAGCATGGCTTCTCCTTTGCAGCCGACCGCCCGGTGCAGGCGGCGGGCCGCTGGTACGCGGTGATGGCGGCGGAGTACACCGGCAGGGTGTATGCGCCCACCTTTGCCGAGTGCCTGTTTGGCAGTACGGGAGAGTGGCCCGAGGGAAAAGGCTACGCCGACTGGCAGAAGGCAAAGCTGCCCCGGATGCGCCTTGGCGTGCCGGATGGCAGCGCACTTGCGCAGGAAATCGATAGTTTATTAGCTGGCTTGCCCTCTCAGGCCGCTTCGCGTCCAGCTCTCCCAAAGGGAGAGCCTTTGGCAAAATGATGAACGCTGCATGGAATGCCAAGGCCTCTCACCATGGGAGAGGTGGCATTGCGTAAGCAATGACGGAGAGGGCGAGGATGGTGAAGATATGATAACAGTTAATCAGGTATACGAAGCAATGCAGGCCATCGCGCCGCTGGAGCTGGCGGAACACTGGGATAATCCCGGCCTGCTGGTGGACTGCGGCGGGCAGATGCACCGGGTGCTGGCAGCACTGGACATCACCCCCGAGGTGGTGGCCGAAGCCGCCGCAAAGCAGTGTGAGATGATCGTGTCCCACCACCCGGTCATTTTTGATCCGCTCAAAAAGATCGGCCCGCAGGATGTGCCTTTCCAGCTGGTGCAGGCGGGCATTTCTGCCATCTGTATGCACACCAATCTGGATGCTGCCGAGGGCGGCGTGAACGAAGTGCTGGCAGGCATCTTTGACATGAAGAATATGGAAACCTTTGCCGAGGGCTGCGGCCGTGTGGGAGCCATTGAAGAAATCGCGGTTCCAGAGCTTGCCCGCAAGGCACAGCAGGAGCTTGCTGCGCGCTGCAACCAGCCGAAGAACGGCCCGGCGGTGCAGGTGAAGTTTGTGGATGCGGGTAAGCCGGTCAAGCGCTTGGCGGTCATCAGCGGTGCGGGCGGAAGCCTGTTTGCAGATGCCATTGCTATGGGCGCGGACTGCCTGCTGACCGGCGAAGCCAACCACCACCACGCCATCGATGCCAAGCGGCTGGGCCTTTCGCTCATTGCGGCGGGCCACTATGCCACCGAATTTCCGGTGACTGCCGCCGTGGCTGCAAAGCTGCGCGCCGCCCTGCCGGAGCTGGAAGTGCTGGTGAGCACTGAAAACCGGGATCCGTATACGTATTTATAAGGGAAAGCTGCTGCTTTTTCTTGCGGCGATTTTCCGGCTGAGATGAAGATTGCCGCTGCAGCCTCTTCTGTGAAAGAGTAATTCGGCAAAGCCCGCAGGCTTGGCCGAATTACAAATACAAATAAAAATTCCGCTGATTATGGCCAAAGCGAATGCGGCGGCCATTTAAAATCGTTAAATGAGGTAAACACTATGGCATTGGATGCCGCGACACTGGCCCTTACGGCAGCAGAGCTCAAAGCAACGCTGACCGACGCCAAGATCGCAAAACTATTTGAACCCACCCGTGATGAGCTGGTGCTCACCCTGCGCACCCGCACGGATACCTATGCGCTGCTGCTTTCGGCCCGCAGTGGTTCCGCCCGCGTGTGCCTGACCGAAGAAAGCTTTGAAAACCCGGAAACGCCGCCCTCCTTCTGTATGCTGATGCGCAAGCATCTCACCGGCGGCAGGCTGCTGGACGTGCACATGGAGCCGGGAGACCGCATCGTCTATTTTGATTTCCAGTGCACCAACGAGATGGGCGACCTTGTGCGCAACACCCTGTGTGCCGAATTGATGGGCCGCTACTCCAATCTGGTTCTGGTGCAGAACAGCAAGATCATTGACGCACTCAAGCGCGTGGATTTTGAGGACAGCGATGTGCGCCAGCTGCTGCCGGGCCTGCCCTACACCACGCCGCCCAAGCCTGCAAGACCGGACTTCCTGCTGGTGAGCAGTGCGTCCATCGTGGCAGCAGCCTGCCAGAGAGATCTGCCGGTGGCAGATGCCCTCAACAAGACCGTGGCCGGTGTTGGCCCGGTGGTCTGCCGCGAAGCTGCATGGCGTGCCTTTGACGGCGAACATCTGCCCGCCAATGAGCTGACCGAGGAACAGAAGCGCAAGCTTATGGCTGCCATCGACGAGCTGAAGGAAGAGCACGCAACCGGTGGTACGCCCTGCAGCGTCACCGACCCCAGCGGCAAGCCCATCGAGTATACCTTCTTCCGCCCGCAGCAGTACGGCGAAAAGTATATAATAAAGGAATGGCCCTCCTTCAACGCCATGCTGGAGGGCTACTACGCTGAGAAGGACCGCGCGGAACGCCTGCGCACCAAAAGCAAGGAGCTGCACAAGGCGGTGCACAATATGTACGAGCGCGCCGTGCGCAAGCAGGCGGCCCGTCAGGAAGAGCTTGCTGCCAGCGGCAAGAGCGAAAAGCTGCGTCTGTACGGTGAGCTGCTCTCGGCCAACCTCTATCTGGCCCAGAAGGGCATGAAGAGCATCACCGTGCCCAACTGGTACGACGAGGGCAAGGAAGTGACCATCCCGCTGGACCTGCGCTTTACCCCCAGCCAGAATGCCCAGAACTTCTTCAAGAACTATAAAAAGAAGCAGACCGCCGCCCGGATGCTGGTGGATCTGCTGGCAGAGGGTGAAAAGGAGATCGCCTATCTGGAAACGGTGCTCTACGAGGTGGAGTCCGCTTCCGGTGAGGCGGCCCTCAACGAGATCCGGGCAGAGCTGAAGAGTCAGGGCTACCTGAAATACTACAAGCAGCGGGATAAGCGCCAGAAGCCTGCAGATTTCCTGCGGTTCACTTCCACCGATGGCTTTGAGATACTGGTAGGCCGCAACAACGTCCAGAACGACAAGCTCACCCTGCACACCGCCCGGGGCAAAGACCTGTGGTTCCATGTGCAGAAGGCCCCCGGCAGCCACGTTGTGGTCATGAGCCGGGGCGAGGAGATCCCGGACACCACCAAGCAGGAAGCCGCGGAGCTGGCAGTCATCTACTCCAGCACCTACAAGGCAGGCACCGGTGCCAAGGTGGCGGTGGACACCACCGAGGTGAAGAACATCTGGAAAGCCAGCGGTGCCAAGCCCGGCATGGTGCTGTACGAGGTGTACACCACGGTCTACATCACGCCCCGGGATGGGCTGGCGGAACAGCTGAAGAAGAGATAAAAAACGAACTCCTTCAGGCGCTTACGCGCCAGCTCCCTCACGGAGGGAGCCCTTGGCAGTACGGAAAAGTTTCCCTCTTTGCCAAGGGCTCTTCCTTTAGGAGAGCTGTCACGAAGTGACTGAGAGGGTGAGGCCGCTTCCCTTTGTATAATAGGTATAATCCGCAGCAAAACCGTCCATACTACCTCTGCAAAAGCGGGGCAGGGGAGTTTTCCACCGGCAGAAAAGCCCGCGGATTGTGCATCTTGCACAGAAAATGCGCTCTTTGACAAAACGGAGAAAATAAAAAAGAAAATTCGTTCTTTTTTCTAAAAAACACTTGCCAAATGCACGAAGGTGTGATAGAATAACTCTCGGCTGCAAAGGGCTTGTGCGATACAAGTCGTGCAGGCCAGCGATATGCGTAGATGCGGGAGGTTGTCATCCGGCGATAGCTGCGATGGGTTATTTCCGCGGAGTAT
>OLPY01002823.1_pt1 | contig 9985 bp, 10 predicted proteins | sample 1672481 | NCBI WGS metagenome assembly OLPY01 (sample SAMEA3136691, study PRJEB25190) | human gut metagenome | biome: human gut; feature: human-associated habitat; material: faeces | place: Austria | collected 2013 | reverse complement strand
CAGGCATCGGCACCAACCTCTACCTTGCAAAGCTGGCCATGGACATTGTGGCAAAGCACATCCCGGCAGACAAAGATGGTGTCCGCATTGCGGAACTGGATGAGCAGTCCTATCGGTATCTGCTGTGGAACCACCGCCCTTTGACGGATTTCTGGATGACCGGTCCCGGAACCGTCAAGCGGTTGGAAGCTCATGGCATCTACACCATGGGGGACTTGGCACGGTTCTCCATCCATGGAGAGGATCGTCTGTATGAGATTTTCGGCGTGGATGCAGAAATTCTCATCGACCACGCATGGGGCTACGAACCCTGCGGCATGGAGCAGATTAAAAGCTACAAGCCCAGCACCAACAGCATCAGCGAGGGGCAGGTGCTATCCACTCCTTACCCGTATGATAAAGCAAAACTCATTGTCCGGGAGATGGCGGAGATTCTGATGTTCCGGCTTACCGAAAAGAAACTGGTGGCGGAATCCATCACCTTGGAGGTGGGCTACGACCGGGAGAACGTGGACAAGGGCGGCTATCGTGGTCTGACCCAGACCGACCGCTACGGCAGAGTCATCCCCAAGGCGGCACACGGCACCGTCCGGTTTGATGCCCCTACCAATCTGGGCAGTACCCTCATCAACGAAAGCGCAAAGCTGTTTGAGCGCATCACCGACCCGGCGCTGACGGTGCGGCGCATTACCATCAACGCCAACAAGGTCACGCCGGACGAGGGCATCTATCAGGTGGACTTTTTCACCGACACCAAGAAGCTGGAAAAGGAGAAAAAACTCCAGCAAGCCATGCTTGGCATCAAGAACAAGTACGGCAAAAATGCCGTACTGAAAGCCAGCAGCTACGAGGAAGGTGCCACCATGCGCCAACGCAATGCGCAGATCGGTGGTCACAGCGCAGGAGGTTCGGATGGAAAACTACAAAAGTAGCAAGATCGGACAAGAGACCGCCCAAAAGTACGGGGACATCATAGAGATGGAACGCCCCCAGACCGAAGAATCCCTTCGCAAGCACCCCCGCATGACTTTACAGAACCGGGCAAAGATTTTCTCTCCCTTTGCAGCCTTGCGTGGTTATGATGAGCAGCTTGCCGCAGAAAAGCAGCGCACCGAGCGTGTGCCCAAGCGCATTCTGACTGAGGAAGAAATGTCGGCTCTGTCCGATCGGCTGATGCAGGTCACCAAGGGCATGACCATCACAGTGCGGTATTTCAAAGAGGATACCGCCCACCCGGAGGTTCCGGCGGTGGGCAACTACATCACACTGACCGGAAAAGCAGACCGCATCGACCCGGTGTTCCGCACCTTGCAGGTGGGAGACACCGTTGTGCCCTTTGAAGATCTGGTGGAGATCAGTGGGGAAAGCATCATGGAGATTGACCAATATCTCGGCATTACAGAGGATTAAGCACAAAAAAGCCACCAGTCGAAAAACGGCTGGTGGTCTTGTTCACTTATGATGTATCATCGGCAGCTGCTTGACTTTGTTTCCGACTTTTTTGCGTTCCAGTGAGAACACCATGTCTGGAGTGCGTTCAAAGAATCCTATATCACGCCGCCAGCTTGTGCCGCATTTGCAGTGGAACAGACCAATGAACTGCTGCTTCATTTTGCGACCGCAGTTCGGACAAACTCGTTTGCTGGCTCCCATAATAGTTTACTGGAGCTTGGCGATAATGTCATCGGCAGACATACCGCTGGCAAGCAGCTTTTTCAATACAGATTCCGCTTCGGCCTTTTTGGATTCTTCTGCGGCCTTTTGTTCGGCAGCAACCTTTTTTGCCTCTGCTTTAGAAAGCTCCTTTGCTGCAACCTTCAAAGCAGATTTTTTGCTTTTCAGCTGTTCTTTCAGTACGCTGATGTTATCAGACAGTGCAGCGATCTCGGTTTCAATTTGCTCCTTGGCGGCGGTCTTTTCGGCAATAATAGCTGCGTAGTCAATCTTTGCTTTCTTGGTACGCACTGCATTCTTGCTTCCTTTTGGTCTAGGCATGGTAGTCCCTCCATATAGTATTGAATTTTAGCTAATATAAGTATATTCCTTCTGTCTCGAAATGCAATACTTTCTTAGACAACAAGAGCGGAGCCTTTTGCAAGGCCCCGCTCTTATTGCTGCCGTTAAGAAGAAAATGAAGGAGATTTATCTTTCAAAACCGCCTGTGGACTGCTGCGGCGATGGGGAACCATAACAAACCCATCAGACAGGCTTTGGAAGAAGCGAAAAGGTTCAGGAGAAATGCGCCGTCACAGGTTGATGCCAATTCCAAGGATTACGAACAGGATCGACAGACAGATGCAGCTTACCCCGTTTCTTCGTTCCGTGAAAGCGTCCAGAGAACACTTCGCACGCTGTTTTGCCTGTTCCAACTGGGATGCCCCCGCATAAGCAGAGAATCCGGCACAAATCAAAAGTATCAAACCAATCCAGATCATCATAAGCATTTCTCCAAATGGAATATTACCATTCTACGCCCAGAGCACGCAGGCTCTCGGCAAGGGCAGGAACATCCATGTTGAACACGATGCCTGCCATGTTTTCGTAGAGTGCGCCCTCCACGTTGATGGGCATATCGTCAATAAAGACGCATTCCTCCGGGCGAAGGGCGAACTTGTGCAGGAAGGTGCGGTAGATCTGGGGGTCGGGCTTCAGCAGCTTGACCTCTGCGGAGATCAGGACACCATCCATCAGCTTGCTGGCCTCTGCCCGTGCCCAGTAGATGGGCTGACGGGTGGCAGCATTGGAAAGCAGGTAGAGCCGGTAGCCCTTTGCTTTCAGTGCCTGCAGAAGCTCCAGCATTCCCTCCACCGGCACAATGGGGTCGTCCCACTTTTCGATCAGCCCACGGGCTGCACCGTGCAGACGCTCCGGCAGGCGGGGCAGGATGCGCTGCTCTGCGATCTCCTCGTCGATCACGCCCCGATCCAACATGATCCATTCCACCGAACGGAACACCTCGTTGCGGATCAGCTTGCGGTCCTCACCGGTGAGAGAATAGCGGTCCATAAACAGTTCCGGGTCAAACCGAACCAGAACGTTTCCCATATCAAAAACAATATTTTTTATCACGAATATACCCTTCCTGTTTTACCAGTTGGTTTATGACTGCCACCTTATTTCACAGTTCATACAACGACCTTCTATTTATCTTTCAAATGTTGTATGTAATGTTATAGAGTAGCTTTCATTGGGAGCGATGCAAGCCGCTGCCGCATGTTCATTCCACTCGGAGGTGTCAGTCTCTGCAGCTGGGAGACTCTGCCACGGCTCAATGCAGATAAATCGCATAGGTTTCGTAGGTGCACTCCAAAGTAGCGTATACGGATATTCCGAAATATCGCAGATGATTTTTCGCTCAGAATTTTTTTCATATATTCCAATCGTTTTGGAACGTAGTCCGGCGAGACAGAAACTATCATTATCAAACAGCGTATCCGTCAGTGGAATCGCCTGCGTATTTTTCCATTGATAAAAACTTTTTCCAGAGAGCAGACCATGAGGAAGACAATCCAGAATGATTGGGCTTTCCTCTTGCTCAAACCGAATCTCATAATCCTTAGTTGTGTGGTTTTCATCAAACGGAATATTAAATCCCGGATGAAAGCCAATTCCACACCGCATATTCTCGTCGCCGCAGTTTTTCACATGGACTTCATGGTGGAGCGTATGCCCGTCAAGAGTGAAAACACTTGTGAATTCAAAATCAAACGGAAATCGCAGAGTTTTCGTTTCTTCATCTGCTCGGAACATCAGTTGAGCAGAAATTCCGTTATTCTGCTTTAAGATATGCTCCAGATCACGAATAAAACCATGCTGTCCACCGCTATAGTGCTTCCCGTTATGAACCAATTCACCATTGGCAAGTCGTCCAGCCCACGGAAACAATACTGGAGAATGACGATCCCAAATAGCAGGGTCAGCCTGCCAGATAAGCTCTTCACCTTTGCTATTTTTTACACTGACAACCTCTGCACCATGCGTATCAATTGTCACGGTCAGAAATTCATTGCTGATGGTCGTTTGCATAAACTGCCTCCATTATTCTGTAACAATGTCCGTATCCGATATGAACTGCTCGTCACAAGAATTTGCGACAATGGGACGTTCAAATCCTTCAATCGTGTTTCCGCTGATAGTACAATTGTCCAAAAGATACAGGTCTATTGCTTTTCCACCATTCACACCTTTCAGAGTGTTGTCCTTGATGGTAACATTTTTGATATGCTTCGGAGATTTATTGTTTGTGGTAATCTCCAAAACGGTCGCCTTCGGATCACTGACATCAAATGTATTGCCTTCGATGGTAAAGTCTGTTGTGCTTTCTGCACCCGTTGGGTCGATGAACGAACCATAGGTATCAGCCAAAATTCCGTAGCGGTCGATCTGCTCCGAATCCGAAGTAATGGTGAAGATATTGTTACGGATGGTAATGCGGTCATAGGCCATGAAATGAATGGCAGTATAAGCGGCATTATCAAATGTGCAGTCCTCAATTACGATATCAGAGCATTTCACCCCTGCCTGCTGAGAGTGTGTTCCGATGGCCGCCATATAGTGCGGCGTGTTTTCACTGCCACCAAAATAACAGTTGCGAATTGTGACATTCGTAGAGGGAGCTTTGTTCTGCACCAGCGTATAGGGATAACCCTTTACCGTACCGGGTTCGATTTGAAGAAGCTCGCGCGTTTTGTCGCCGCTTCCACGGAAGGACTGACCTTCAAAACGGCAGTTTTCAATCAGAACATTGTCCGAGCCAGCAACCTGAATCACGTGTCCGTTGTAGCTATCCCGGAAAGTAATATTGCGGATCGTGATATTGCTTCCGTAACCGATGCCAAGGGCGTTGATGGACTCCGCATTGGGAAGATTTTTTGGCGTTCCGGATTCATCCAGCTGACCGTTCATATCCCAGATGCCACCTTCGATGATGATATTGCTGTTGCCTTCAGCCTTGTTGTGCTTATAAGGGTGGTTGTAGGCCATCATGGGATTCTTGTCCTGACTGCAGTTTAGCAGAATTGCATTATCGCTCAGTTTGAATGTCATATTTTCTTTGAACACGATTCGACCTGCCAGCGGATATGTTCCGTCCTGCAAAAACAGCACGCCATCATCAGGCAGTTCATCAATTGCCTTTTGAAGCACTTCGGTGACATCGGATACCGTGTTCAAATCTATTTTATACTTTTTCACAAAGTCCACTTCTTTGCTCTGGCTACATGCACTAAAAAGGATGCAGTTCAGCAACAGAAATACTAAAACAAAAAGCTTTTTCGTCTTGAGCATAAAAATACTCCTCACAAATCAATGTTCCTCTTGAATCGTTGTTTTCATAAAAGAACCTCTCTACAAATTGGAAGCGTCTTCGTTAAAAGCAAGGCATCACGATAGGCGTTTATAGTTCTTCGATAAATTTTAAATGCGGAATATGCCGGAGCGTATCTATCATACTGTCATGAGGACGATGTTCAAGGCTGCGAACGGTGACAACAAACGCAACACTGTTGATCGAATTGGTTCCGAGATAGTCCGGCTCCATCTGCAAGTTGCTCATGGTCAAACCGGCATCACGCATAAACTCGATAAACTCGCCCATATACTCACGATTTTCAAGCTCGACGTAGATGTCAATGACACTCGTATGCTTCCGTGTAAAGTAGTCCATGTTCTGCATGAGCGACAACACAATGAAAATCAGGATGCCGCCTGCAATGGCAACTTCGTAAAAACCGATGCCAATAGCCAGACCGATGCAGGCTGCTGCCCACAAGCCGGCAGCAGTTGTGATGCCTCGAACCTGGTTGCGTCCAGTTTTCATAATCGAGCCAGCACCAATAAAGCCGATGCCCGAAAGGACCTGCGCACCCATACGAACCGGATCGCCCGTGTTCATACACTGGGAGACATATTGATTCGTCATCATCACAACGGTTGACCCCAGACAGACGAGGATATAGGTGCGAAGTCCCGCAGGTCTGCTTTTCCGTCCGCGCTCTAAGCCCAAAACTCCGCCAATGACGATAGACAGAAAAAGTCTGAAGAAAATCGTTCCGTATGTTATTTCGCGTATTGTATGAAGATTCATCAGGGTTCACCTAGCTTTTAACTATATTTTCCCAAATTTTACATGATGGGTAAAAAGAAATGTGTTCTGCCTTACCTAATCATTGGCAGAACACATTCTTTTCAGTATTACACGCTTGTGACGACTTGGAAACCAGCTTCTTTTATCTGGCTCATAAAATCGCCACCAAAGTGCATACAGTAGACCCGATTTCTCATTTCAGGCGGAATGTACTCACATAGCCGTTTCAGAGAACAATGCGACGGACTTTCCTTCGTCAAAAATGTGCAATCGTGATAAATAACCTGAATTTTTCCCTGCTTGAACTGCTGGAGGATATCGTCTGAAAGTTCCGAAGCATCTGCACTGAAGTAGGTAGTTTCTTCTTCATCGCAAATCAGAAGACCGCAGCACTTCATATCAGAAGCATGCTTGACGGGGACAGCCTCCACATGCAGACCATCCTCAAAAATTCGGGTGTAATCTGTCGTGAAATCGTACATATCAGCAGGAACACCCATGAGCTTCAAGATTTCAACTACGGTATCATCCTGTGCGATGACTGTGATGCGTTTTTGGAGAACGGACAAACAGTAGGAGGCAAATGAGCCAAGGCTACCAATGTGATCTGCGTGCAGATGGGTGATGAAAACTGTGATCTTGTTACAAGTCCGAATCTCATCACGCGCCTCCATTTTCCGAAATGTGCTTTCGCCGCAGTCAATCATAAAGAGATGATTGTTTTTCACAAAGAATGCCGCATTACTGCCCAACCGAGGATAATATGCAGCGCCAGTGCCAGTAAAATGAAGTTCCATTGGTTTGGAATCTCCTCTCCTCGAAATAATTAGCCTTTGTTGCCGCCAGCGGTGACGCCAGAAATAATCTTGTCCGACAGGAACGCGTAGATAACGACCGTCGGGACAAAGACGATGACAACAGACGCAAACATTCCAGCCCAGTCACCGGAGTTCATCATGGAAGTAACGGTCTGATACAGGCCGACACCGATGGGGCGCAGATTGGATTTATTTGCGAAAATCAAAGCCATGAAGTATTCGTTCCACTTACCGATAAAGTTAAAGATAGACACGGTAACAATAGCAGGCTGCGCCAAAGGGAACATAATTTTCCAGAAGCACTGGATCGGGCCGCAGCCGTCGATAGCGGCAGCTTCCTCGAACGAGGTGCTGATTCCCTTGAAGAAGGTCAGCAGGAAGAAAGTCGTATATGGAACAGAGCACGCCGTGTACAGAAATATCAGAGTAAAGTGAGTGCCAGACAGATTCAGCGCACTGACGACAGAAAACAGCGGCATGACGATCATAATATTAGGGATTGCCAGACCGATGATGATAAGAGCCTGAATCAAACCAGCACCACGGAACTTAAAACGAGACATGCAGTATGCAGCCGGTGCACAAACCACAATGATCAAAATACACGACGGAACGGTGTAAATGACAGAGTTCAGCAGGTTCAAAGCCGCTTTATTCGTAAAAAGTGCCTTAGTGTAGTTTTCAAAATGCAGTCCGCTCGCAAGCAGGCCACCCGTGAAGATTTCCTTTGTAGTAGACAGAGATGCAAGGATAATCCAGCCAATCATGCAGAAGATAAAGGCCGTCCACAAAATGACGATGATATAGCCCGGAAGATGCGGAAGTTCTTTCTTCAACTTAAAAGGATTCGCTTCCATTTTTTCTTTTTTTGCTTTTGCCATTGTCTGTTTTCCTCCTTACAGTTCGTAGCCATCGTCTTTGATACTCTTACGAGAAATCGTAGAAACTGCGACGACAACAATGGTCATAATGCAGGCTGCTGCTGCTGCAACACCCGTGTTCATGCTGTCTGCACTAATCTCACTGCCGAACAGGGTTTGGTAGGTATACATCATCGGAGTATAGGTGCTTACACCGCCGAAAACCTGTGCCAAAGCGAAGAAGCCCATCGTTTTGGTAGTCCACAGCACCAGAGAAGTGCCAAGAACGCCCTTAATCAGCGGGAGGGTGATGTGGAAGAATTTGTCAAAAATATTTGCACCCTCAATAGTGGCGGCTTCATAGTAATCGGGAGAGATTTTTTCAATAGCTGCAATGTACATCAGCATGAAGTAGCCCACATTGCTGAATACATAAGCGATGCACATTGAGAGGAACATGTGGTCTGTACCAAGCCACTGGAAGTTCGCCATGGACTTCCAGCCAAGGGCAGTGAAAAGGGAGTGGAGCAGGCCGAACTTTGCATTGTAAACATACAGCAACCACATATAACCAACGGCGACTGCTGCAATAACGTTGGGCATATAGATAATAGCACGGAAAAACTTCTGACCGCGAAGACCACTTGTCAGGATGATTGCCAGAACGATTGCAAGCCCAAGGCAAGCAATACCGCAGTACAGCCAGATCTTACCGATATTTATGACCGATGTGATGAACAGCGGCGTATGGAACAGCTTAATGTAATTGTCCAGTCCTGCCCAAGACCATGTTGAAACAGCGCTTGTAACGCTCTTCACGCTGAAAAAGCTCATAATAGCGGTTCGGGAGACAGGATAAATAAAAATCAAGCAGAACAGCAGCATGGCTGGTCCCATAAAATACAAGATAGATGCTTTTGTTTGTTTCATCGTTATTTTCCCTTCATTATGCAAAAGGGTAGGAAAGCCGTAAACCTCCTACCCTTTTGTAAAAACAATTGATTTAGAATGCGCTTGCCATCTTGATGAACTCGTCTGCGGAGATCGAGCCACCCATCAGCTTCAGGCAGGCATCTGCAATGATCTGCTTGCTGTCGCTGTTGGTGATGATAGCAGTCTGAGAAGGATAACGGGAGACTAACTATTAAAAGTCAAGCCCCAAAATGAAAAAATCCGCCAACCGACCGCTGCCCCTGACAAACAGCATTCAAATGCTGGAATCAGAGCAGCGAGGGCGACGGAGAGAACAGCAAAGCAAGCCCAGCCAGCCCTCGCACAAACAGGATAGCATTTGAATGCTTCGGTTCGTCAAGGGTTCGCTGCGCCAGCTAAGTTTCTGTTGGAATTAGCTCAGGCTCAGGAGAAAATCATGCAGCTGCAAGATATGCTTTCCCGGATTTCTGTAAGGCATAAATCAACCGAACGAGTTTCTTCATGGCGTGGGACAGGGCAACATTGTAGTGTTTTCCTTCGGCACGTTTTTTGGCAAGGTATTCAGCAAAGACAGGATTCCAGTAGCAGACGTACTTGGTTGCGTTGTAAAGGGCATGTCGCAGGTAGCGGGAGCCACGTTTTTCCATGTGAGCATAGCAGTTTGTGAGTTTTCCGGACTGGTATGTAGATGGAGAGCAGCCAGCGTAAGCAAGAATTTTGTCAGGAGAACTGAAATTGGAGAAATCCCCGATTTCTGCAAGGATCACAGCAGCGGAGTTTACTCCCATGCCGGGAATCGAGAGAATTGGTGGATTGAGCTCATCTATGATTTTCTGAATAGAATCTTCGATTTCGTTGATCTCGGAGGCAAGTTCTTGAATGAGTTTAATGGTATGCTTCAATTCCAGAGATTTAGCAGGCATGACAGAGCCAATAGAAGCTCTGGCTGCCTCTCGAATCTGGATGGCTTTCTCTTTTCCGTAGCGTCCTTTGGACGCTGTTGTAAGAAGGTTTGTCAGCTTGGTAAGATGGACTTCTGAAATTTGCTTTGCACCGGGATATTCGCCGAGAAGTGCGTAGATTGAAGTGCCATGGATAGACGAAACAAGCCCTTCCAATTCGGGAAACAGAATCGTAGCCAATCTGGACACCGATTGCTTTAGTTTAGCGCATTCCTGAACTTTATCAAATCGGTATCTTGTTAGTGACTTTAGCTCTTCGTTATGGTATGCTATATCCGTGTAGGACTTGAGGTCTACATCGGACAATAGCATAGTTGCAATCGTTCT
>OLPY01002805.1_pt1 | contig 10014 bp, 7 predicted proteins | sample 1672481 | NCBI WGS metagenome assembly OLPY01 (sample SAMEA3136691, study PRJEB25190) | human gut metagenome | biome: human gut; feature: human-associated habitat; material: faeces | place: Austria | collected 2013 | reverse complement strand
CCTCGCCTCCGCTTGTCTGCACAGGCAACCAGCGCAGGTCGCGCACGTGAAGGGGCTCGCTTGCGCAGCCCGGCGAGAGAACCTCGAGCTCGCTTGAGCAGTCGAAACGGTTGCGGGCGCGGAACGTGACTTGGTGGGCAGCGGCATGGGCTGCCTTCTCGCTCGCAGGCCTGGCAGTGGCATCCGTGCCCCCACGATCTGCGCACACAGCTGCACCAGCGGCGTCCGAACCCGGCTCGTCAGCACTCAGCGCCACAGCCTCGCCCGCCTCATCTACTTGCTCACACTCCAGCACTTCGGCGACCCACATCCACTCGGACTGCGATTGGCGCAGATAGGGGGCCTGATGAGCCGGCCCGAAGAAGAAGCCCGTGCCATAGGGATGGTGCGATACCGTCTCAAGCTCGCTTGCAACAGCCGCCGAATCCTCGCCGTCGAGCACGCGCCGGTAGGCCCCCGTCACGGTCGCCGCGTAGAACGCACCGCGGCCGCGGCCCTCGAGCTTGATCGAGTCGACGCCTGCGGCCTCAAGCTCGCCCAGATGCTCCAGCATGTTGAGGTCGCGCGAGCTAAAGAGATACGTCGCGCGCTCATCCTCCTCCAACGTGAACGTCTCGCCCGGCCGCGACGGCTCCTCGAGCTTCCACTCCCAGCGGCACGGCTGCGTGCAGTGGCCACCGTTGGCGGGGCGTCCGTTCAAGAAGTCGGAGATGATGCAGCGTCCCGAGTACGACATGCACATGCTGCCGTGGGCAAACACCTCGAGCTCAAGAGACTCGGGCAGGTCGGCGTGCATGGCGGCGATGTCTGCCAGCGACATCTCGCGGGCACACACCACGCGGCGCGCGCCCAGCTCGTGCCAGGCAAGCGCGGCGGCGGAGTTGGACACACTCGCCTGGGTGCTCACATGCAGGTCGACCTCGGGCGCATAGCGCTTGGCCAGCGCAAACGCCCCCATGTCGGAGATGATGAGCGCGTCGACCCCGGACTTCTGCACGGCCTCGAAGTACGCTGGGAGCTCCTTGAGGTCGCCCTCATGCATTACCGTGTTGCACGCCACATGCACGGCGGCCCCGCGCTCGTGGGCGTATGCGCTCACCCACGGCAGGTCCTCCACCTTGAAGTTGGAGGCGCGCTTGCGCATGCCGAAGCGCTCGCACGCAAGGTAGACTGCATCGGCGCCGAAGCGAATTGCATACTCAAGCTGTTCTTTGCCACCCGCCGGCGCCAAAAGCTCCATCACGTGCACCTCGTCCTTTCCGTCAAAAACCAGCGAAAACGGCCTTGAAAAAGGTATCCATTCGCTAACAACTCACGCTATCAGTCAAAAAAGCCAATGTATCGGTCATTTTTGCGTCTGAAAGCGTTTTCAGGGCGCAATAAAACAAGTATTATGCCCCATGGTGCTCATCCTTAGGCACCCTGTGACACCAACCCACAAAAATGGGTTGCTATCGAAAGGGAAGGGATATGGAGAAGCTCTTTAAGCTCAAAGCCAACGGCACCTCGGTGAAGACCGAGATCGCCGCCGGCCTCACGACGTTCATGACGATGGCATACATCATCGCCCTGAACCCGAACCTGCTCACCAACTTCAGGTCGGGCGGAGGCGACGAGCTGTGGAACGCCGTCTTCCTGGCAACGTGTCTGGCCTCCGGCATCGCCATGGTTTGCATGGCGTTCTGGGCCAACAAGCCCTTCTGCCTTGCCCCCGGCATGGGCCTCAACAGCTTCTTCGCACTGGTCGTAACGCAGATCGCCTCCTTCACGGGCGCGAGCTACATCGCCTCCTTCCAGGCTGCCCTCATCATCGTGGTTGCCGAAGGCGTCGTGTTCTTGATCCTCACGCTGTGCAACGTGCGCGAAAAGATCGTCGAGGCCATCCCCTACGGCGTGCGCACCGGCATCGCACCTGCTATCGGCCTCATGCTGCTCAACATCGGCATCGGCTCCAACGCCGGCGTCTACGACAGCAACGGCAACTGCTTCTACGTGATGCGCGACTTCTTCGGCTCGCTTTCGGCCACTACCGTGGCAACCAACATGGGCGACGCCTACCCCACCATGGTGCTCACCGTGGTCACCATGTTCCTGGGCCTCTTCGCCATCATACTCATGGCCAAGCGCGGCATGCGCGCCGCCGTCATCCTCGGCATGCTCATCGCCTCGGTCATCTACTGGGCCGGCGAGGCCATCTTCCTGGGCGTCGACCCGTTCGCCGGTCTTGCCACCGCCTCCTGGATGCCCGCCTTCGGCGCCATGGCTGAGCTCACGCTCTTCAAGTTCAACTTCGCCACGTTCTTCGAGATGGGCTGGTTCACCGTTATCACGCTCATCATCACGTTCTGCATGATCGACATGTTCGACACCATCGGCACCCTCGTGGGTACCGCCTCGCGCGCCGGCATGCTCGATGAGAACGGCAAGATGCCCCAGATGAAGGAAGCCATGCTCTCCGACTCCGTGGGCACCATCGTGGGCGCCTGCACCGGCACCTCCACCGTCACGACCTTTGTCGAGTCCGCTTCGGGCGTTGAGGCCGGCGGTCGCACGGGCCTCACCTCGCTCACCTGCGGCATCCTGTTCTTCGCCTGCATGTTCATCGCCCCCATTGCGGCCATCATCCCCGCACCGGCGACTTCCGCCGCCCTCATTTATGTCGGCATCATCATGCTCTCGGCCCTGAAGAAGATCGACCTCGACGACCTCGACCAGGTCGTTCCCGTGGCGCTCATGCTCATCGCCATGCCCGTCTCCGGCTCCATCGGCCACGCCATCGGCATCGGCCTCATCGCCTTCACCGTGATGAATGTGTGCTCCGGCAAGGCCAGCAAGCAGTACATCCTGACCTACGTCATCGCCGCCATCTTCCTCGTGAAGTTCTTCCTGGTGGCATAAGGCGCAACGAGCGCATACGACGCACGGAGCAAGGCGCCCTGCGGGCTTGGCGATTTTCCGCCAACCTGCAGGGCGCCTTTTCGTGTCCGATTGCCTGACAAATCTCTCAATCAGGTCTGCCATTGTTGCTAAAGGTTGCTTTTAACTATGCTTAGGCAAAGGCGTCGTGTCTCGTCGAGCGGCGCTATGAGGAAATGGTACGTGCATACGAGACGATAAAGGCGAGATGGGGACGATGAATCTCACATTCAAGGGCTTTCTGCGGGGATACTGCCGTGAACTCACAGGGGTCAAAGGCGACAACTTGCAAAAGATGCTCGCCGCAGTGGTAGCCGAGGCGCCTGCGGCAGCCGAAGCAGTCATGGTATTTGCCGCCGAACAGGGCAAGGCCACCTACCTCGCAAATCTCGCACAGGGCACCTGGGTTGCACAGGCATACGTCGAGTTTGCGAAAAAGCTGGGCGAGGCGGAGTCCATCGAGAAGCTTCTACAAACCGAGGAGGTTTCCGAACGATACCGCAAGGTCTGGCTTGCATGGCTTGCACATCGAGATGCCATTCAAAGAGACCGTCGTGTAATCTCCCTCATGCGCGACCAGACACAGGCAGCGCTCGCAAACAAACAGGCGACCGCGTACTCCCTCTGCAAACTGCTCGGCCTCAATCGGGGAAATTTTTATGCCTATCTCAGGGGAGATGTTACGAGGGTCAGTCGAGCCACGGCCCGGCGCATTCTAGAAACCGCACGCGCCATACAATAGACGAGAGGGCCGCCATCTTCCTCGTGAAGTTCTTCCTGGTGGCATAAGGCGCAACGCGCGCATACGACGCACGGAAAAGGCGCCCTGCAGGTCGCCTTTTCCGTGCGTTCGCCATGGATAAAGCACGCGGGCCAGTTACCTGCGCTTATAGAGAAGCTTGGCCGCGCCCTTCTTGTTGACGGTCTCCACCTTGTGAACGGCCAGGCCCTGAGCGCCATCCTCCTGCATGGCGGTCACGTGGTAGAAGAAGCCGCCCTCGCGGTAGACGTCCACAGCCACGCGCGCGATGGCACCCTCACGGTCGAACTCCACCACGGCACTCTTGTCGCCGGGCTCATGGGGCGCGACGTCCTCTTCCACATGCAAGCACACGGGGCACGCCATGGCAAACCCGCGCTTGTCCACGGGCGCGTACTCCACATGGCAGAACTTGTAGCCCGGGCTCTTCACGCCAATGCGCACATGCTCAAACGCGCCGAGCGGGCAGTTGTCAACGAGCCCCTCCGCCTGCACCATGATGGCGTTGAGCTGGGCAATCACACTCTCCAGGCACTCCAGGTCCTGCGGCGCCTTGAAGACGAACGTCGTAAACGTGCCGCCGCCCTTCTTGTTGGTGCTCAAGGGCACCATACCCTGCACGCCACAGGGGAACGGCGCAGTCTTCTCCTGGGTGGGCTTCGCCACGCGATCACCTGCGAGGCGAATCTTCTCGCCCCCGAGCTTGTCGTTTGACCCTACGAACTCCATGCTGTCCACGCTCCTTCGCTGTTTTGCAGTCGCAAGCATCATACAGGCAAAGCCATTGGTCCGTCTCGCGACAGCCCCGGTCTTGAAAGGTTAGAATCAAAGAATGCGAAAATCCCAGGCCGGAAGGACCGTCATGAACCACGCCGCGCAGCATCCCGACACACACGCCAGCTCTCGTTTTGAGCTCCAAGGTGGCGGTGCGTCCCACACCCAGGATTGCGCGCGCGGCCAGCAGGGGCTCACGCGCCGCTCGTTCTCGACGTACCTGGCTACCGCTGCCGTGGGAACGCTGGGTCTTGCCTGCACCGCATGCGGGGCGGAAGACGCGAGCTCGGATGCCGCCCATCTCGTTACCTCCGCGGTTCCCGGCGACATCGCGGCGCCGGGCACAGGCGACGCGCCTGCATACTCGGGGGACACCCGCATCACGTTCTGCGCCGTGGGCGACAACCTCGCCAACGAGCGCACCCTGGAGATTGCCGAGATGTGGGGCGGCGCCGGAGCGGGCGACGGCGTGTACGACTTCTCGCCCCTGTACCGCGAGATTGCGCCCATCGTGAGCGGCTTTGACATCGCCTTCGTCAACCAGGAGACCGTCCTGGGCGGAAACACCGACTGGGACTGGAGCGGCTACCCCAGCTACAACACGCCCGATTCCATGGCGCAGGCGCTGGTAGATGCAGGATTTGACGTGGTGAGCTCCAACACCAACCACACCTACGACTACTGGACGGGCCCTATCGAGCACATGCAGCAGCTGTGGAGGGGCTACCCGGACATCGCCTTCATCGGCAGCTACACCGACGAGGAGGACCGTGCGCAGGTGCGTGTGGTGGAACGCAAGGGTGCCAAGGTCGCCTTCCTCTCCTATTCTTACGGCCAGAACGGCTACGACCAGGCCGACCTGCCCAACGACTATTACGCCGTACCCTGGGACAGCGCCGCATTCGCGCAGGACTACGCTCGCGCCCGCGCGGCGGCCGACGCTGTGGTGGTGTACATGCACGGCGGCGAGGAATACACAAGCGTCCCCAACGACTGGCAGCGTGAAGTGGCCCAGACCTGCGCCGATGCCGGGGTCGACCTGGTCATCGGCAGCCATGCCCATGTCATTCAGAGCTTCGAGCAGGTACCTCGGGCAGACGGCAGCGGTACCATGCCGTGCGTCTACGGCATGGGTGACTTCGTAAGCAGTTATACCGACTACCCCGAGACGGTGCTTTCGGGCATGTTCAGTTGCGATATTGTGATATCTGCCTCCGGATCAGTCCGTATCGATAATCTTGCCTGGACCCCACTCGTAGAATACTGGACCTACTCGGCAGACGGCACGCCCGATGACTACGTACGCCTCGTGAGCAACATGAGCGCCGAAGAAGCCGCCGGCGACTACCTGCTGTCGAGCCTGGGAAGCGACGCCCTCGCCTGGATGCAGGAGCATACCGCCGAAGTCGTTGGCAACTCCGGGATTACCATCAAAGGCTAGCGAAGGGCTGTGCGAGCAGCTCGGATGCACATGCACTCATGCGCAAAACCAGCGGGAGCAGGAATGAACGAGGAGCAACAGGGTACGGCGACCATGCAGACGACCAGGCAGGAGACGGCTCAACCGGCTCAAAACCAGCACGACAAAGAGCTTGAGACCATCATCGATCGCCTGCTTACGAACGACCCCTCTTCGCACCACGAGATATTCAATCGCCTCAAGATGGACTGGCATGCCACGGTGGAGGAGCACGGCGACGTCCTGGCAACCAAGGCCGGCATCACCGCGAAGTCGTCTATCGTGACGCGCACGGGCAAGCTCATGCTCTCAAGCGGAACCGGAGCCTATCGCGTTGAGGCCACCATGCAGCATGTAGGTTCGCTGCTCGGCGTGTCATGCACGGCCGACGTCAGCCTCGTCTCTATCGACTCCACCGTGTCGGACGGCCGCTCGTCGTTCACCGAGGTCGTGTCGCTGCCCAAGACCGGGGTCAACACCGAGCGCATCCAGATTATGGAGCGCTTCCAAGACGAGCTTGAGGCCAACCTCGACACGCTCACCGTAAACGACATCCACAAGATGCTCGACGAGATTGAGCATCGCAAGCCCCGCTACAGCGCCTGGCAGCTTGGCCTGGCGTCGGGCTTTGCGTGCTTCGCCTTCGTGTTTTTGCTCGGCGGCGGCCTCATCGAGATGACCGGCGCGCTCATCGGGGCGGGATTTGGCAACTTCACGCGCGTGACGCTCGGCAGGAAGCACTTCAACCACTTCGGGGCAAACATAGTGTCGGTCGCACTGGCCGGCCTTCTCTACCTAGGCACGCTTGGCGTGCTGTCTTTGTTTATCCCCGACGCGTTCCAACACGAGGCGGGATATATCGGAGCCCTGCTCTTCGTCATTCCCGGTTTCCCGCTCATCACAAGCGGGCTGGACTTCGCGAAGTTCCGCTTTGCCTCGGGCGTGCAACGGCTCACCTATGCGGGCACGATTGTGTTCCTCGCCACCATCACGGGCTGGATTGTGGCCATGATTGTGGGCTTCACGCCCAACGAGTTCGTGCCGCAGGGCCTCGACCCCGTGTCAACCTGCCTGCTCAGGTGCCTCATGAGCTTCGTCGGTGTGTTCGGCTTCTCCATCATGTTCAACTCGACGCCGCGCATGGCCTTCACGGCGGCCTGCATCGGCCTTGTCGCCAACACGACGCGCCTGGAACTCATCGACCTTGCCGGCATGTTGCCTGAGTCTGCCGCCCTCATCGGAGCACTTATCGCAGGACTTCTCGCATCGTTCGTGAGCCTCAAGATGACGCTGCCTCGCATCAGCCTCACCGTGCCGTCCATCGTCATCATGGTGCCGGGTCTGTACCTGTACCGCGCGATGTACTACCTGGGCATTCTCGACGCAGGCGACGCCCTGTCGTGGGGCCTGCGCGCGATGATCATCATCTTCTGCCTGCCTATCGGCCTGGCGCTCGCCCGTATGCTTACCGATAAGAGCTGGCGCTACGACGGATAAGGCCGCACGGCGGGCATCAGAGAAAAGCCTGCACGCGCCCCCAAAGCTCGCCTGCCATGCAGGCGGCAAAGACAGGGGCGAGGCCTTCGGTCTCGAAGGCAGCCCAAACACCCAGCACAATGCCCTCGTCAGTGGGCATTGTGTCACACGGGTCGAGCATGCCGGCCGCAGTGAGGGCACGCAGGAGGTCCTCGGCTGAAATGGCGAGAGACTCCGCCAGGCGGCCCTGTTGCACCCAGAGATCAAGCAGCCCCCGCAAGTCGACATAGCCCATCTCCTGAGCCTGCTCAGGCAGGAGAATGTCCTCGGGAGCGGAGTAAGGTGCGGGGGTCTCAGACGCCGGCGGCTCGTGTGCAGGCTGCTCGGGGGCGGGTTGTGCAACGGCAGGCTCTTCGGGAGCGGGTTGCATGACGGCGGGCTGCTCAGGAGCGGGTTCCTCAAGGGCGGACGACTCAAAAGACCTTTCGGAAGCAGTCGTTTCCACTCCGACCTCATGAGCAGGCGTTTCAAAAACGCACGCCTCAGACGCCGCTGCTTCAAGGGCCGCCTCAAGGGTTGGCATCTCTGCAATTGGGTCTTTGTCAGTGAGCCCATCACCGGCAGGTGTGCCCGAAGCAATCGGCTCAACAAGGGCTTCCCCCGCAGCGAGCTGCTCAGAAACTGGCTCGTCCTTGACTGGGCAAGCGCCAGCTGCCACCGTGACGGGCGTTTCGAGAGCGGGCGTCTCGGCAGAAGCATTACAACCCGGCATCTCGGAGACAGATGCCTCGGGAGCGGTCATATTAGCAACGCCGCCCGCAACGCAGGGCATCTCAGCAGCAGCGCTCTCTACAGCGGGCTTTTCAGGCACCGTCCCGTTGCCATCGCCTGCGGATTCGCTCTCCGGCAGCACGCTCAGCGTCTCATCGGGCGAGGCGCAGGCAACGCGCGCCTTGCATCCTGCCTGCTCAAGCGCTGCTTCGATGGCCGCGGTCGCGCGGCTTGGCGCGTTGTACTGTCGCGACAGGTACAGCGCCACGACATCCTTGAGGCCCGGCCACGCGTATGCCTCCACCGTGGAGGCCGCCTGGGCGTTCGAGAAATTGCCGCGCACGTCCACCGCAAAGCGCACCTGGGGATTGGCCTGGGCCGCTTCGTCAAGCAGGCCCACGTCGTAGTTGGCCTCGATGGCAAGCAGGCGCGCATGGGGCAGCTCGCTTTGCGCCTCGCGGCTCAACACGCCCACGTCGGAGAGCAGCACGAGCGAGTCGGTCTGCTCATCGCCCGAGGCACGCGTCTCGAAGCGAAAGTTGTAGCAGCTGCCCTTGTCCTCGTTGTTGTGGAAGGTGCGGAAGGGCCGCACGCACACGTCGCCCACCCAAAAGGGCTGCTTGGTGTGGAACTCGCATACGTCGGCAATACCCTGCAGCTCTTGGAGCACAGGGCTTGCAGCCAGAACCCCCGGCTCAACGTACACCTGAGGCACCACGCCGCGCTTCTGCAACCACGTCAGCGTCGACTTGAGGCCTTTGACCTGGTTGGAGTGGCAGTGCGTGATGAGGAACGCCTGAACCTTGAACGGAATGAGCCCCGTCTGCGCGCATGCGTCAGCAAACGTCGTGCCCGTGATGCCGCAGTCGACGCAGGCAAATTCTTCGGCGCCCGCCAGACGCACGGCGGCGCACGAACCCTTGTCGCCGCTTCTCAGCACATGCAGCTCAAGCATTCCCATGATGAATCGCTACGCTCTCTTGGTCTTGGCGGGCGCAGTCTTGACGAGGCGTTCGTCATTGAAGACGCGCTTGAGGGCGCGCTCGCAGTCTTCGATGTCCATGCCATAGTCCTCGCAGGCCAAAAGCGCCACCACAAAGGGACGCTTAGCCGAAATGTCGCGTGCAATCGTGGGGCTGCCCGCGCCGCTCAGATGACGCGCAGCGGCGGCGGCCTCATCCTTGGACGACTTGCCTACCAGGCAGTGCAGATACGAGTTCATCGACGACTTCATCGTCTTCTTGTCTTCATAGGTGAGAATGACAAAGCACCCTTCCGTCTTGTCGGGCATGGGAATGCTCGTGAGCCACTTCATCTTCGCGACAAGCTTGCCCCGGGAGGACGGCTTGGCCTCGTCTTCGAGCAGCTCGTACACCGAATCAATCTGCGAGTCGGAGTCGCCCATCCCCACACCGGCGCGGCGCAGCACCACGGCGGCAATGATGATGCCCAGGAAAATAAGGATGACAAAAATCATGGCGAACCCGTTTCTCGTGAGGAGGCGGTAAAAAGCAATGTGTCAAGTATACGCATGCGCAAGGCTTGTGGGGAGCAGGATTCTCAGCGTCATCTGATTGCTTGCTCATATGTTGATATGCACATTTACCAGCTCAAACAGGCGTTCACATGTATATTTTGGGTCAATTGGGCCGTGATGGGCCGGCGTGAGGTAAACACGGCTTACCTTGAATAACGACATTTCGCAACAATGGATTGGAAGCCCTGTTTTGGACCTGTTCTTGGATTGTCTTCTCGACGCCGCGCTCGACACGCCGCGCCTCGTGCCGTTTCTGCTCGTGACCTATTTCGCCCTCGTGGCACTTGAATACAAGGCAGGCGCCAAGACCCGCGAGGTCGT
>OLPY01002800.1_pt1 | contig 10028 bp, 10 predicted proteins | sample 1672481 | NCBI WGS metagenome assembly OLPY01 (sample SAMEA3136691, study PRJEB25190) | human gut metagenome | biome: human gut; feature: human-associated habitat; material: faeces | place: Austria | collected 2013 | reverse complement strand
GGAAAAACATATCAGCTAAAAAAGTATGTGATCGAACAGTACCTAAAAAGTAAAAAACAATTAGTATGGCTTCGCCGTTACAAAACAGAAATAAAAGAAGCCACAGACGGATTTTTTACAAAACATAAAAACAACTATCCCGATCACAAATTCGAGATCAAAGGCAAAACCGCCTATATAGACGGCGAGCAGGCGGGGCGATTTATCGCCCTGACAAACGCCGACATTCTTAAAGGCTCCGACGATTTTTCAGCAGTAACAACCATAGTATATGATGAATTCATCATTGATAACAAATCATCATTCCGCCGTTACCTGCCGAATGAATTAAGAGTGTTCACCGATTTACAAGAAACAATATTCCGAACACGGCAAGATGGAAAAGTATTCATGTTGGCAAATGCTTTATCAATGGTAAATCCTTACTGTTTAGCATTCGGAATAAAATTTCATTACAGTCCATTATTCAAAAACGATTTAATATACGCTGAAATGCTATCAACTACAAATGAATTAGCATTCGCCAAAGCTACAACACCGCAAAACAAATTAGCAACAAAATATCTACCCGAATATAATGAATACACCAACAATGAATCATTTCTAAATGATGACTATTCACAAATAGAACGAAAGCCCAAAGATTCAATTCAACTTTTCAACATTAAAACCAACAACAATATAATATATTTTTTCTTTGCTTCCAGTTCGCAAGCATTATACGCCTGTCAATCGGGCGACCCTAAGACAAATCCATTAACTGTAAACAAAATAGCAGAAAGCAACCGCCCACACGCAGGAGCCGAGTTAAAGAAGATTAAGTCCTTTGCAGTGGTGGGAAGATTGTTTTTTGAAAATTTACAGATTAAAAGTGAAGTAGAGAAAATGATATATAATAGACTATGAAAGGAGTAAAACAAAATGATTCTATCCGTAGAACAAATCAAAGAAATTGTTGACCGTGTTGCAAAAGCGGAAGATGTAACCGAGATCGGTCCCGACCTTGCAACAATCACGGACACATTCGTTGACTACGCAAGTGAGATTGAACGGCTGACCGCCGACAATGAAAGACTTGTCGAGGATAACAACCGAATCCGTGAGATCAACGGTAATTTGATGATGAAAGTGGGCGAGAAACTGGAAGTAGACAAACCCGAGGACACTCCGCCCGCCAATGACGAAAAATCACCCGATGAAGTGATCGAGGAGTTAAAGGAGGAAGAATTTTTCAATGAGTTCTAAAAAGATGACCGAAGCGGCAAAAGCGCAAAAAACATTAAATGCCGTTCGCTCCATGATGAGCGAATCCGCACAGAATGATGTGCCTGTTCTTGCCGAGGGTGACGATATTAGTAAATTTGCAAACCCGATTTTGAATTACAAAGCGCATACCAATGAATTTATTTCTGTCTTGGTAGATAGAATTATGTTTACCGCCGTTGAAGTAAAGCGGTATTACAATCGCCTTGCCAGACTGAAGAAAGGCCGGCCCTATCCCTTGGGCACCGATGTACAGCAGATTTATGAAAACCCTGTTAATCCTATGGGCTACATTGGCGAAAATCTTTCCGGTATTTTGAAATTATACAAGGGTGATACTAAAGTTGCCTATTATAGCAGAAACCGGCAAGATGTGTTCCCGCTGTCTATTAACCGTGAGGAATTGATGGGCGCCTTTGTTTCCTATGAAAGATTTAACCGTTTTGTATCTGCAAAAATCAATTCTGTTTTTTCTGGTAATGAAATTCGCGAATTCAATTTGTTCAAGCAGTCCATTGTTGACGCTTATGCAAATCATGTTATTCTTGGCCGTAAGTTGGCAATGCCCACCACGAAAGACGAAGCGGAAGACATGGTGGCAACCATTCGCGAAACTGCTATGAACATGACATTCCCGACTACCGCCTATAACAACTATATCAATCAGCCCGGCGCAGTCGGTGACCCGGTTGAAACATGGTCGGAAGCTGACCGAATTGTAATCATCATTCGTTCCGATTTGATTAACAAATTGGGCGTAAAGGTTCTTGCAATGGCTTTCAACATGGTAGAAGCTGATTTCCGAAATAACCTTATTATAGTCGATTCTTTCGATTATGATAACTACGATTTGGAAAATAGAAAGCGCACCGGTAAAACGCTGTCCGATATTGGTTTTGTGATTTGTGATGAAGCACTGTTCCAAGTGTATGACAATATTCAAACGGCTGCAGAAGATTTTATCGGTTCTTCCCTGACATGGCAGTATTTCTTTCATGTTTGGCAGATTTATGGTATTTGTCCCTTTGCCAATGCCATGGTGTTTGAAGTTCCGAAAGCGGACGCCTTGCAGGATTTGACAATCACAAATTATAACTCGACTGATGGTGAAAACCTTGTAACCGTAAATCATGGGGCAGTTCAAACAATCAATTACGCAACAATTCCTACCGATTATGCGGTTAAGAATGTTGAATTGACACTTGAACAGGTGATTGAATCCGCTGCAAAGGATAAAATTACCAATGACAACCTGAAAGATTATGTTTCCTTGACTCATAATGCAACAGCTAAAACGATCACATTTACAGCGGGTGCGTCTGTTCCGCAGAGCGGTTCAACCGCAACGGTTGTCTGTAACTTGATTACTGACAATGTTGTAACACCTATCGTTTTGTTAATTGATGTACCTGCATAAAAGGAGTAAAAACAATGGCAGTAACTCACCCTACAACACGATTGGATCTATTTACAGTTCCATGGGGTAAGCCCGAGGAATGCCACGCCATTGTTGATTTCCCAACGGCGGCGGCGCAAGTCGCCGCCTTTGACGATTTGGCAAAAAAGGGAGTAAGCGCAACAAAATTCAATTATATTAAAAAAGATCAAGCCTTTAGGATTGAAGGAAACTTCGCAAGGTTTGAAGCCTTTAATTATTGCCGCTATCAAAACCGCGATTTTGTAAACCGTCAGGGAAATAAAAAATGGTACTATGCATTTATTGACCGTGTTGAATATATCGCACAAGATATTGCAATGATCTATATTACAACCGATTACTGGCAAACCTACCAATTCAATATTACCTATTATAAATCAATGATAGCCCGCGGACATGTTAAGGTTAAGGACGATATTGTTGGCCGATGGCTTCAGCCGGAACCGGTGGGGGCACCTGCTGACTACGAAAAGGAAATCAAAGAATTCACAAATGGCGATGATTGGTTCCCCTCATGGCAAATGTTGTCCGTTTCACGCCCACCCGGAGCCGGTGAAAGTGATTGGGTTTACGGTGGATATGGCAATGAATCTTCTATGACCGGTCAATACGCGGGTTTTGTTTCGCTTGATGTAGAAATTAAAAAATTGATTGATAGATATGCAGGAGAAACAGACCGGCGGCAAGATATAATTGGTTTTAGGTGCGTTCCGTTTTGGGTTAAAACATGGTTGAGAAAAAATGGGTACCTTACCGATGTCACAGTTGATGGATATACAATTCCATATTGTTCCGCAAATCTTGTTGCCACACAAGAAATGAGTGCGGATTTGGCCGGGAACACTTTAGCTTGTGGCTATCCTCCGCGAAATAAAAAAATGCTTACTTCCATGTGCCGGGTCTATGTTGTTTACAATTATAACGGCTTTAGTCAACCTTTGCGGCCTGAATTCATCAAAGGAAATTCAATCAAAATGTCGGCAGAAATGCGGCCTATTGGTTCTAATGGTTTTAAATTGAAAATAAAAAACTATGCAAAACCTGCCGAATCTGTTTTTGATGTTCCTTATTCCTTTGAAATGCAAATTGGCTACAATGAAAACGGCGGTGTTCAAGGATCACTTAACCGTGTCGGATCCGTATTAAACGCAGCCGGGGCTGTGGCAGGTGGTGCCGTAAGTCTTGGTGCAAACATTGCAACCGGTAATGTCGCCGGGGCGATCACTTCCGGAGTTGGTGCAGTTAGTTCTATTTTTAATGCTTCAAGAGATATTGCAAATGCGTTCAATTCTAAAGTAGCAAGTAAAGGTAACCAAAGCGATACCAATTCTATTTCAAGTGAAAACTGCAAATTCCGATTGGTTGACTGTTCACCCTTACCTGATGAATGTGGACCGATTGATGATTTTCTTGATTTGTATGGCTATGCTATAAATGAATGGCATTCTATTTCTTCATGGAAACATACAAGGAAATATTGGAATTACATTCAAACGGTTGATTGCAACCTTAAAGTAAACGCACCAGCACCGGAAGCGGCTTCCATTCGATCTATGTTCAATTCAGGTGTAACGATTTGGCATTATATAGATAGTTTTGATACCTTTGGTAATTATTCATTAAATAATAGGGAGGCGTTTTGATGGAAAATCCAGCAAATACAAAACCTTTTGCGCTTTATCACAGTCCAGCTACAAACGGCACCTTTGCCGGTCAATTCAATTCAATCTTAACCGCAACCCAGTTAAATCAAATCTATCAATGCTATTTTATGAACATTGCCGCAACCGTGTTTGAGTGGGAAAACTTGCCGGAAACGGTGGACGCAGACTTTTTAGAATTCGCCTTGATTCAAGACGGCAAGGCCGCGTTCTGCAATGATCGCGATCGGGGATTTTTAGGACTACGCGCGGCCGATCAATCTGTTTTGAATTTGTATGGCTACCCGGTTAAAATAAATGCCTATGGCATAAACTTCAACCAAGAGTACAACGCGGACGATTTTGTTTTGATAAAAAACAATCCGATGTGGACACCGACTCTATTTTATATCAATTATTTTGTGGATAAAATCGCAAAAACCCAACAAATCATTGATATAAATGTGAATGCACAAAAAACACCTGTAATTCTAAAAGGGACTTCAAATCAAAAATTAGCACTTGCAAATCTCTTTGCGAAATATGACGGGTCGCAGGGTTATATATTCATTGACAAAGACAATGATTTTAATGATTGTTTTGGGAGTGTAAACACCGGCGCGCCGTTGGTAGCTAAAGATTTATACACCCTGCTTGAAAGCTACAAAGCTGAATTTCTTTCTTTCCTTGGTGTTAATAATGTGCAAAACGAAAAAGCCGAGCGACTTATAACCGATGAAGTTAACGCAAATAATCAATTTGTGTCTATTAACTTAGAAACAATGTTATATGAAAGAAAAAATGCTTGCAAGCAAATCAATGAACGGTTCGGGCTTGATGTGTCTGTAAAACCTCGCGTGCAAAGTGAAATTATCGAAAAGGATAAACCAACCTTTGATGATGACACAGATACTGACGATGAATCGCAGGGGGTGGAGTAATGGCGCGGTATACTACCAGTTTGGAAGTTGTTGTCAACAATTTATGCGAAAACAGAAATAAGCCTTTGAATATCCGCGTTGAATCTGCACGAAAGAAAATTTTTGATTTTTCGTACCCAACACCACAGAAAATAGATGATTTCAAACGATATTTTGAAATGCTTTTCATTTTTCATTATTTAACAGATGAATTTGCCTTTGAAACTTATTATTTGTGGAAAGTAAAATTACAAGCGAAATGCATGGAAGTCATGCCCGGTTATGCCAAAGCCTTTGACGGCTTCGCACAAATGACCGCAGATTTGGCGGTTGCAAACCAAAAATTCAACCGCAAAACGGATTCAAACGCCACAGGTAAAAGCAAGTCAACCGGTTCTTTCTCAAACCAAAACGATTCAAATTCAACCATGCGCGGGGCGGCAAGCGATCTTCCCGGAAACATGATTAAAGCGAAAGATTTCAATTCCATTGAATACGCAGATCGCGCCAACCTTGATACGGCTTCAAATAAAGCAACAGATAAAGGATCAAATACCAACACAAATGACACCACAACTAAATCAAACCAAATCGAAACAATAACCGGTTTAACAATGCCCGCCGGGGAAGTTTTCCGGCAATTCAAAAATGAAGTGAACGGTCTTTATTCGGAATTGCTTGACGAATATAAAGACCTATTCATGCCATTATGGTACTAAGGAGGAAATTTTATGAATTATCCCAAACCAGATGTTGACCCTATCGCGGTACTTCGGCGGTTTTACTGCAACCGAATTTTACCGCAAGTCTATGATGATTCATTGTCTTTCGAAGAATTGCTTTATGGCGTTTTGAAAAAGATGAATGAAGTGATTGAAAAGGTAAACAGTTATGACGAATTGATAAATTATGTAATTGATTTACTGGAAAACCTTGATAAACATATCAAGGAAACAGTCACGGAACAGCTGCAAAAATGGTATGATGACGGCACACTGAAAGAAATTCTTGCCGTTATTTGCGATCCCTACTTTGATGAATTCCGTCAGGAAATTGCACAAATTAAAAAAGACTTTGTGACATTCAAAAACCAACCTCATTCAACATATATTGATTTTGAGCGGTGGCTACTCGGCTGGACCTACCGCGGTGAAAATCTTGCAAATGCTGAACAGGAAACAGACAAATACCCAGTGAACCAAGGCGGGGCACGCTATACCATTGGCGGCAACATTTATTATGCCTGCGCTTTTGTGCCCCGTGGCCATACCCTGGAGTTGCACCCTACCACGGCGGCTGTGGTGATCTTCAACTATTCAAACGGTTCACAAGTCGCACGCCGTGACATTGAGGGGTTGGGCCACGCCAATTCAATCGTTTACAATTCAAAAAGAAATAGTCTTTTTATTGCAACAAGTGAATTGAACGGTACACCCTCTAAGACGATATTTGAATTGAATCCTACCACGCTGGCGACAATTCAAAAGTATTCCGCCCCAGCCGGGTACAATGAAAGCGCGGTATCTTCCGTTGCTTACGATCAAACCAACGATCAAATGTATATTTCACAAGGGCTGAATGTGTACGAATGGGATCCGGCAACAAACACCGCTTCAAATATGGTTGCTCTTTCAAATCCAGGATTCGATTATATCATGCAGGTTGTCAAGGCAAACGCAACCGCTTTTGTAATGCTGACCTATTCGCCGAATACAATTCGTATTTACGATAAAGCAGGCGTTTACATTCGGCAATTCACAATTCCGCAGTATTTGGATAATCAGCGTTTTTGGTCTGGCGAATTTGAGGATATAACTGTAAACGATAAATTTTATGTTTACGCAAACTCGCAGGGCATTACTGCCGTTAACCCGACAGACTCAATGATTTCTATTTGGCGCGGGTCATTGTTGCAGGGTACTCCGTCATCTATTAAGCAGACAACCACGCAGGGACAGGGTGTTGGGTATTCCACCTTTAACAATATTGTTTATGTTGATAAGGACGCAGACAACGGCGGAATTTATCACATGAACCGGTCACCCGATGGTACGAAAGGCAATCCATTCAATCAGATCTTTCAGGCTATGGACTTGTTGGCCTGCCCGATTTATCACCAAGAATTAGAGATCCGTGTAAAAGGCACAACCGGTTCTTACCGTTGGTTTAACATTGCAAACGGCGGCAATGTTTACATTTCCGGCCGGTACACTTCCAACGATCCGCCCAGCACAAGGCCTAAATTGATGGGGTTGGTGATTCACAATTCAAACAGCGTAACACTGGACAATTTGGAAATTGCAAATTCAAATACCAATGAAGCAAACCTACCGCATACAATCCGCGCGGTAAATGTGAATAAGCTACTTTGCAATGATGTTGAGTTGGTTTATTCTTCCGGAAAAACCGCCTACAATTTGCTGAACACAACCCTGATTCTATCCGGTGACGGTTCCGGTACCCTGAAAGAATGGCCGACCACACCTTGTATTCGATTGCAACGCGGTTCCCAGCTTTACGGATACGAAAAACATAACATAGGCGTAAATCTTGAATCCGATAATACCCTTATTTGTCAACGAAAAATTTGCGACGCGCAAAACAAGACTTCCGGAACGATTGACACCCGATCCGATGGCGGCGTACAAATTTGGTCTGCTGAAATGATTTCAAATATCGTTCAGCATTCAAGCAGAATCGGCGTTCGTTATCATTCCAGCGCTTCCGGGGTTGAAAGAATTCAGTATTTCTACGGATTCAAAACCGGAACAGCCTTTACAATGTTGGTTACAGAGGGGTCAAACTCAATCAAGGTTGCGTTTGACGGTAGCAGGGCTTTCACTGTTTCTGACGCTAACGGACTTGTTGTTGACGGTATTGTATTCGAGGGGTGATTAGAATTACAGTTGAACAGTTAACTATAATTCTGTCATCTGCGGTCACGCTGGTGGGCACTTCGCTCACCGCGTGGCTTGCAAATTCAAAAACATTGTACAGAATTAAACAGCTTGAAAAAAAGCAAGAAAAGTATAACAACCTACAACAACGCGTTGCACTGCAAGAACTACGCCAGCAAGTAGCAGATCACCGTATACAAGATTTGGAGGATAAATTAAAATGAAAAATGTTTCAAAAGATACCATTATTCGCACAATCGTAACTTTTGTTGCACTTATAAATGCGGTTCTAACTATGATCGGAAAAAATCCGCTTCCCTTTTCGGACGATGAAGTGTATTTGTTTTTTTCCACACTTTTAACAGTGTTTTCCACAGTTTGGAGTTGGTGGAAAAACAACAGCTTCACACCTGCGGCCATTGCCGGGGATATTGTTAAGAATGAAGCAAAAGAAAAGGGGTATACCGAATGACTTTTGATCAATTTTACATTTCCTGCAAAGGAAGATTAATTGATTATGACCGGGTGGCCGGTGCCCAATGTGTGGATTTGGCTAAGGTTTATTTGAATTCCTGCTTCGGTATCAAACCAGGGGCTTGGGGAAATGCAGTTGACTATTTCACAAGTTTTGAAAAAAGAAAACCGCTTGTTGAAAAGTTTGAAAAAATTCAAAACAATCCTACTTTCGTACCATTAAAAGGTGACATAGTTGTATGGGGTACAAAAATATCTCCTTACGGCCATATCGCTGTAGCCACCGGAAACGGAAATACAAAGTGGTTTGAATCGTTTGATCAAAATTGGCCGAGGGGTTCAAAATGTAAAAAAGTAAAGCATACCTATAAAGGGGTTCTTGGTGTGCTTCGGCCTAAAGTGCGCGGTGTTCTTTTTGAATACCCAAATCCAAAAATTGGATCGTCAATTACATTAACCTATGTTCGCGGTGTTTACAAGGGTGCAGGCGCGAACACTGGCAGGAAAAAGATTAAGGATTTGACTTCCGATGGGAGAAAGCATTGTTTGAATCGCGATGAAAAAAATAACATTGCATATCTAAAACGCGGCACAAAATGCACAATCCTTGAATTGGTTTACAAGGGTAATAAAAATATTTGGGTGCGGATCCCCTCCGGGTGGATTTGTATATACGATTATAATATTGCTTGTAAACGATATAAATAAAAAGACCCGGGGAGAAATCCCTGGGTCCTTTATTTTAACTGAAAAATAAGATTCGCACTTCCGATATGTTTTGAATTGTTGAAAAGAATTCATCATTGCAGTAGACGCATTTTGTTAAAAGAAAGTTATTGAATTTGATTTTAATATTTGTGCCGACAAATGTGGCACCTGAAAAAGTTTTTATTTCAAGTACCTTGTAGCCACGATCTGCAAGGATTGCTTGTAACGCGGTTGACACTGCTGGTTGCATTTTTTTCTCACATTCTTTGACTTTTTCATCATTCTTCTGATCAAACACTTCACAACCTCCAATTTCAGGGAATGATTCATTTACGCCTGTAAACCCTGCCTTAATCAAATCCTTGCATATTTCATAATATGCGCAGTCTGTACATTTCATTTTTTAATACCTCCCCATTGATCAGCCATAGCTGCCGCAATACCTGGAAATGTTTTGCTTCGTTCTTTTTTATTTTTGGCACCTGCCAGCTTATTTTTTCTAGGGCTTCCGTCATGTTTTTTACTTCCGCCATTTACCCATGAGCCTAAAGGCTTGACAATTTCTGTCGGTTCTAACTTCGGCAGCCCTTTCAACCATAAGCAAGTTCGCTTGCTATATGGGTGGCCATATTCATAAGGCTGTATCGCCTGGGTATACGGTGGCAGTTCAACGATTTTCATGGGCGTT
>OLPY01002796.1_pt1 | contig 10048 bp, 8 predicted proteins | sample 1672481 | NCBI WGS metagenome assembly OLPY01 (sample SAMEA3136691, study PRJEB25190) | human gut metagenome | biome: human gut; feature: human-associated habitat; material: faeces | place: Austria | collected 2013 | reverse complement strand
CAACGCAGCCGGCGGAGAGGAAGAAGTCGAGGCGGCAGGAGAGGGCATGCACCATATCCTCCGCGGATGCAATCGTCCTGCCGGCGGCAGCGGCAAGCTTTTCCACATATTCCGGGAAATCCGGCTTCTCGAGATGAACGGCGCGGTCCGGGCGGAAGGACGGCAGAACGCGGCAGGCAAAGTCTTCCTTCTGTAATGCCAGATGGCAGTGCAGATCATCTGCAGGATCGTCGGTGGTGCAAAGATGCGACACATGCTGGTTCAGAATCAGATTGCGCACGGTAAACTCCTTCGTCTGCAATTTTGCATTCGCCTCATCCCAGATCTCCTTCGCTGCTGCGCGGGAGAGCGGTGTCGTGATGCCGAAATACCGCTGCAGCTCCAGATGTGTCCAGTGGTATAAAGGATTGCCGATCGCGTTCTCAATCGTCTCGGTAAACGCCAGATATTTGTCGTAATCATCGGCGTTTCCGGTGATCAGATCTTCCGAAAAGCCCATCGCACGCATGGCACGCCATTTATAATGATCCCCGCCGAGCCAGACGCGTGTCAGATTCTCCATCTGGCGGTCTTCGAGAATCTCCTGTGGATTCAGATGGTTGTGATAGTCAAAAATGGGCATTTTTTCAGCCGCCTCGTGGTACAGTGTTTTCGCCGTATCGGTCTGCAGCAGAAAGTCAGCGTCCATAAAAGGTTTCATATGGAAATACCTCCCCTTTAGAATTGAGCGGTCAGAGCAGCAAGCGTATCTGCCACAGCGCCAGGTCCCTGAAGCATCGAGACAAAAGCATTCAGCACACGGTCAGAAAGTCCGGCAGAAATCAGATCCACACCGAAAATCGAAGCATCGGAGAGCAGCGGAGCCAGCGTTTTGGAAAGCGCCTCACGGTCAGCCGGTGCGCCGAGTTTCAGATCCTGCACATACGGGCGGACCGTGGCAAGCAGCGGATCCGGGCTCAGATCAAATGCATCGCCGTTGTCATCCACGCCCATCAGATACCGCAGCCACCCAGCAAATACAGCCGGAATTGCCTGAAGATCCGAGAGTGACAGCTCCGGAGAAGCAAGATACGATTTGATCGTCTCACCGAACCGGATCGACAGCTTCTGTGACGTGTCGGTCGCAATTCGCTGCGGCGTATCCGGCATAAACGGATTCGGGATGCGGATGTTCATCACTTCATCGATAAACTGCTTCGGAGAGAGAATGCCGGGATCGGTGACAACCGGAAGTCCTTCGATATATCCGATGCGCTCCACGAGCTTTTTCAGTACCGGATTTTTCATCTCCTCACTGATCAGTTCATAGTCCAGCAGGCAGCCGAACACAGCGAGTGCGGTATGCAGCGGGTTCAGGCAGGTGCAGACCTTCATGCGCTCTGTTTTGTTGACAGTTTCCCGGTCGGTAAAGATCCATCCGCTCTTTTCCATCGGCGGCCGTCCGTTCGGGAAATGGTCTTCGACTACGAGGTACTGGCATTCCTCTGCATTGACGAACAGAGCAACGTAGGTGTGGCGGGAGGTGACGATCGGCTGTGCATCGGCGAGGCCGTCCTCCTCGAGTATCTTTTCGATGGAACCATCCGGCCGCGGGGTGATCTTGTCGATCATGGTCCACGGGAAGCTGACTTTTTCCGGGTTCTGCAGATAGGAGAGGAAGCCTGGCTGTACCAGCTTGTTTTCTTCCCATGCAGAAGCGTAGGCTGTCAGGGCAAGGGAAAGTTTTTCGCCATTGTGGGAGCAGTTGTCGGTGCTGACCATCGCAACCGGTTTTTCGCCTGCAAGAAATCTTTCATATAAAAGAGAAGCAACTTTTCCCATATAGCTGGTAATGGAAGAAGGTCCGGCAGCAAAATCGGCAGCAACAGACGGCAGCAGTTCGCCCGCACCGTTTTTCAGGGAATATCCCTTTTCGGTGATCGTAAACGTCGCCATCTGCAGGGAATCCTTGGTAAAGATTTCTTTTAACCGGGCAAAATCCGGAGAATCCGCCGTATCGGCAGCCAGCGATTCTGCGATGCTTCCAACAACGGTTTTCTCGACAGAACCATCGGCTTTTAAGGTCACCAGAATGCTTAAATTATCGTGCGGCTGGTACATATCACGGATGATTTCTGTATCGAAGCCCTCCGCAACGATGACACCGCGGTCAAAGATACCGTTGTTCAGCAGTTCCTGTGCTGTATTTGCCTGGAAAGCACGGAAAATATTTCCGGCTCCGAAATGCACCCAGCACGGAGATTCTTTCGTGCGGGTGATCATTGCTTCGCGGTCATAGGATGGAAGCGCATAGCCTGCGGCTTCCCACGCTTTTTGATCTGCCAGTCCGGCAGCTGTTAAGTTAAGAGACATCAGTAAAAACCTCCTTTAAATTCCACGTTTGTGACTCTTGTCAATAGCTTCCCAGAGTCCGTTTAAATAAGTCGCGCCGAGTGCGCGGTCATACAGTCCATAGCCCGGCATTGCCTTCTCGCCCCAGATCATACGTCCGTGGTCCGGGCGGATCGGGCCGTCAAAGCCGATGTCGTACAGCGCTTTCATGATCTCATACATATCGAAGCTGCCGTCAGAGGAAAGGTGTGCGGCCTCCTCGAAATCCTGCTGGCTGTGGAATTTCAGATTGCGGACGTGAGCGAAGTGGATGCGGCCCTTTAAGGAACGGATCATATCCGGAAGATCGTTCTCCAGGTTCGTTCCGTAGGAGCCCGAGCAGAAGGTCACGCCGTTGTGCGGGTCATCGACCATCTTCATCATGCGCAGAATGTTTTCTTTATTAATGATGATTCTCGGAAGACCGAAGACACTCCATGCCGGGTCGTCCGGGTGAATGGCCATTTTGATGTCGTACTCGTTGCAGACCGGCATGATGCGTTCGAGGAAGTATTTGAGGTTGGCAAACAGTTTCTCATCATCCACATCGCGGTAAGCGTCAAAGAGCTCTTTCACTTTTGCCATGCGCTCCGGCTCCCAGCCAGGAAGAATTGCGCCGTTTGCATCACCTGCGATAGATTCAAACATTTTTTCCGGAACAAGTGCGTCTACGGCGGACTGTTTGTAGGCAAGTACGGTCGAGCCGTCCGGACGGACGCGTGCGAGTTCTGTTCTGGTCCAGTCGAAGACCGGCATGAAGTTATAGCAGACAAGGTGAATATCTTCCTTGCCGAGGTGCTTTAACGTTTCAATATAATTATCGATGTACTGCTCACGGTCCGGGCTGCCGATTTTGATGGCGTCGTGGATGTTGACGCTCTCGATGCCGGAGATGTGAAGTCCAGAGGCCTCAACCTCTTCTTTTAACGCGTGAATCGCTTCGCGTGTCCACACCTCGCCCGGGGTAGTGTCGTACAGGGTTGTGATGACTCCGGTTACGCCCGGAATCTGGCGGATCTGCTCTAAGGTAACGGTATCAAATTTGGAACCATACCAGCGAAATGTCATTTCCATAAGAAAAACTCTCCTTTATTTTGTAATGTACTCTCGGAATCTTTCTGCACTTGCCTTTGCGGCTGATTTTCCGCCAGCTGCACCCGAATTTCATCAACGTACGCACCGCGTACGCCTCAGAAATTTGGGCACAACTGACAAAAAATCATCTCACAAAAACAAGCACAGAAAGATTCCGAGAGTACATTGTATTTTGCAAGTGGTGTTCTTTGCTTTTTATTGTATCGTTTCTTAAGAAAAAAGCCATGGCAAGAATTGTTGAGCACATTGCAAAAGTTGCGGCGGTTGATAGGAAAAAGCAAAATCAGCCTACAAGTGTGATAAGTAATATCTTTCTGGTATGACTAACCAATAGGAAAAACCTATAAGCGATTCATCGAAATAACAATTACCAAAAGGCGCTTTAGGGGTTGCACATAGAAAAAATATGCATTATAATATGCCATGTAATCGAGAAACACATTAAACATATCGACTTAGTAGGAAAGGAGAACAGCAAATGAAAAAAACAGACAACAGACGAATGCAGGAGAACAGAATGATGGAGATGTGTTGTTGCTGTTGCTGCAGCTCCAATCAGAATAAAGAAAAATAAGAAACATTCGCAGGCAGAAAAAGCATAGCAGAAATTGCATGTGCGGGCAGGCCGGAACGAATGCCTGCTATTTTTTTTACCTTTTTAAAAGAAATGCGAATGAACAACATAAGAATAGATAATAAACAGACATAGAAAACGGAGGACAAAAACATGAGCGGATGCGGATGCAGCTTCACCCCAGTTGAAAATAAAGAAACCGAAGAAATCAAATACACCGATGCACTGGCAGAACAGTTTGCAGTAGAAGTCGGAGTAGACCCAAGACCAAATGAAACCCTTGTAGAGATCGATGAGCGCGGCGCTTTCATCCGTCAGCCAAATGCATTTATCCAGCCATTCGGCGATAAAGAAGGCGACCTGAAAGCAGAAGCAAACCGCTTCGGGATCTACTGGGCAACCGGATGCAACTGGTCCAACCGTCCGATCATCGTGCGGGAGCTTTTAGGACTGCAGGATGTGATCTCGGAGACGAGAGTTTCTCCATCCGGCGAGACAAACCGTTACGGACATGCATTCGGACAGTATCCGGATTTCAAGGATCCGGCGACAGGCGCTTACTTCTTAAGTGAGTTCTATAAAAGAGCAAACCCGGACTTCAAAGGAAGAGCAACGACACCGACCCTGGTGGATGTCAAAGAGAAAAAGGCTGTGAACAACGATTATCACCGCCTGACGAACTACCTCGAAGTGCAGTTCCGTCCATTCCAGCCAAAAGATGCGCCGGACCTGTACCCGAAAAAATTCCGGAAAGAGATCGATGAGTTTAACGACTGGCTCTTCCCGCATGTCAACAACGGCCATTACCGCATGGCATTCTGCCAGTCACCGGAAGCATACGATGAGGCATACGAAGATTTCTATGAATCCCTCGATAAGCTGGACAAACGGCTGGAGACGAACCGTTTCCTGTTCGGCGACTACATCACCGACAGCGATGTCCGCGCTTACGTCACTCTGATCCGTTGGGATGTCAGCTACTTCCACAACGTAGGACCGGTGAAGAAACCGATTCGTGATTACAAAAATATCTGGGGCTACTTAAAAGAGCTGTATGCGATCCCGGCCTTCCGTCACGGAAGCGATCCGCAGGTGCTGGCACTTTCGAGACCTGGAAAGAAATTAGGCGAGGTTCTCTTCCGCGGATACAACGAACGAATCCTTGCAAAAGTAGATTTCGAGAAGCTGATGGCAGACGATGGATCGAGAAGAACACTCAGCAAAACACCGGACGAAGTATTCCTTCGCCATCCGGAGGGAGAGACCTACGAGGATTACGCAGGAGAAATCTCAAAAACCATCTGGAACAGCCCGAAATGGGAAGACAGAAACCCGAAGAACGGCGTACTTTCCGTGGATGCATCGATTAATCCGCTGAAAGGACTTTTATAAGAAAAACAGAAGAATCCGGGGCACCTTGGTGGAACACTCTCAGGCAGCCGGGGCGCGGCCGGAACTGAAAAGAACGAGGAAATGAGGAGGATTTTATTATGAAAAAGACAAAGAAATTCTGGGCAGTATTGGCAGCGGCGGGCCTTTTGGCAGCAAGCTTTGCAGGATGCGGAAGCAATGCATCAGCAAATGCAGGAAGCAGCAGCGGTTCCGCAGCATCATCTTCCGCAGAAGGCAGCTCCGCATCGGATTCCGGTGAGAAAAAAGTGATCAAAGCTGTAACAAGCGGCACACTGGCACCGTACTTTTACGTAAATGATGACAACGAGCTGACCGGTGTCGATATCGATATCGTAAAAGAAGTGTTCAACCGCCTTCCGCAGTATGAACTGAAAATTGAGCAGGCAGATGCACTGCAGGGTGTGCTGAGCGGTCAGTACGACATCGCAGTCAACAACTATGGATATACCGATGAGAGAGCAGAATCCTACTACTTCTCTTTACCATATAAAACCAGCTTCAACGAATACATTCAGAGAACCGGCGATGAGCCGCTGACTTCTCTTACCGATCTGGCAGACCGCGGATACAAAATTGAGCTGAGTGCAGGAAGCCTTACCGCAAATGCACTGGAAAAATGGAATACAGACAACCCGGATCACCAGATCAATATCGTATACTCCAATGCAAACTTCCAGGTCCGCTACCAGCACATCGTAGATGGAACCGCTGATGTGGCAATCGACGACGGACCGATCATCGACAACCTGCTTCCGCAGTTCGGACTGGAAGGTCAGCTGGAAGCAAACGAGATCGACGAGGAGACCGAAGATTTCCTGTTCCCGCAGAACAATACCTACTTCCTGTTTGGAAAGAACGAAGAGGGCGCAGCACTCCGCGAGGATGTTGACAAAGCCTTAAAAGAGATGAAAGAAGACGGAACTCTTTCCAAGATCACAACCGAGTATCTCGGCGTGGACACCAGCCCGGACGAGAAATACTTTGATGAGACACCAAACTAGAATATCGTTTTCGAAATAAAAACAGAAGAGATTACAAAACAGACGGGAAGCGGATCGAGAACATCCGTTTCCCGATTCTAAAAGGAGCGAAAAACATGGCAGAAATTTACCGGGTAGAAAAGGGAAGCGAAGAGTGGAAATACAAAGCATATGATTACGTCAGAACCGATGCGTTCTGCTTGGGACAGAACATTCCGATTGAACTGGAATTCGGACAGGACGAGAGCAAAGATGATCTGCAGGCGATTCTGCTGACAGAAGATCACAAGCCGGTAGCCGGCTGCCGCATCGCATTTCCGGCGGAAAAGACAGGAAAAATCGAGCGTGTCTGTGTTGTCAGAGAAAAACAGAAAAGCGGATACGGCCGCGTGCTGATCGAAGCCGCTGAGAAATGGCTGAAAGAATACGGTGTCGAGCACATCGTCATCACGAGCCAGGACCGCGCCGCAGGCTTTTATGAGAAATTAGGCTACAAACTGAATCCGGACGCTGACCTGTCGGTATACGACCACCATGCACCGAAGAAAGACGAAGAGCCGAAAAAGCTGAAGAAAAATCTTGGCTTTACCTGTGTACTGGTAGAAAAATACGTGTAAGAGAGGAAAAAAATCATGGGAAAATTATTTGACGTTTCACTGGTATTTTCATCCATACCAGAATTGCTGACAAAGCTGCCGATCACGCTGGAACTGGCCGTGGTTTCTATGCTGATCGGACTGGGACTGGGACTTGTGATGGCGATCATCAAAATGAAAAAAATCAGAGTGCTGACGCAGATTACGAATCTTCTGATTTCACTGCTCCGCGGCACGCCGGTCATCGTACAGCTGTACGTTGCGTTCTTTGGTATTCCCATGATGTTCAAGGCAATCAACCAGCAGTTCGGAACGAATCTGGCGGTTGCCAATATTTCCGGTTTCGTCTATGCGATGATCGCTCTGGGACTGAACCAGTCGGGCTTTATGGCTGAGATTATCCGTTCGGCCCTGCAGTCCGTTGACCCGGGCCAGATCGAAGCAGCACATGCACTCGGCATGACGTATCCGCAGACACTGCGCCGCATCATTCTGCCGGAGGCCTTTGAGGTTGCGCTTCCGACCCTTGGAAACTCTTTTATCAGTATCATCAAAGGAACGTCTCTTGCCTTTACCTGCGCTGTTGTCGAGATTACCGCACAGGGCCAGATTATTGGAGGAAGAACGTATCGCTACTTTGAAGTTTACGTTTCACTGGCCATCATTTACTGGCTGGTAACGCTGGTGATCGAGCAGATCATCCGCGTAATTGAAAATAAAATCCGGATTCCGGACCAGGTAGAGCTGGCGTCCGCAAACGGGGAGGGTAAGAAAAATGATAAAAATTGATCATTTATCAAAAAAATATAACGACAACGTGGTGCTCGACGACATCAGCCTCGAGATCAAACAGGGCGATGTTGTGGGAATCATCGGTCCTTCCGGAACCGGAAAATCAACGCTTCTGCGCTGCGTCAACCGCCTTGAGAAACCGGAGAAGGGAACGGTGACGATCGGGGACAAGGTGATCGGCCTTTCCGAGCGGAAACCGAAAGAGCTTCTGTATTTAAGACAGAACACAGGAATGGTGTTCCAGCGGTTCAATCTGTTTGAGAAGAAAACCGCACTGGAAAATGTGATGGAAGGCCTGATTGTTGTCAAGAAGATGAAAAAAGACGAGGCCAGAGCCATTGCATTAGAAGAACTGAAACTGGTCGGCATGGAGAAATGGGCAAACCACTATCCGAAACATATGTCCGGCGGACAGCAGCAGAGGGTGGCGTTCGCAAGAGCCCTCGCCATGAAACCGCAGATTCTGCTGCTCGACGAGCCGACCTCAGCCCTTGACCCGGAGCTGGTTGGAGAGGTTCTGGATGTTATTAAAAAAGTTGCGGCACAGGGATATACAATGCTTCTGGTTTCCCATGAGATGAACTTTATCCGCCATGTGTCGAACCGTGTGATCTTCCTTGATAAAGGACACGTAGTAGAAGACGGAACACCGAAAGAAGTATTCGAGCATCCGCAGAATCAGAGAACACGGGAGTTCTTCAGCAAGATGCATATTATGGCGCAGCCTGAGTATGTTATTTAAATTGAGCAGTGCCGGAATGCAGTGAAGCAGGAAATTTTGTGCTCGCACGAAATTTTCTGTTTTGCTGTATTCTGATAGGGCGAAAGCCCGAAGCCCAGGGAAGCGAAGCTTTTCTGGGCCGCACTGCGGACACAGCCAAAGAGTAGGAGAAAATATTATGATAGATGAGAAAAGAATTGCTGATTTTTTTGCGGAGCTGGTATCCATCGATTCGCCGTCCTTGGAGGAGCGCGAGATGGCGGACACTCTGAAAGCAAAATTCGCCGAAATCGGAGTGAATTTTACAGAAGATCATACACAGGAGCAGACCGGTTCGAATGCGGGCAATCTGTTTGCACGTATCCCGGGCAGTATTGACGGTGCGCCGGTTCTCTTTGCCGCCCACATGGACACGGTGGAGCCCGCAAAAGGGAAAAAGGCTGTTTTCCACGATGACGGAACCGTAACGAGCGACGGCACAACTGTTCTCGGCGCCGATGATCTGGCCGGTGTGACCGCGATCTATGAGGCGGTGCGCCACATCACTGAGGCAGGAGCGCCGCACAGCCCGATCGAAATCCTGATTTCAACCGGTGAGGAGCTGTACTGCAAAGGTGCGAATGCCTTCGATTACAGCCAGGTGCAGGCAAAAGAAGCGTACGTTCTTGACCTGAGCGGAGCAATCGGCGCGGCAGCCTATGCAGCTCCGACCCTTGTATCTTTTAAAGCAGAAATCCAGGGAAAAGCCGCCCATGCAGGTTTTCACCCGGAGGACGGCATCAACAGCATCCAGGCGGCTGCACGTGCAGTCGCACAGCTTCCGCAGGGCCACGTGGCAGAGAGCACCACAGCCAACATCGGAAAAATCGGCGGCGGTTCCGGCACCAATATCGTTTCGGAGAGTTGCCTTGTCGAAGGCGAAATCCGCAGCCTGAACCACGAGACGGCGATGGAACTTCTGGCGACATATCAGAAAACCTTCCAGCAGGAGGCAGACGCCATCGGTGCCAAACTTGTTTGGGAAGAAAAGCTGAACATTCATGCCTATGAGACACCGCTGACGGGCGTGGCCGCAAAACACTATGAGAGCGCCGTTGCCAAAGAGGGTCTGACCGCCGCATTCGAAAAAACCTTCGGCGGCAGCGACAACAACGTCTTCGCCCAGCACGGCATCGAGGGCCTCGTCATCGCAACATCGATGAACCAGGTACATAGCTGTGCCGAGTACACGAAAATCCCGGAGATTGCCCAAGTAGCACGGATTGTGGCGAATCTTGCAGCACTGTAGGAAGACTGAGACGATCCCGGATGAAAAAACAGAATACAAAAATCCCCAAAGCCCGCCGGCAAATGTGAAAACAAAAACCGGCGGACTTTTCCTGTTTCCGGCACGGCTTGCCACGCAGAGAAAAATAGTCTATAATAGGGAAAAGCTTCCGGTGCATGCCGGAATTTAACACCAGTAGACAAGAAGTCCCCCGCTTCTAAAGCGGTGGGATGAATTGTT
>OLPY01002784.1_pt1 | contig 10063 bp, 8 predicted proteins | sample 1672481 | NCBI WGS metagenome assembly OLPY01 (sample SAMEA3136691, study PRJEB25190) | human gut metagenome | biome: human gut; feature: human-associated habitat; material: faeces | place: Austria | collected 2013 | reverse complement strand
TTTGGCGCAGCTACTGCGTTCCAGAGCGGCTCATGTACATCCAGTACACCTCACCGCTCTGCGCCTTGTATCTGCGCCTCCGTCTGCTGGGGTGGCTTTTGGCACCGTGCGCCTTGCAGATGGGCCTCCGTCTGCTGGGACGGTTTTGGCGCAGCTACTGCGTTCCAGAGCGGCTCATGTACATCCAGTACACCTCACCCACCGCTCTGCGCCTTGTATCTGCGCCTCCGTCTGCTGGGACGGCACATCGGTTCGGTGCGCGTTGCGGTTGCGCTTGCGCCTTGGTGCCGTTTACCGGCGGTGAGCGGCCGTATGGAAGCAATCGCTGAATAACTATGTATCGAGGAAATGTCTGCCTCCCGATGTGTCTACAATCCGCGCTGAAGTGTGCGGCTGCCCGAGGTCGCGCGCCGACGTACCCGTCTTCGGCAGGAGGTTTCCATGACCGGAATAGCGCTGGTCGTCGCTTTCGTCATCGCAATCGCGGCGATGATCGTGATGATCTCCAAGTTCAAGATTCACCCGTTCATTTCCATCATGCTCGTGTCTCTGGTGTTTGGTCTGGTGGCCGGTATCCCGCTGGTCAATCAAACGCTTGAAGACGGCACGACCGTTTCGGGCATCGCCTCCGTCATCGGTGCGGGTTTCTCGGGTACCTTCACCAGCATTGGCATCGTCATTATCTTGGGCGCCCTGGTGGGCTCCATCCTCGAGGCCACGGGCGGTGCGTTCAAGCTCGCCGACATGGTGGTGTCCCTCGTGGGCAAGAAGCATCCTGAGATTGCCATGGAGCTCATGGGCTGGATCGTCTCCATCCCGGTGTTCTGCGACTCGGGCTTCGTCATTCTGAACCCCATCCGCAAGGCTATCGTGCAGAAGACCGCCGCAAGCTCGGTCATGCTGACCGTGTGCCTGTCGTGCGGCCTGTATGTCAGCCATGTCTTCATTCCGCCGACGCCCGGCCCCATCGCCGCCGCCGGTTCGCTCGGCCTTGAGAACGACTTGCTGCTCGTCATGGGCCTGGGCGTTGTCTGCTCCATCCTTCCCCTCATTGCCGGCGTCGTGTTCGCCCGTTTCATCGGTAAGCGCGTCAAGGCTGAGGACGAGGCCGACGCAAGCGGCAACGTCGCTACCTACGAGGAGATCAAGGCCCAGTACGGCCAGCTTCCCGGCGGTTTCATCACGCTTGCTCCCATTGTGGTGCCTATCGTGCTCATGGCTCTGGGCTCCATCTCCTCGATGGCCAAGTGGAGTGGTTTCGGTGCCGATCTGTGCACCTTCTTCGGCACGCCCATGATCGCCCTTGCAATGGGTGTCGTCTTCGGCGTCATCCAGCTTGCTGTCACCGCCAACCTGGACAAGTTCCACGACCTGGTCCAGGAGACGCTCAAGACGGTGGGCCCGATTCTCTTCATCACCGCTGCCGGCGGCGTCCTGGGCAAGGTCATCGCCTCCACTGACATGGTGAACTTCATCAAGGAGCAGGCGGTCACCCTCGAGGCGCTCGGCATCTTCTTCCCGTTCCTGCTCGCGGCCATCCTCAAGACCGCGCAGGGTTCCTCCACGGTGGCCATTACTACCACGGCTGGCATCCTTGCGCCTGTCATGGCGACGCTCGGCCTTGACACCCCCGTTGCCGCCGCACTTGCCGTCATGGCCATCGGCGCTGGCGCCATGACCGTGTCGCATGCCAACGACTCTTACTTCTGGGTCGTCACCAACTTCGGCGCCATGCAGCCCGACCAAGGCTACAAGACCCAGACTGTCGCCACGGGCATCCTCGGCATTGCCGGTGTGCTCAACGTCTGGATCGTCTACATGATCTGCACTGCCATGGGTCTGGCCTAAAAACCGGCACTGTCTGTGTGCTCCCGCGGGGTCGCGCGCATGTGCGCGGCCCCGTTTTTGCTTCTTGTCGAAAGGATGCCTGCGTTGTACAAGAACTTCCTGATCGTGCCCGATTCTTTCAAGGGCACCATGAGCGCCATCGACGTGTGCCGCATCATGGCCGAGACGCTGCAGGAGCGTTTTCCCGAGGTGCATATCGACACGATTCCTATGGCCGACGGCGGCGAGGGAACGGTAGACGCCTTCCTGGCCGCCAATCCTGGTGAGCGCATTACCTGCGAGGTGTGCGGTCCCTATCGCGAGCCGGTGGAGGGTTTTTACGGCATGCTCGAGGATGGCACGGCTGTCATCGAGATGGCCGCCGCCGCTGGTCTTCCCCTTGTTGGGCAGAACCGCAGGGCTGACAAGACCACGACCTTTGGCGTGGGCCAGCTTCTGCTTGACGCGCTCGATCGCGGTGCCAAGAAGGTCATCATGGGTTTGGGCGGCAGCTGCACCAACGAGGGCGGCGTGGGCATGGCTGCGGCGTGCGGCGTCAAGTTCTACGACGCTACTGGTGCGGAGTTCTTGCCGGTGGGCGGCACGCTTTCCCACATCTCGCGCATCGACGTCTCGGGCATGAACCCGCGCATCCGCGATATTGAGATCGTCACCATGTGCGACATCGACAACCCCCTGTGCGGCGTGACTGGAGCTTCCGCCATCTTTGGCCCGCAGAAGGGCGCGACTCCCGAGCAGGTGGGTATGCTCGACGCTGGCCTGGCGCACCTGGCCGCCATCATGAAGCGCGACCTGAGTGCCGACGTGCTTGACCTGCCCGGTGGCGGCGCTGCCGGTGGTATGGGCGCAGGCATGGTGGCATTCTTTGGCTCGAAGTTGCAGATGGGCACGCAGACCGTGCTTGATACCGCGCATTTTGACGACCTCGTGCAGGAGGCCGATTTGGTGTTCTCCGGCGAGGGTTGCTTTGACGGCCAGTCGCTGCACGGCAAGGTGGTCGTGGGCGTGGCGAGCCGCTGCAAGGCCGTGCACACCCCGCTCATCGCTGTGGCGGGCGTCATCGACGACACCGTGGTGCCCTCGGCCGCCCAGGCGGGCGTGAGCCACATTGCTTGCATCAACCGCACGGGCGTGCCGCTCGAGGTGGCTATCAAGCACCCTCGCTCGAACCTTGCCCACACGATGGGCTTGCTCTCGGAGCTGCTGGCGACCCAAGACGAGGCAAGCCTGCCTGCAAGGTTGCACCTGCATGCGCATGAGGGGGAGTAGGGGCTCACAGATTCCGGAGTGCTCTACTGAGTAACAAGAACAGCAAGAATGACAGTGGCCCGGCTTCCCATGCACACATCGCGTTGGGGAGCCGGGCCACTCTGTGTCTCGAGGCAGTCTATACGCGGCAGGTGGATTGGCAAGGGCTGTACGCTAACCAATAAGCACTTGCTTGCCCTTAAAGGCGAAGCCGTAGGTGCGGATGCGGTCTTGGGGGATACCGTGCGCTTCAAGGCCTGCTGCGTAGCGTTTCTCGGTAATCTGCGCTTTGGCTGCAGCGACGGTCTCATCGAGATTCTTCTCGTGCCGGGGGTTGAACACCTTGAACTCGACGATGATGGCATCGTCGCGCTTGGAATCCAGTGGTTCGAGCATGACGTCGTAGCGGCCGTACCCGCTTTCACGGTTTGACGTGATGACGTAACGCCCTCGCAGCTCGACGAGCAGACCGAGCACAAATCCGTGATAGAAGCGCTCGGGTTCTCTTTCGGCTGGTCGGATGCCCGAGTCGAACAGGCTGAACGTGTCGAGGGCGACATCGTTCATGTAGCCGTTCATTGCGTCGAGGTCGCCCGTGAGCAGCGCCTGGATAAACCCGTTGTAATACGAAGCGCTTTGCTCGAACCATCCTTTCACCATTGTGTCGAAGCTGAGCGTTACCTCGCGATTTGTCAGCGCAAGTTCGTAGGCGCCCCCTTGGTCAATCGTTTGACGAGACATGACCTTGAGGTATCCGTTGGCAAGCAACAGTGCCCACACGGCTCCCGGTTTGCTTCCCAGCTCACCGAAGGCAACTTGCTCGTCAAGGACTTTGGAAACCGTGCCTCCTTGCAAGAGGCGCTCGAAATCTTCCTTGATTTGAGAATCCCCCTCGCGCACGAGTTTGCTCGCCAGGGCATTGCTGCTTGTGTTCGCCCAGTATGGTTGAGCTGTGCCGTACTTGAGGTAATTGGTGATTGACCAAGGATTATAGATATCAGTTATATGCCCGAAAGAGAAGCCGTCGTACCACTCTTTGACCTGTTCGCGCTCCGTGAGGCCCATTTCGTCCATGGCTGCGAACGTTTCTTGTTCGGTGAAGCCAAAGCAGTCCTCATATTGTTCTGTGGTCGTGGTGACGACGGCGAGGTTGTTGAGGTCTGAGAAGATGGACTCGCGGCTGATGCGCGTGACGCCGGTCAAAACGGCGCGTTCGAGGAAGGGGTTTGTTTTGAACGTGTTGTTGAAGAGGCTGCGTACGAATTCTGTGAGCTCGCCCCAGAAACCGCCCACCCAGGCTTCTTGCATGGGGGTGTCGTATTCGTCAAGCAGGATGATGGCGCGCTTGCCTGTTGCCTGATACAGGTGTTCACATAGGCGAAGCAAGGATGACGGTGCGCTCTCGATTGAAATGTAGGTTGTTCGGCCTGTGAGTACGTCGGCCTCACTCTCCGGAAGCAGGCTTGAATCGAGCGTTTCGACATGGCTGCGCCAGGCTTGGGCGATGCGTTCGCGGATGCGAAGAGATATGTCTTCGAGGGTCGCACCTTTTGCGCCCGCAAATGAGAGGGCAACGACGGGCCATGTGCCCTGCTCGGCTCGCAACTCGGTGTCGTTCCAGACGGCAAGACCTTCGAACAAATCATGGCGCCCTGCATACGCCGAGGAAAAGAAACATTCAAGCATGCTCATGTTGAGCGTTTTGCCAAAGCGGCGGGGGCGGCAGATAAGGGTGGCGGGATCAGACGAATTCCACCATTGGGAGATAAAGCCGGTTTTGTCGACATAGAAGTCGTTGTGTTCACGGATGTCGGCAAAGCCTTGCGCCCCAATGGATATCGTCCGTGCCATGTGTTCATCTCCCGGCGTTCACCTAGATATATGTCTTCTTCCGTGTCGGGGAAGAGTATAGCGCCTGGAGAGAGTATGCGTATGGGCGCCACTGGGTCCTAGTTGATTACCCTGCGTCTTACCCCGCGCGCCAGTTGAGGAGCGATTCCACAAAGACGGCCGCGGTGCCCGCCCAGTAGATGGGGTTGAGCGAGACGCCGAGCAAGATGGAGCTTGCCAGTGTGGAAAGCACGGGGGCCGCGTAGGAGAAGGCGGCCATTTTGCGTACGTCGCCCTTGATGAGGCCGTGGCCCCACAGGGTGTACCCACTTGCCACGCAGGCCGCGGCCGCCAGGAGGGCGACAATCGCAGGTGCGGAGGGCACCTGTTCGGGCAGGTAGGGGCCAGAGATGAAAAAGACCACCCACAGCGTGGTGGCAACGCCGACAAAGAAGAGCGACGTGGCGTCGGCGCCCTGCGAGATTTTGGGAGTGACGGTGGAATAGAGCGCCCAGATGACGGCGCCGATGAGGGTGAGCAGGTAGGGGACGGGGTTTGCGCCCAGGTGCTCAGCGAGCTGGGCGGGCGTGAAGCCGGCGTTGCCGCCCACAGCCACCATGACGCCGGCGGTTGCGATGATGGCGCCCGGTATTACACGCCCCACGGCACCCTTCTTTCCTGAGGCTGCCGCGCAGAAAAGCACGGTGAGCGTGGGCCACAGATAGTTGACGAGGCTCACTTCGACCGCCTGCATGGAACTCGTTGTCATGGAGATGGCAAGGGCGAACACGGACTCGTAGCTCACAAAGAGCGCCCCGCCTATGAGCAGATAGCGACGCGGGATGGTCTTGAGCTTGGGCGGTCGTACGATGAGCAGTGCCGTTGCCGCGACCGTGTACAGCAAGGCCGTTCCCAGCGTGGCGCCGAAGCCCATGGAGACGAGTTTGACCAACCCCGCCATGAGTGCCCATACCACAACTGCGCCCATGCCCAAAAAGGTGGCGCGAGGGGTGGGGGAGGGGATTGCTGTGGGACTTGAGACGTCGCTGTCCATTGCTGCGCTTTCTGACTGGGGCTGACTCGTGCGTTGCTCATGGCAGGATAGCACCCATTTTCAAAAATGTAATAGGGCATATCATTTGCTTCATCCAAGGATGATTGCGTACAAAATCCCTGGTCGCGACCTCATCCCGCTTGAATGAGCGAACTAAATCCACCTCCAATCATCCCGTCGATACGAAGGGTGAGCCCAGCCTGACCATATCGTGAGCCTCATAGACGTTGCGGGCGTGCGTGCATCTGTCGGTGCGCTCGCACGAGCAACAAACGCCAAGCGTCGCGTTTTGGAGAGGGTGGATGGAAAGATGGCACAAGAGAACCTGGATGAGTTTTTCCTCGATGAGGACGAAGGCGTGTTCGACCCGCTGGCCGATGACTTTGAGCCCGCGCAGGATGGCGTCGACCCCGACGAGGACGGCATCGTCGACCTGCCGGTCATGGCGGAGATGCCCGAAGAGGTAAAGGTAAAGAGCGTCTTTGACAAGGACCGCTTTGCAAGTGCCCAGGACGCCATCGAGGAGCTGCTGCACCGCAACCCCGGCCGCAAGCCGGTGTTCCTGCAGATCATCGAGTTCTGCTGCGACGAGCACACCAGCGAGGAGGTCGCCCAGCTCGTGAAGCAGGCTCAGGCGGAGAACCGCTCGGTCTACACGCCCCAGTCGCTGTGCACCATCCTTGAGCGCGCCGGTGCGCTTGTGAGCCGCACCGAGGAGCCTGAGACGTCCGAGGAGCAGGGCGAGGGTGATTTGCCTGCCGAGCAGGACTGCGACGGCGAGGCTGAAGCCCACATGTCCGCCGCGCACCCCACGACGTACTGGACCTCGACCGACGAGGGCCTCACGGTGCTCGCCGCACATCGCGAGGGATCGGCGCTCGAGGAGCTGCTCGCGAGCGACACCGAGAGCGTGTACCTGCCTGTGTATGAGCGCGTGCTCGCCTTCTGCGCGCAGGAGCCCCGTACCAAGCCCCAGATTGACGCCATTGTCGATGACGACCCGCTTGTGCAGAAGCCCCGCCGCTACTCGAACCACTTCATCGAGCTGTTGGAGAACCGCGAGGCCCTGAGCTGGCACGACGGTGGTTGGAATGCCACCGATCTGGGCCGTCGTTACCTCGAGAAGCACGGCATCGCAGCCGAGTAGCCCGCATCTGCCCGATTTCTGTCCCGCGCCAAGCTGATCGCGCGGCCCGACAGTCGTGTACGTCCCCTAGCACACCCCCACGTAAGGAGAGAGACCATGACCGCATCCGCACCCGTCGTTTCCCCTGAACTCGCCGAGCTCGCCAGCGCCATGGACGGCCGCGCCGACACTTACGGCCTGCTTGCGCGCCTGTTCCGCGTCGAGGTCGACGGCCCTTTGCTCACCCAGCTGCGCGGCATGACGTTTCCCGAGAACACGGGCAACGCCCATGTCGACGCCGGCTACGAGCTCATGCACCGCTACCTCACGAGCGTCTGGGAGCCGGCCCTGCTCGACCTGGCGCGCGACTACGTGCGCGTTTTCATCGGCCACGGCGTGAATGGCCACTCCGCCGCCTACCCCTATGAGTCGGTGCACACCTCTGAGAAGCGCCTCATGATGCAGCAGGCCCGCTCCGAGGTGCTAGCGGTCTATCGCGCCAACAACCTCAAGAAGGACGAGCACTGGCGCGAGTGCGAGGACCACATCGCCGTTGAGCTCGAGTTCATGCAGGTGATGTGCCAGCGCACCGCGGCGGCGCTTCGCAAGGGCGATGAGGACGCCGCCGTTGAGATGCTCTCCACACAGCGCGACTTTGTGGCCGAGCACCTGGCCAACTGGGTTCCCATGCTCGTGGCCGACATGCTGCGTTTCTCCGAGACCGAGCTCTATCGCGGTCTTGCCGAGCTCACGCTGGGCTTCGTGCAGACCGAGGGAGAGCTTCTCGCCGAGCTTCTCGACGGCGCCCAGGCCGCCTAGGCACCACTCGGAATCGTTGCGGCGGCCCGGCGGTTGACGGCGGTGCTGGACCCAGGTCCTGCGCCGCACGGGGCCCTGCGTGTGCCGCGTGGCAACGATTTCCCGTTTTGGTTCAGGGACGGTTTGGGAGGAGCTTAAGAGCTATGGATGAAGAAAAGAAGGGTGTGACCAGGCGAAACGCCGTTGTGGGCCTTGCTTGTGTGGCCGGCTCCCTCGGGTTGGGCGCGCTTGCCACCTGTCTGCCCGCCGACGACGTGCTGCGCCCGCCGGGTGGTCAGGATGACGAGAGACTGCTGTCGCTGTGTGTACGCTGCCAGCGCTGCTTCGAGGCATGTCCGCGCAAGGCGATTTCCCCGGCGAGCATTGAGGACGGCTTCCTCAACCTGCGCACCCCGCGGATGGACTTTCACTCGGGTTGGTGCGACTTCTGCGAAGAGGAAAACGACGGGCATCCCCGCTGTGTGCTCACTTGCCCTACCGGTGCCCTGCGTCTCGACGAGGGAGCCAAGAGGCGCGACGTGGTGATCGGCAAGCCCCTGCTCACGCATGACTGGTGCCTTGCCTACCGCATGACGCGCTGCCGCGACTGCTACGACGCCTGCGAGCTCGACGCCATCACGCTCGACGACGCGAAGCGTCCGCACCTCGACCTCGAGAAGTGCAACGGTTGCGGTGCCTGCGAGTATGTGTGCCCCTCGATGCGTGCCGGCTCCATGGTGAGCGGCACGGCGCACAGGGCAATCATCATTGTGAACGTCGACGAGGCGGGGGGGGTGTAGGGCCATGGAGAAGAAAAAGAGCTACAAGCCGCAGGTTGCAGGCGGTGCCGGGGCTGACGCGCCTGCCAAGAAGGCCAAGCGTGCCAGCTGTAAGCCTCAGGCCGCGCCCGCGGGCGAGCCTGCCTCGGACGGAAAGACCGTCGCCTCCAAGGAGAAGCGTGCCAGCTACAAGCCACAGCCGGGTCAGAAGCGCGGCGGCGGCCTCACGAAGTTCCGCCGCGCCCTGCCGGCCCTCGTGCTGCTCGTGTGCGCCGTTGCCTTCGTCGCCATGGTGCCACTGGGCAATATCTCGGCGTTCGGGTGGGAGTCCATCTCGGCCATCTGCCCTATGGGCGCGCTTTCGAGCTTGCTTGCGAGCAAGACGCTCGTGCCGCGCGTGCTCATCAGCCTCGTCATCGCTTTGGCGCTCATCCTGCTGTTTGGACGCGCCTTCTGCTCATGGATCTGCTCGGTGCCTTTTGTCGAGCGCATCCTGGGTCTGCGCGACGGTGATTGCGAGGGCGGCCGCAAGGCTGCAGCCGGCAAGGAGAAGGGTTCCTGCTCGCAGGGTTGCTCGGGTTGCGCCAAGGCGCGCGGCAAGGCCGTTGACAGCCGTCATTTCGTGCTGGGCGGCACGCTTTTGTCCGCTGCCGTGTTCGGCTTCCCGGTGTTTTGCCTCATCTGCCCCATTGGCCTCACCTTTGCCACCATCTTCCTGGTACTGAGGCTGTTCGGCGGCTCTGTTTCCTGGGCGCTTCTCGTGGTGCCCGCCCTGCTCATTGCCGAGCTGTTCCTTGCCCGCAAGTGGTGCCACCGCATCTGCCCGCTCGGCGCCCTCATGTCGCTCGTGTCGAAGGGCAACCGCACGGTCGTGCCCACGATCGACAAGGACATGTGCCTGGAGGAGACGTGCGGCGCGCATTGCGGGCGCTGCCATGCGGCGTGCCCCGAGGGCATCGACCTGCGCAACCTTGCCGAGAGCCCCGTGGCCATCAACGAGTGCGTGAAGTGCCGTGCCTGCGTGGAGGCGTGCCCGGCGCATGCGATTTCCGTTCCGTTCCTGCCCAAGGCTGGCGCATCTGCCAGGCAGGCTCATGAGTGCGAGGGGGTGCGTGAGGATGGCTAAGGTCGATTCGGCCGCCGCGCTGCTTGCGCGTCTGCAGAGCTCCGACCTCAACGTGTACCCCTACCGCTGCGTTGTGGTGCGCAACCGTCACGCGAGCTGCATGCGCTGCGCGCAGGCGTGCACGTCGGGCGCCATCAGCGTGGAGGACGGTGCGGTCAACGTCGACCCCGACCTGTGCGTTGGTTGCGGCACGTGCGCCACGGTGTGCCCCACCTGCGCTTTGGAGGCTCGCCACCCGGCCGACGCCGAACTTG
>OLPY01002777.1_pt1 | contig 10078 bp, 19 predicted proteins | sample 1672481 | NCBI WGS metagenome assembly OLPY01 (sample SAMEA3136691, study PRJEB25190) | human gut metagenome | biome: human gut; feature: human-associated habitat; material: faeces | place: Austria | collected 2013 | reverse complement strand
ATAGGTAGGCGAAGCGTCCTCCTTTCTTGAACTAGCTGGATTCTTCAACCGCCCTGCTGACGCTGCAACGCCGGCAGGGCAATTCTTTTTAATTGGTCGAATCATGTAGCGACGGTGAATCGATGCCGCAGAAACCGAGTGCTATGTGGTTGTAATCGCTGACGTCAACCTTCAACCCGTCAACATCGGGGTTGTCTTTCCATACGTTGTTCAGGTCGCCGTTGGCGTATTTCCAATCTTTCGCCATTCCGTTGAGCGGATACGTCGTTCCATCGATCGTCATGACGACGGCGTTATGGTCCTTGCATTCGACGGTCGTATCGTCCGCCGACCAAGGCCAGTATTCTTCCGAATACCCGTAATCGTCAATGAATGACTGTTTGCTGAGCTCATGCGTTTTCGCGAATTCGCCGCAAGCTGCAGACGAGGCTAGCAAAACCGCCGACATCATGACCGCGGCCATTTTCTTCACCGTACTCATGTCCTGTCTCCTAATTTATCGCGCCGAATGAAAGTACCGATGGATTGTCGTTCGTGCCGCCCACGTCACAGCGGATCGTCTGCGTCACAGCGTTGTTGACGAGGACGTCGCTGAAAACGATGGTCGTCGTTCCGTCGTTGTTGTTGGTGATGTCAACGTTGCTGAACTTGTAGTCGAATCCCTGCGGGGCTTCGATGTTTGCTTTTCTCTTGCAGGCCGCTAGGGCATGTCCGTCCGTCACTGTCGATGAGTTGCTCTGAGACGATGAATCTCCGTCGTTTGACCACCAATTCGTGCACAGTCCCCAAATAAACAGGCCTATGATTATTGCGATTATCATAGAGCCGAATCCGGTCCAGTCTGTTTTCTTCTTCTCCATTTTCGGATTCTCTTTCTCTAATTGGTTACATTTTCGTGCAGCCAGTTCTTGTAATCTTCTATGACTTGTACGGTCACATCGAGTTCGCATGCGATGAGGTACGAGTCCGCACCGTACATGCGCTCGGCTATCGCGTACTCATGCGGGTTGATGAGACGCAGGGCGGTATATAGTCTTGCGCGGCGTTCGGCTTTCGACCCGTAGGGACTGCAGCCTTGGTCGTGGTTGTGGGCGTGCACGAGCTCATGGCAGAGGGTACAGCGTTTCTGGAAATCCAGCATGGTCTCATCGATAACGATGAGGTGCTTGGGTTCATAGTAGAAGCCGCATAACCCCTGCTGCAGCTGGCATTCCTCCACCCGAATGCCGCTGTTGGAGGCTTCCCTCAGGAGGTCGTCATAGGTGACGTTTATCGTCCTTCGCCCCCTTCCCTTTCAAGCTCCTTGTTCCGGTCATGATTGGCGGCAGCCTCAAAGGTTTCGGGGTTTGCCGCGAACTTCTCTGCCAGCTCTTCTCCGATGCTTGAATAATGCTTCGTTTTCTTATTTGATTGCTTGAAATTATCTTTGGACAATGTAGGGATGTCATCTACTTCGGAAATAGGCCGAAGATCTGAATCAGAGTCCTTCTCGCTTGATTCGTTGCGTAGACGAGCTTCGTTCATATCCTCATCGGAAATCACGATAGGCTCATTCCATCGAGGATTCCGCTTTGCTGCTCCTGCTGCCAATCTGATTGCCAGCTCATGAATGAGCTCCTCATCTGTGGCATCACGAAGAGCGTCGGAAGATTCTGATTTTCTCAAATCATCGTCATCGATAAGACCCACCGCGACAAGACCGTCGATAGCTGATCCACCGTAAGCTCGCGCAATCTTTACCACGTTTTGCGGGGATAACTTATCTGGGAGTTGTCGGTAGAGAGACGATGGGACGATGCCTGCATTGTCGGCCACGGTGTTTTGACTGTCGTTTCCGACTGTTTCCTGGTACCACTGTTCAATGTTCATGTTTTGCATTATGCAACATTTTTTGTTTCTTTGCAACACACCGTGTTTTTGCATTTCGCTTGACTTATTTCGCATTGTGCATTTTAATAATTCGCAGAACGCAACACCAAGGTTGCGAGATGCAAACCACTGAAAGGAGGTTGCCTGAGATGGCTTACGCGATGACCTTTAAACCGGATTTCCTCGAGCGCTGCAAGCGCATGAGCGGGCTGAAATCCAATGCGGCTTTCGCCGGCGCTATCGGCGTCAGCGAAAGCGTGCTGTCGAAAGCAATGCACACCAACATCGTCTCCCCGACGATGATTGTCGGATTCAACCGCGCATTCGGCTTCACGCCAGGTGAAATAGCCGAAGTGACCGAAATACCGGACAAGGATCTCAAACCTGAGGCGGTGGCGTGATGGTTAGGACCTACCGGCTTGGCGGCGCGGAACGTGAGAGGGCCCGTGCGCTGATTCGTATTCTCAGCATCGACATGGATCGTGTCAGATGGTTGGACGGCCACCCGATGACGGTTCGCGTGTTTGATGACGGCAAATGCTGGGTCGAATACACGGGACTCGTCGTCTGCGACAAGGAAGACATCGATTTCTGTCTCCGTGGGCTCGAGCCCGTGGATGTCGGGCCGGGGTCTATAGGGACAGGATCCGGGAATGCCGGAACAGGATTCTTCGCGAGGATACGCGGATGTCTCTCGATTTCGAGGTCTCGACCATCGCGACGATGACGGTGCCGGACTCATGGCGCTTGAGCTTGGAGTCCCCACGGTATTCGACGATAGCGCCGCCCGTCGGCGTCACCCGAATGTCTCGTTCGGTGAGCCACCCGTTGTTGCGCAGTATCCACCCGTCCCCATCCGTCTTCTCCACTCCCCAATCGGTCGAGAGGTACAGGCGTCGTTCCGCGTCGAAGGACAGTAGCAACGCCGTCAATCCCATCCAGTTGTCCGCCAGCCATTTCCACATGGCTCAGATTCTAGCCACAAAAAAATGCCGCCGATTGGAGCGGCGGCGAATGTCAGATTGAAAGAAGGTCCAAAATGACTGAATCCAATGTACAGCCCTTCGAGTTTCGGGGCAACCCGGTCGCCACGGTGACCACCGGGAACGGGACGGTGCTGTTCTGCGCGAAGCACGTCGCCACCGCACTCGGATACAGCAACACCCGTGACGCAATCAGGAAGCACTGCCGTCATATCGATGGGGTCGCGAATCGCTACCCCATCACCGACAGCCTCGGCCGCACCCAACAGGCCGTGTTCATCACCGAAGGCGACGTGTACCGCCTCATCGCCAGCAGCAAGCTCACCAGCGCGGTCGAGTTCGAGCATTGGCTGTTCGACGAGGTAGTGCCCCAGATCCGTCGTACCGGCGGTTACATTCCCCAGGGCGAGACCCCGGAGGAGACGATGGCGCGCGCGGTGCTCATCGCGCAGAAGACCATCGAAGAACAACGGAAGCAGTTGGACGAGCAGAAGCCGAAGGTGTTGTTCGCGGACGCGGTGGCCACGAGCAAGAGGAGCATTCTGATCGGCGAATTGGCGAAGATCCTCAAACAGAACGGCGTGAAGACCGGCCAGAACCGGTTGTTCAAGCAATTGCGTGAGGACGGTTTCCTGATGAAGCGCAACGGGAATCCGAACATGCCGACGCAGAAGAGCATGGAACTGGGTTTGTTCGAGGTCAAGGAAACATCGATCGCCCATTCGGATGGTCATGTGTCGTTGAACTTCACGACGAAGGTCACGCCCAAGGGCCAGCAGTACCTCATCCAGAAGTATCTGGGCTGCACTCCCCTTGACTTGGAAGCGGGTGCGTGATGGCCGGTAGTCATCAAATCGAATCGTCTCTTGACGGCTGGCCGATCGCCAAGGTGGCGAGCTTCCTTGGTGTCTCGAAGGGCAGTCTCTACGTGTGGTCGTGCCACGACAAGTGGGGAGGCCGGTATCCGCCCGCGCCGAAACGCGTAGGACGCAGGCTCGTTTGGAATCCACAGGAGGTCATCGACTACCGGGACCGGCGGTGCGCGATAAGCCGCAAGGAGCTGGTCTACGGCGAATAAGGGTTTCCCGGATTCAAAACCGGGAGAAAAGGAAGAGGTGCCGGCGTCGCACTGTCCAAGGTTCACGCCGGCACCAACATCACCAATCACATTGAAAGGAAAACAAGTGATGTCAGGACACAAGATTACCGGAATCCACGCCATCGGCGTCGAGATCCCGAAGGGAATGTCATTCAAGGAGCTCATGGAGCAGCTGCTTGAGGGAGGAGAGGCTGAGTTGGAGAAGGAGTTGGACGAGGAGACGCGCCAGCCGGAAACCGGCAAGTGCGATTGTCCGGTGTGCGATCCAGACAAGGACACCGTGGAGGAAAGATTGTTCCATCCGGTCGATCAGTGGCAGCACGCCGTCGATGTGGCCAGTGACGTGCATGACGCGGCCGGCTCTCTCGAACACGCGCTGTTCGAGCTGGGTGAGAACCCGTTGGCGTTCGAGGCGTCGATGATCCTCAGCCAGTCGCTGACCCTGCTGCGTGCCATCCAACGCAAGCGCAAGGAGGTTGCGGAATGAGCATCGAAGCATTGCGCAAAAAGAAGCGTATGCGCCGACCCCGGCCGAGGTTAACGGACGGGCAGAAATCGGCCGTATTACTGGCTCTCACGTTCTTCGAGGGTTGGCTGGTCGGTTTCGCCGGCACGCATAGTCGCATCCCAAGTCCGGTGGGTACGCCGCAGTGGATGATAACCGGCTCGCTCGCATTGGCGGTCGTATTGCCGCTCATGTTCGTGGGAATCCTGTTGAAGTGGGGCGGCGATGGAACAGCCAAGTGAGTTCACGCTCTGCCTGCCGGGCGACCCGGTGCCGAAGGGGCGTCCCCGCGTCTACAACGGGCACGCGATGACCCCGAAACGCACCGTCAGGGCGGAGGAACGCCTGTTCGCCGAATTCAGGCTCAAATACCCGCAGGCGAAACCATACCAGTGCCCGGTCAGGTTGGAGGCCGAATTCTGGATGAGCCATCGCGGCCGCCCGGATCTCGACAACCTGCTGAAGCTGGTTTTGGACTCGCTGAACGGCGTCGCCTACGTGGACGACGCGCAGGTCGTCGAATCCCATGCCACCAAGCGCATGCCCGACCTATGGGTCTACGGGTCGAAGGGCCGCTACCGGAAGCGCAAGAGCGGCGACCCGTACACGTGTTGCGGGCATGAGTACGAGCCGCACCTCTATATCCGAATCAAGCCGCTCCCCGAATGGGAGCCGAAGGAAAGGAAACAATCATGAGCAAGCCGATCAACGAACCCCGTCTGGTGCAGCAGGCGCTGATAGCGGACGAGGATCTGAGTTTCGAACTGGCGGCCCTGGTGCCGACGGCGAACGGCATCACGAACGCGGCCAGCACGTTCATCGACCGGGCGACCAAACTGTTGCTGTCCGACAAGATCATGCTCACCAACGAGCAGCATACGGCCGTCGTGACGGCCATCGCCATCGCCCAACTGACCGTCAAGGATGGTTCGGCCGTGTCGAAGCTGCTGCGCAACCCGGACGCTTCGGCGGACATCATCGCCGGACTGCGCCTCACCTCCAAGGACAGGCATGATGCCTGACCGGCGTCTCTGGATGCCGCGTTGCAGGACATGCGGGCCGCTCGGCAAGCCCACCGGACTGGACGAGGCGGTCACCTGCTGCAACCGGCATGCGAACCAATACCCGAACCATCAGACGGCGTGGTATCCCACCTACGCCCAGATCATCGTGAAAGGCACATCAAATGACTGCGAATGACACGTCAACCATTGAAACCACGGAGGCCGTGAACCCGGACGAGGGACTGCGTCAGGGATTGTTCGCCGCGCAGGCGGCGCGCATCGTGGAACTGCAGGCCGAGATCGCCAGCCGACAGGAGGAAATCGACAATCTCAAATCCCTGATTCTCGACTCGCATCCGGTCGGCACCTACCAGGCCGGCAATCTGAAGGTGCAGGTCAAGCCGGGCGCGCGCCGCATCAACGCCGGCACGTTCGAAAAAGCCTACCCGGCCACCAAGTATCCCGGAGCCTACCAGCTGCGGCCGCGGCCGCTCAGCCAGTTGGAGAAGCTGCTGTCGGCGGACGCGGTGGCCGATTACGCGATGAGCGGCAAGCCTATGGTGGTGGTCTCATGAGCGCGGAACTGTCCAGCCTGGGCATCGCCCAGATCGTGGAAAGCGCCATCGCCGACTACGACCTGCACGACGAGAACGGCAACGAGCTGACCGACGACCTGTACGTCATCCGCTCCGAACGGCTCGACGAGCTGGGCCTCACCGTCGCCAGACGCATCCACAAGGCCATACGCGAACTGGAGACGCAAGGTAAGACCGGCTTCCCCGTGCATTCGATGGCCTTCGGCAGCATGCCGGTAACCATCGCGAAGGACGGCGACCGCACCTACACGCTGCGCTTCGACAACTCGGACGAGGCGGTGGCCATTACACGGCTCAGCAGAACCGCGTTGGCGGACATTAGGAAACAGATCAACGACTTTCTCAAGGAGGTGAAGAACCATGAGCATGAATGACGCCATTCTCGCCGTCGCACAAGCCCAACAGCAGGGTGACGCGATACCCGTCGACGTGCCGCCCATGACGCAGTCGGCACCCGATATGGGCAAGCCGCCGGCAACGCCGAAAACCAAGACGGACACGATGGAGGAACCACGATTGTGGCCGGAGATCCGCCAGCTCATCGAAGCGGATATCCAGAACGCTCCGCGTGAGCTGCAGCGTGAGATAGGCCCATCCGAACTGGGAACGGATTGCGTGCATTGCCTCGCGGCGAAACTGGCGGGCTGGCCGGAGCGTCGCTCCCCGGGCTGGCTGCCGTTCATCGGCACGTGCGTCCACGCGCATTTCGAAACCATGTTCCATGACCTGAACGGGGAGCCGGCGTTCCAATTCCCCTACACGAGCGAGGACAACGTGACCGAGCTCGTGGAACGGTGGCGCTCGGAGTACCGGGTCACCGTAGGCCGGTTGCAGGGTTTGCACGGCGGCTACGACGTGACCGGCAGCATCGACCTATGGGACCGCAAAAACCGCAGCACCATCGACTGGAAGATAGTCGGCAACACGACCGTCACCAAGGTCAAGGCCCACGGCCCCTCGCAACAGTACCGGGTACAGGCCTCACTCTACGGCATGGGCCTGCAGAACGAGGGCGAACGAGTGGAGCGCAACTGCATCTACTTCCTGCCCCGCAACAAGACCAGTCTCGGCGACGCATTGCCCTGGGAGACGAGGTTCGACCCGGAGCCCGGCAAATGGGCGTTGAGCCGCGCCCAACTGCTCGTCAACCTCATGGACTGCGTGGAGCAGGCGGAAGGCCCCGACGTGCGCGACAGCTGGATCAAACAGTTGCCGGCGGCCGGGCCCGACAAATGCTTCTCATGCAAGGGCCGGGTCTGGCCCGACACGAGCGCGCTCCCCGAGTTCGACGCTAAGCCATGGCCGGACGTTCCCGACAAGTGGCTCCGACTCATCCCCCTAATCGAATCCGAATACCAATTCACCAAGTAAAAACAACGAAAGGAACACGACAATGTTCGGACAACCACAACCACAGTACGGTTACCCGCAGCAGGGGTACGGCTACCAGCAGCCCCAACGACAGCCCGCCCAGTTAAGCTCGCTCGGCGAGCTGCTCGCCGGCAACAGCGCCAAAGCGTACTTCGGCGCGAACAGCCAGCCCGGAGACTCGGTGACCGGCGTCATCGAAAAAATCGAGACCACGCAGGTCAACGACTTCCAGACCAAGCAGCCCGCCTTCTGGAACAACGGACGCCCGAAGGAGCAGATCCACGTCATCATCCAGACCCAGTTGCGCGACCCGAGCGTGGATGACGACGACGGCCGCCGTTCTCTCTGGATCAAAGGCTGGGGCATCCAGATCAAGGCGTTTCGCGAGGCCTGCCGTCAGGCGGGCGTGAAGATCCCGAAGCCGGGCGACACCATCACGGAACGGTTCGTGGGTCTCGGCCAGCGGGGCGACGCGCCCCAGCCGCCGAAAGTGTTCGAATTCCACATCGAACCCGCTTCCAGCGTCAACAGTCTCGTGAACGGCAGCCAACCCCAGCAGCCCGGCATGCAGCAAGCCCAGCCGACATACCCGCAGCAACAGTACGCGCCACAGCAGCCCCAGCAGGCCCCGAATCAGGGATATGCGCCGGCTCCGGTCGACCCATGGAACCCGCCGGCACAGGCGCAACCCGCTCAGCCGGTACAGCTCGGCCAACCACAGGTGGATCCGATGAAGGTCAACCAGCTGAAGGCCATGGGTAAGCCGCCGCAGGAGATCGCCGCCCTGTTGGGCGTGCCGGTCGAAGCGGTCACCGCCGTCACCGACCAGGCGCAGCCGCAGAACCACGGAGGTTCGGAACAGCAATTGGAAACCGGTGAATTCTGATGAACGAGCTTTTTGAAGTATATGCAGAACCAGCAGAAGCAGCTGGCCACGCAGATCAGCGAGGTCGACCTGTGTCCCGAAGGTCTGTCGCCCGTCAGTATCGAGCTGCTTTCATCGAAGCTCGTGCTCGCAGGCTGGCATAACACCAAGGACTCGGATAAAGGCTGAGTCCCGTATTGCCGTCGCCGTATCCAAGCGGCCGGCCCTGTTGCGACGACGGGCACGGCACCACACACATTTTCACACTACGTCAAAGGGAGTTTCGAAGATGACCGACATCTACGGATACACGGCAGCCGCACCCCTGTACCGTGCGGCTGGATGGATGCAGGTCATCCCCCTGCCCGAGGGACGCAAGACCCCGCCACCCGCTGGTTTCACGGGACGCAGCCGCAAACCCGTCACCGACGAACAAATACAGTTGTGGAGCCAAGCCAACCCGAACGCGAACACGGGCATCGTCATACCAGAAGGCGTGCTCGTGTTGGACATCGACGCGGAGCAGGGCCATCAGGTCAAGGCGGACGGGGCGAAAGGCATCAGCGAACTCTCTCAGGAACTGGGCATGCTTCCGGCCACGTGGAGCAGCACGGCGCACGGCATCGACTCGCCGGCACGCCACCTGTTCTACAAGGTGCCCGAAGGCCTCGCGTGGAAGGGCGGCGCCATCGAGGGGGTCGACATCCTGCAACCCGGCCACCGGTATTCCGTGGTCTGGCCGTCGATCCACCCGAGCGGCGAAATGTACTGCTGGTACACGCCAAGCGGCGCATTCTCCGGCACGCTCCCCCATATCGGCGACTTGGCGACACTGCCATGGAAGTGGGTGGACTACCTGCGCAAACCCGACAGAGTGTCGAATTCGACCACTTTAACTCCCTCGTATTCAAGGGAATACGACGACCGCATGTGCAAGGCGGTCAACACGTTCCTCAACAAGACGCTCGCCAACCCGGCAAGCAAAGGCTCCCGACACGACACCACGTTGCAGGCCGTCTGGGCGTTGGTTAACTTCGCGCAGGAGGGACACCGGGGGGCTCTCGACGCCATCAACCAATTGAAGCCACGGTTCATCGCCGAGGTGGCCCCCGACCGTCAAGGCAAGGAGCGTGAGGCGGCACGCGAATGGGCCAGCATTCTCAGTGGCGCGATGGAGAAGGTCAACGGCGTGCAATCGCATGTGGATCCGTGCGAGCAGTCGAAAATCGAACGCATGACGCCCGGCGAGTTCGACGAACTCACCCAAAACACGATTGCGAATCAAATGGAGGAAAGTCACCCGGAAGCAGTTCAAAACACTGGAACAATGCCGGTTCAAGCCGGTTCAACACCCGTCGCATCGGTTCAAAACGGTTCAATGGAAAGTCACGAGGCAAGTAAAAACGCCTCCTCCAGCTGGCAGTTCGAAGACCTCACCCAGCTCGCTTCCGGCATTGAACTGCCGCCCACGCCCACCGTGTTCCAACGAGAGGACGGACAAGGGCTCTTCTACCGTGGCGCGGTCAACGACCTGCACGGCGAACCCGGCTGCGGCAAAAGCATGATCGCCCAAATCGCCACCGCGCAGGAATTGAAGGCAGACCGTGACGTCATCTACATCGACTACGAGGATTCCGCACGCAACGTGGTCAAACGCCTCCTGCTGCTCGGCGTATCCGGCGAACAGATCATCGGTCACCTGCACTACGTGCGCCCGTCCGCGAAGCCCAGCAGCCCCACCAGCCTCGGCGGCTGGCGCGAAACCCTCGACTACGCCGACACCGCC
>OLPY01002766.1_pt1 | contig 10128 bp, 9 predicted proteins | sample 1672481 | NCBI WGS metagenome assembly OLPY01 (sample SAMEA3136691, study PRJEB25190) | human gut metagenome | biome: human gut; feature: human-associated habitat; material: faeces | place: Austria | collected 2013 | reverse complement strand
GGCGAGCAGGATACCGATATCGTTATCACAACCACAGAGCTTCTCCGCATGATCGATAACTTTGGTCTTGATTTTGCAACACTGGATCCGGAAGCATGCGATATGCCGTTTGGATTTGGTTCCGGCGGTGGCGTTATCTTCGGTGTTACCGGTGGTGTTACCGAGGCAGTTCTTCGAAGACTGAGCCCGGATCACAGCAAGGAAGCCATGCATGAGATTGCAGAGTGCGGTGTTCGTGGTGAAGAGGGAATCAAGGAATTTACCGTACCGTACAAGGGAATGGATATCAATGTATGCGTAGCCAGTGGCCTTGCAAATGCAAGAACCGTTATGGAACGTGTAAAGAACGGCGAGGCAAACTATCATCTGATCGAGGTTATGGCATGCCGCCGTGGATGTATCATGGGTGGAGGTCAGCCGACCAGATCCGGTGACAGAACCAAGGCAGCCAGAGCAAGAGGTTTGTACAATGCAGACAATACCATGATCATCAAGAAATCCGATGAGAACCCACTGGTTCTGGAGCTTTATGAGGGACTCCTCAAAGGCAAAGAGCATCATCTGCTTCACAATGAGTTCTATATCAAAGACTGATATGAGGAATACAAAGGGCTGCTGTTCCCGGTGAACAGCAGCATATAAGAAGCCTTCCGGGCATATACTGTGGTATGCGGGAACTGTCTTTTTTAAGACGTTTCCCGGAACTTACAGGCCAGTATATGCAGGGAGGCTTTTTTATATGGAAAACTTTCAGGTTTACCGTGATATCCAGGCGCGGACGGGCGGGGATATCTACATAGGGGTTGTGGGACCGGTCCGTACAGGAAAATCCACATTCATCCGGAGATTTATGGAGCTGATAGCACTGCCATCGATCAGCGAGGGAAAAAGAGCAGAACTTCAGGATGAACTGCCATTAAGCGGTGCCGGAAAAATGATCACCACCGTAGAACCCAAATTTATTCCAAAAGAAGCAGTGGAAGTATCCATAGGGGAAAACCAGAAAATCCGGGTAAAACTCATTGACTGTGTAGGCTTTCTGGTAAAAGATGCATCCGGAAATGTGGAAGAAGGCAGGGAGCGGATGGTCAAAACTCCCTGGCAGGAAAAAGCAATCCCGTTCCATGATGCAGCCCGCATTGGAACGGAAAAAGTGATCAGCCAGCATTCCACCATTGGGATTGTAGTCACAACAGACGGAAGTTTCGGGGAGATTCCCAGAGAAAATTTTATCCCGGCAGAGGAACAGACCATAAAAGAGCTGAAAGTCCAGGGAAAACCCTTTCTGATCCTGGTAAACTCCCAGACTCCCTACAGTGAGGAAACCGGAAAAACTGTAAAACATCTGGAAGAGAAATTTGGAGTATCCGTTCTGGCAGTCAACTGTGAACAGCTTCGAAAAGAGGATGTGACCAGAATCCTGGAGAAGATCCTTTATGAATTCCCGGTCAGTGAGATAGAGCTTTTTGTTCCCAGATGGGTGGAGATGCTTTCTCCGGAACATGAGGTAAAGGCGGCTCTGTTAAATGAGATTCGGGAAAAGATGACCAGACTTACTCATGTGCGTGATGTAAGCAGAGAATCAGTATATCTGGAAAGTCCATATGTGGAAGATACATTGCTTGAGCAGGTCAGTCTTTCCGATGGAAAAGTCCGTATCCGGATCGCAGTAAAAGACATTTATTATTATCAGATGCTCAGTGAAATGAGCGGGATATCCATGGAAAGCGAATATGAACTGATCCAGACCATAAAAGAGCTTGCCGGTATGAAGGAACAATTTGTAAAAGTCCAGGCTGCCCTGGAAGCGGTAAAAGGAACAGGGTATGGGGTTGTGGTGCCTGAGCTTTCCGAGATCACTATTGAGGAACCTGAGGTGATCCGTCAGGGAAATAAATTCGGAGTAAAGATCCGGTCAAAAAGTCCGTCCATTCATATGATCCGGGCGGGAATCGAAACGGAGATCGCTCCGATCGTTGGTACAGAACAGCAGGCGGAGGACCTGATAAAGTATATCAGAGAAAGCCCGGAGCGAGGGGAAAGTATCTGGGAGACCAATATTTTCGGAAAATCCATCCAGCAGCTGGTGGAAGACGGAATCCGGAACAAGCTGGCCATGATCAGCGAAGAAAGTCAGGTGAAGCTTCAGGATACTATGAAGAAGATCGTAAATGACAGCAAAGGCGGACTGGTGTGTATCATCATATGAATGGAGAATAGAATTGCAAAGCAATTTTGTTCATGAGCATGTAACAAAGCGGAATGCGAATATCCTGTTTGTATCCTCTTTACAGTAAAAAAGGACGTTCTTCAGCAGACGTCCTTTTTTTGATGTTGTTTTTTCCATTCTGCGATAAACTGAAGCTGTTCCAGGTCAGATAGTTCCTGGGAAGCGGCGTCATTTCCTGCAGCGGCACAGCAGAAAAGAACAAAGATCTGGAGTCCGAAGAATACAAGAAAAAAGAGAAGCATAGAAAAACCTCCTTTATTTTTCAGATATGTTAAGTATTGGAGGAGATAATGTATTTTATACATTATATTGCAAGAAAATCAGAGCAATGCTATAATTATCACCGGGTATGAAGATTTTTAAAACAGGAGGAAAAGAAACCATGAAAAAGAGAAGATTCGCACAGCTTGTTCTTATGATCACAATGCTGTTTTGCCTGACATTTGGCACAGTGTGTGCGCAGGCGGCAACAACAGCAACCACAACAACCGCAAAAGCAGCTGTTAAAAATGGCTGGAAAAAAGAGGGCGGTCAGTATTATTACTACATCAAAGGTAAAAAAGTTACCAACAAATTAAAAAAGATCAATGGTGCGATATATTATTTAGGCTCGAATGGTGCAAGAAAGACCGGATGGTATACAGTAAAATCCGGAAATACCTACAAAACCATGCAGTTTGCTTCCAACGGAAAATACACTGGGAAATCCAAAAAAGCAAATGCAGAACTGATCAAGATGACAGATTCAGTGCTTCGCAGCCAGAAGATTTCTGCAAGTCTGACTACAACTGCGCAGAAAAAAACGGCTCTTCAGAAATTGTTTAACTGTTCCAAAAAATACGGATATATGAGAATGAAGGGCTTTGACGGAAAACCTTTGCAGTTTACAAAAGGTAAAAGCCAGATGTTTGCATATCTGACCATGGGAATGAAAAAAGGAAACTGCTACGGTGTTGCATCAGCCTTTGCAGTACAGGCTAAACGTGCAACAGGACTTCCGGTCCGTGTATGCTGGGGAAAAAGTAATGTATTTAATAAAAATAAATGGCAGCCACATGGATGGACAGAGATCAAGATCGGAAATACCTGGTATACATTTGATGCAAATGCAGCAGGAAACAAATCCAGAAAAGATGTTAAATATTATATGCAGAAATCTTCATCCATGAAAAAATACTATAAAACTGAAGGAAGAGAAGATATCGTTCTCTAAAGAATAGGAGCAGATCATGAAAAAGTGGACAAAGAAGATCCTGGTAGCAGTACTTTGTCTGATGATGCTCCAGATGCCGGCAGCTGAACCACTTATTGCGGTTCAGACTGTACAGGCAGCATCTACAGCCAAGGCAGCCAAGGTAAAAAACGGTCTCAAAAAAGAGGGCGGACAATACTACTATTATGTGAAGGGAAAAAAAGTAAAGAATACATGGAAAACCGTGACTGTCGCTAATAAGACTACCGGCAAAAAAATGACATACAGATACTATTTTTCCAACACCGGAAAGGCTTATAAAGGTGGAACATTCTTCGGGGAGAACTATCTCCTTGTAAAAAAGATCGGCGGGAAATACTATGGATTTAACCGGTATGCACAGATGGTAAAAGGCGTTTATTATTCCGCATATGGACAGTCCAGAGCCGGATTTTATGCTTTTAATACAAAAACCGGTGTATACGATGCCAGAACATCTTCAAGATTAAGGAAAGCATTTGTAAGAGAAAAGAGTTCTGCAGCACTGCGGAAAGCCCTTGGCAGACCTCTTCGTACCAGAAAGACAGATGGCTGTTATGGTGACGGACAGGAATATCTGTTGGAATACACAAGATTCTGGGTCAATACATACAAAGACAAAAAAGGGAAGGAAATCGTACTGGACGTGATCAGCAAATAAGATTCGCCAGACCGATAAATAAATATAATTATGGTTTTCAGTTCAATGGTATTTCTGTGTGTATTTCTTCCGGCTGCTTTTTGTCTGCATCTCCTTTTACCTGGGATGCGGGCCAAAAATTTTTTGCTTGTAGTGGCAAGTCTGGTCTTTTATGCATACGGAGAACCGATTTATGTAATATTACTGGTTGCTTCATCGGCGGGCAACTATATTTTAGCGCGCCTGACAGGGGAATGTCCGAAGATCCGTAAGCTCACAATGACATTGGCTGTGGTGATAAATCTCGGTCTTCTTGTGATCTTTAAATATTCCGGATTTCTGGTGGATACATTTAATTCTGTTACCGGTGCCGGAATTCCGGTTCCGCAGGTCCGGATGCCGATCGGAATATCGTTTTTTACTTTTCAGGCACTTTCCTACGTGATCGATGTTTATCGGGGAGATGCTTCGGTTCAGAAGAATTTCGGAAAGGTGCTTCTGTATATCTCATTTTTCCCACAGCTGATCGCGGGACCTATCGTCAAGTATCATGATGTGGAGGCGGAGATCAATAATCGTAAGCAGACGCCGGAGGAAATCGGAAAAGGAATCCGGCGTTTCATTGCAGGTTTGAGCAAAAAGGTTCTTATCGCCAATACAATGGGACTTGTGGCGGATAATCTCTTTGGTGCGGCAGCAACCGGAATCACCGGTCCGGGTGCTTGGCTGGGCGCAGTTTCCTATATGCTGCAGATCTATTTTGATTTCAGCGGCTACAGTGATATGGCGCTGGGACTCGGAATGATGTTTGGATTTCATTTCCATGAGAATTTTGATTATCCTTATATTTCTGCCAGTATCCGTGAATTCTGGAGAAGATGGCATATGTCTCTTTCAGGATGGTTTAAGGAATATCTGTATATTCCGTTAGGGGGAAACCGCAGAGGGAAATTCCGTACAGTGGTCAATAAAATGATCGTTTTTGTGTGTACAGGTATCTGGCATGGTGCCTCCTTTAATTTTCTGTTCTGGGGAATTTATCATGGCTTTTTCCTGATGCTGGAAGAGTATATCCCATTTATCGGGAAAAAGGGCGGAAAACTCAAGAGCTTTTTTCAGCATGTCTATGCACTTCTGGTAGTTTGTGTTGGCTTTGTGTTTTTCCGTGCGGACACTATGAAGCAGGGATGCTTCTGGATCAGAGAAATGTTTACGGATTTTGGATGGAAGGCTTCCGCAATGAGCCTTACACTGCAGCAGCTGACACCGGTATATCTTGTAACGCTGGCAGCGGCACTGGTCGCAGCAGTTCCGGTAAACAGCATGCTGAAAAAGTATAAATGGTATGAAGGCTTTACCTATGTATTAAGTCTGGCTGGTTTTGCGCTTTGTGTATTGAGCCTTGCCGGCGGAACCTATAATCCGTTCATCTATTTTCGATTTTAAGAGGAGGCAGAAAACATGAAAAAATTGCAGGTGCTTTATATTACTGCATTTTTTGCAGCTTGTCTTGTGCCATCTCTGGGGATGGCGGTGACAAAGCAGGAAGCATCGTCTGAAAACCGAAGACTGGCTGAGTTTCCTGAACTGAAAAAAGAAAACGAGATCAATACCCGTTGGCTGCCGGAAGCAGGCGAATATTTTCAGGAACATTTTGCGTTTCGAAATGAGCTGGTAACGGCAAATGCCCTTCTGAACGGGAAGATTTTCGGAGTATCTACTGCAGATGGTGTGATCCAGGGAACCGATAACTGGCTTTATTATAAGGATTCGCTGGAGGATTATCTTGGAGAGGAGCTTCTTTCCGAGAGAAGCCTTTTTAATATTGCACATACACTGGCCATGATGCAGGAGACATTGAATGAAAAAGGCGTGCAGTTTCTTTTTACTGTGGCACCTAATAAAAACTCACTCTATGGAGAGAACATGCCGTACTATGACAGCTTGAAGGTATCATCGGACAAAAACCTTGTTAATCTTCAGAAATATCTCAGGCAGGAGCAGGTTTCTTACGGAGATCTGTATGAGATTCTTTCAGAAGAGAAAGAAGTTCTTTATCACAAAAGAGATTCACACTGGAACAACAAGGGTGCTGCAGTTGCGGCGGAAACATTGCTGTCTTCTCTGAAAAAGGAGCATGTTTCCTATAAGGAGGAACCCTATACTATAAAAACAGATTTCACAGGAGATCTGGATGAGATGCTGTATCCTCTTGCAATGACACCGGAAGAGGAAGTTTATTATGACAGACAGACAACATTTGCCTATGTGGGAGAAGTGGTAAGTAATTTTGATCCGAAGATCACAACGGTAAATCCTGTGAAGGAAGGAAGTCTGGTCATGTTCCGTGATTCTTTTGGTAATGCACTGCTTCCGTTTATGGCAGATGCTTATTCCAGTGCGTATTTTTCCAGAGGAGTACCTTACCAGATGAGTGAAGTGGATGAGAAGAATGCAGATACTGTGATCGTGGAACGGGCTGAGCGTTTTCTTCCGGAAATGGCACAGTCACCGCCGATCATGGAAGGACCGGAGTGTCAGGTGAACGTTACGGAAGAAGATACGGTTCCTGCCGGTGCCGGAGCAGTTCAGTGCGAGATCCAGGGAAATCTGGAAAAGATCACAGGCTGTATTGAAGAAAAATATCTGGATACAGACAGCAGGATTTATATAAGATTGAACCATGATAAGATTTATGAAGCATTTCCGATGGATGTTTCCACAGAAGATGGAAAAACGGACAGCAGCGGTTTTTGCTTATATCTGGACCGTTCACTTCTTGCAGCAGACGGAAATCAGATCGAAATTCTTACAGGCAACAAAGATTCAGCCCGTATAATAGGCGGACTGACACTATAAAGGAGGACATAAGAAATGAGAAAAAAAACAGTACAGGTGCTTTTGGGAGCAGCATTGATCGCAGCGATGTGTCTGGGGGCACCGACAGCCGCTTTTGCGGGCGAGACAACGACAAAGGAGGAAACCGCAGAGAAAACTGGCGATAAAGATTCCACAGAAGAAAAAGAGACCGCAGAGGATTTTCAGATCGGAGAGCTTACAGTAAAAAATCAGAGCGGACTTGAGGTGAAATCCGCAGAGCTTCAGGATGCAAAAGAGGATGACAGCAAAAAGAAAGACTCCAAGGATGCGGCAGGTCAGGATCTAGTGATCACCATGAAAGATGGTACAGAGCATACCTTCCGGAATGTGACACCGGATGACTGGAAAGAACCTGTTTTTTATAATGAGTATGAGATCCTTTATATTTCCTACACGGATGAAAAAGGAAAATCTCAGGAAGCGCTGGAAGATGCGAAGGAGACTGAGCTGGAAGCAGCTGCCACTACCTATGCAAAATCCAATGTAAATATCCGTGAAAAAGCGGATACAAAATCAAAATCCCTGAAAGTAACATCTCTTGGAACCGAGTTTAAGGTAACCGGTGTATGCCCTGGATGGCTGAAGGTTGAAGGAGATGGTGTTAAGGGATATGCGGCACATACATACTTCACTTCCAATAAAGATGAGATCGACAAGCTGGTAGCAGAGCAGAAAGCAGCTGAAGAGAAAAAAGCGGCAGAGGCAAAAGCGGCATCAGACGCACAGGCGGCAGCAGAAGCGCAGGCAGCGGCGGACGCACAGGCAGCGGCAGATGCGCAGGCAGCAGCGGACGCACAGGCAGCGGCAGACGCACAAGCAGCGGCAGACGCACAGGCAGCGGCAGAGGCACAGGCAGCAGCAGAGGCAGCAGCATCAGAACCTACCGAGGTTAGCCGTCAGGCCTATGATGACTGTGACGGAAGTGGCCATGGCTACTATGAGATCACCTATTCTGACGGAAGTGTGAGATACGAAGAGTATTGATTAGAATGAACGATAAGGAAAGATACGTATGAAAAGATTAAAATTGTTTTTTATGGCGATGGTCATGCTTTTTGCGGTGCAGATCTGCACGGTTTCCGTAACCTGTGAGACGCAGGCAGCAACTACTACGGCAACTGTAAAGAAGAAAACCGGTCTCTACAGAGAAAAAGGAAAATATTACTACTACACCAAGGGCAGAAAGATCAGAAACCAATGGAAGACCGTAAAGGGAAAACGGTATTATTTCGGGCCTAAATATTATGCGTTAACTTACCATAACAAGATCGGTTCCAGGATCTATGTGTTTGATACTGCAGGACGCCTTTTGAACGGAAAGACGTCACGTATCGTAAATGTAGGAAAATATTCCTATTACGTAAATAAATATGGAAATCCTTCAAAGGGTTGGCTGTGCCTTCCGGATAGAAATCTTTACTATGCGGATTCCTGGGGACGTTTTTACAAAAACCGTACTCTGGAGGGAATCCGGTTCAACGGAAAGGGGCAGGCTGTAAAAAATGATATGCGCAGCCTGAAGCTGCATTGTATAGGCGTGGTCCAAAATATTACAAGAAGTGGGATGTCCAAAAGCCAGAAGCTGCAGGCGTGCTGGAGTTATGTGATAAATAATACCTATTATTCATCTGCCTATTATCCGAATTTAAATCAGAATGACTGGTGGAGAATGACTGCGTGGAGAACGCTTGCTACAGGAAAGGGAAACTGTTATGGCTATGCCTGTGCATTTGCTGCACTGGCAAGAGAGATCGGATATGATCCATATGTGGTATGTGGTCGTGTTCCGGGAACCAGAGATGGAGCCGGAGATGGCTTTACAAGACATAGCTGGGTGATCATAAACGGACTTCATTATGACCCGGAAGGACAGGCTAAGGGCTGGCATACCGGAGTTTATGGAAGCTACAGCTACGGAATGGACAATCAGATCCAGAAAACAGTTAATTTCCGTACAGGAAGAGGAAACTAAATAAAATATACAGCAAAGATCCCGGGGATTCAGATGTAAGATCCCGGGGTCTTTTTATATAAAACGAGTAGCGGGAAAGATGTCCGCAGAATAAGCTAAAGAAAGGTCAGCTGTCCGACGGGAGAGCTTTGGAAAGGTATAAAAGGATGTATACAGGAAAAGGGATAGGCGTGGCGGTTCTGGATACCGGTATTTTTCCTCATATAGATTTTGGCAGCCGTATTTCCGTGTTTCGTGATTTTACAGGAGTCAGACGCAGCCCATATGATGATAACGGACATGGGACTCATGTCAGCGGGATCCTTGCAGGGGACGGAACTGCATCAGGTGGAAAATATAAAGGGGCTGCACCTGGCTGCAGTATCGCTGCTCTGAAGGTTCTGGATCGTTTCGGGAACGGAAGCAGGGAGGATGTGATGCGGGCATTTCGGTGGCTCATGGAGTTTGGAAGCATTTATCATATCCGTATCGTTAATATTTCAGTGGGAACAACATCCCGGGATCATAAGGAACAGACAGATCTTCTTGAAGGAGTGGAAAAACTTTGGGATCTGGGATTTGTGGTGGTAGCTGCAGCAGGAAATCAGGGACCGGGGGCCGGCACGGTAACAGCACCGGGAAGCAGCCGGAAGATCATTACCGTAGGCTCCAGTGATATGCTGAATGGCAGAAAGGCAGTTTCCGGAAGAGGCCCTACTTTTGACTGTGTGTGCAAACCGGATCTGGTAGCGCCGGGAAGCCAGGTCATTGCCTGTGCACCGGGACTGCCGTACTCATATGGGCTCAAAAGCGGAACCTCCATGTCGACGCCTCTGGTGTCAGGAGGGATCGCCTGCCTTCTGGAAAAAGATCCCCGGCTTTCTAATGTAGAGGTAAAGATGTTGTTAAGAGAAAATGCAGAAGATATGGGACTTCCCAGAAATCAGCAGGGATGGGGGAAATTTAACTGTGAAAAACTGTTGGCAGGCTGAATTATTATACAATTCTTATAAACATAGTGTGGTAAAGCACAAAAGCGTTGACGGAACCGGAAAATATGAGTACAATGTACAGTAAAAGTGCTGAAGAAAGATTCTAAAGGAAAGAGCACCTGGAATCCGAACAGGAGAATAAACCTCAAAAGGAGAAAATAATATGGAAAAAATCAAAATGCAGACACCTTTAGTTGAGATGGA
>OLPY01002764.1_pt1 | contig 10133 bp, 10 predicted proteins | sample 1672481 | NCBI WGS metagenome assembly OLPY01 (sample SAMEA3136691, study PRJEB25190) | human gut metagenome | biome: human gut; feature: human-associated habitat; material: faeces | place: Austria | collected 2013 | reverse complement strand
CGGCGAATGTTACATTTCGTTAGGTACGAACCGGGAGGGCCGCAACAGCGACGGCGAAGCGTTCGCAAGACATCGTGCACTGCGTCTCCACGAGGCGAGGTAACAAGGCCTACAACCTGGATATTTGCAGGAACGGGACGCTTTCGCGCCTCGTCGGTGAGACCTTCAACGTAAAGCTTGCGCGCAAGGTTCGCAACCTGCATACGCAAGTTCCCCTCGCCCGCCAAGCTTACCGAGAACACGTCGAAGTTCATGCGACCCTTCGACGCGTAGAGGGTGAACCGCCCCGTCAGCTCGACAAGCGCGCCGACATCGAGCTCGACTCCGCATGCCCGGTAGCGATTGAGCCACATCATACAGGGAAGCGATGCCTTCTGATCCTTCACCGTGAAATAGACGGCCTTGTAGCCCGCCTTGTTCGACACCTCGGATACCTCGCCGACGAGCTTCACGGTGACGTTCTCGAGCGCTCCTTTCGCAAGCGCCATGGCACCCGAAACCGTGAGGGGCTCAGACTCCGCCTTGGCTTTTCCGCCTGCGGATTCTACCGCATATGTTGACCCAAATTTCGCCTGCTCGTAAGCATATTTACGAGAAGTTGCGTCCGTCTGGCCCTCCGCTGCCCGCGCTGCGCTGCGAGCACGCTTGAGGCTTTCCTCCCAGCGTTCCATGGCAGCTATTCTTCGCGCTGGCTTAAAAGCCACAGAAGCTGCAGCACGGAGATGAGTGCCGCGGCCACATAGGTCAAAGCGCAGGCGCGCAGCACGTTGAAGGCGCCCTTGCGCTCAGCGGAGACGACTCCGACACCTGACAGGTAGTCCATCGCGCGGTGCGAAGCATTGAACTCAACGGGGAGCGTGACCAGCTGGAATACCAAGACAACCGCGTACATGGCGATCGCGAGCGCCTGAAGGCCCTCAAGCTGCAGAACGATTCCTATCACGAGCAGGAAAACCCAGGCGTTCGATGCAAGGTTCACCGCAGGGACGAGCGCGCCGCGCACCGTCATGGGTGTATAGCCCTGCGCGAACTGGCACGCGTGGCCCGCTTCGTGACACGCCGTGGCAATCGCCGTGATGCTCGTGCCGTTGTAGGCTTCGGGGTCGAGCGTGATGGAATTGTTGCGCGGGTCGAAGTGGTCCTGCCCCGCGCCGCCTTGCCTGATCGCGACGTTGGTGATGCCGTGGTCGGCAAGCATGCGCTGCGCCATCTGGGCACCGGTCATACCGAACGACGACCTCACGCGCGAGAACTTGGAGATTTGCCTGTTCACATACCATTGAGCCCCCAGGCCGATCACCATGGTGAGGACGATGAATGCGAGGTAGCTTCCACTCATAAACATAGATACAACTCACTCCTTCATGAAGGGGAGACGATGCCTTCTCGTTATTACGAACAATTGTACACTTTAGCGCATGCAAACCCGCGCCCAAACGCAGGGCGGTGCTTTACGCGAAACGTCCTCAATCGCCGCGCAAGGGCGACACCGGTAGCGAGAACTGTCCCCCTTTGGGCGCTCCTACATAACGCCGAAGCCGAGCCCCGAAAGCAGGCCCTCGCTACCCCAGACGCTCGACGACGAGCTCGCCCTTGCTGAGGCTCAACGCGATGCGGCCTTCGAGGAGGTCGACAAGCTCCTCCCCCACAAGCGCCCATCGCCACCCGCGCATCAGATCGCTGTCCTCAGAGTGGCCTCGCGCAAGCGCCGCCAAATCGCTATGGCTCGCCAGCGTCTGCATGGCAACCCCGTTCTCCTTCGCGCGCAGGCGGACAAGCGCTGCCATAAGGTCGATTGAAGCATCCACGTTGCGCTCATTGCGCGACGGTTTCCCCAGATTGGGCCATTCGCTTTTCGGAAGCGACCGAGCCTTGTTCATTCGCTCGATCACCGCGCGGGCATCGCGCACGGGAAGTTTCTCCCGCACACCTCGAACCATGTAAAGATCGTCGATCGTGCGCGCGTCGCGACGGCAAGCCTCCACAATCTGCTCGTCGGAGACAAGCCACTTGCGGGGCATATCGCGTTTGCGGGCTTCCTCCTCGCGCCACGCCGCGAACTCGCGCGCCGCGCACAACTGCCTCTCGTCGAGTTGCGTCACTCGTTTCAGGCGACGATAACGCAGGCGAGGATCCTCACTGTACTTCGCGGGGTTCATCATCTCCTCGAAGTCGGGGGCAAGCCACCCAAGGCGTCCCTTCGATTCGAGCTCGCTTCTCATCTTGCGGTATACGCGCGGAAGATAGATCACGTCGTCGGCCGCATAGTCGATCTGAGAATCGGAAAGCGGGCGCTGCGACCAATCGGTATAGGAGTCGGTTTTCTTGAGCGTGACGCCGCAAACAGCATGCACGAGCGCCCCGTAGCCAATCTGCTGCGTATGGCCGAGAAGAGCCGCAGCCACCTGCGTGTCAAAAAGGGGACGCGGCATCGATCCCACCTCACGCAGGAGAATCTCTATGTCCTGCCCGCCCGCGTGAAAGAGCTTCACCGTGCGCTCATCTTCTAGAAGCGGGGCGACCACGGAAAGGTCGTCCACCGAGAGCGGGTCGATGATGGCGACTTCGTCGTCGGTGGCCATCTGCAGAAGGCAGAGCTTCGGATAGTAGGTTGTCTCGCGGAGGAACTCGGTATCGATGGCGAGCACTTCTGCACCCGTAACGCGTTCGACGAACGCCTCGAGGCTCGCTTGGTCGGCTAGGTACAAAATGGTTTCCTTACTTATCTAGCACGCCTAATCGCGTGTTGCTTTACAATCCTCATAATAGCAATCGAAGGGGAATCTGTGAAACTACTCGTGCTGAACAACCTGGCGTCTGGTTACGGAGAAGGCGCGATTTACGATTTTGTGCGATCGTTCGCCGCCGACGGCGACGAGGTCTGCCTGCGCTCGACCGACGGGACGACCGAGCTCGAAAGCTTGATTACCGACGCTCGCGACTTTGACGCGGTCATCGCGAGCGGCGGCGACGGAACGGTCACGACCACCGCGTATTCCCTTGCCGGCACAGGAATTCCCGTTATGCCCTTTCCCGCAGGCACCGCAAATCTTCTCGAGCTGAACCTTGCAGCGCCCAACGAGCCCCATGCGCTCGCGAAGATGCTGCGCGCCGGAATCACGCTCGATTTCGACATGGCCGAAATCGAATTTCGCGCCGATGACGGCGAATCCGCGAAGAAAGGCTTCGGCATTATGGCGGGTGCCGGGTACGACGCGATGATCATGAAGGGGGCACAGCCCTCGAAACGCCTGCTCGGGCCTATGGCGTACTTTTCCGCCGCGCTCGCAAACCCCCTGCCTCCCACCTCGAAGATCACGCTCACGCTCGACGGCAAGACCGTTGAGGAAGAGGGGTTGGGAATCCTGATCGTGAACTTCTCGAAGATTCAATTCGATATCTCCGTCACGAACAAGAACAGCCCGCGCGACGGACTGCTCGACATCGTGGTGCTAAAGGCCGAAAACGCGTTTGGGCTTTTACCGGCGCTGTTCGCCCGCGCCATCGACCACGAGGGCAATTTCAAGGACAGCCCCGAGACCATCGAGACGTTCCAGGCGAGGGAGGTTATCGTCGAGGCCGACCCACCGATGCAGATTCAATACGACGGCGAGGTCGCAAAGGCGACGACGCCCTTCGCAGCGCGTATCCTTCCCGGTGCAGCGCGCTTCGTCGTGTCGGAAGAGTGCGTCGAACTGTTCGGCGCCGAGGGCGACGCGAAACTTGCCCCCTGGACCGACAGGGAGGCTTAGGCGACAAGGGACGGCGGGCGAATTGGAAGCCGCCGCCCTACAGGCCGCACGCTTTCATCGGCAGGGTCAATGCCTTGTGCTCCCTGCAGCCGAGGGATACTCTTCCCGCGCCCTTATGGGCGGCACCACCGTCTGAAAGAGCGGGCACGACTCGCCGTTCTCATTCTTTATACTTTCGGCACTCACGCCAGCGGCCTTAGCTAATTCCTCTTGGCTCATGCGGGCGTCTGCTCGTGCTACTCGAATGCGGTGCACAACCATCGACTTGAAGTCGGTCAATCTACTCACCCACCCTTAAATCCGAACGCGGAGCCCAGGGCGAAAAGCGACCACGGGGCAATTTGTTCCATCGATACCATTGACTTCGCTATAGGTTTCTGTTTTCCAAATCTACCGCTTTCGTAGATTTCCTGACATATTTCTATGACTTTAAAAGCTTGTAGTAAGGAACCTTCGCTTTTCGTAGATTTCCCTAATCGAAACTGTTAGAATCCTTAGCCATAGGAGGTGAATAGCATGGGCTATCAATTGATGCTTCGTAAGATTCGCAAGACGAAACACATGACTCAAAACGAGCTTGCGAAAGCTATCGGCTCGACAGATAGAATCATTGGCTCATGGGAACGCGGCGAGACGGACATCTCCCTTGAAGACGCATTCAGCGTTTGTCTTGTTCTCAGCTGCACCCCGAACGACCTTTGCGGATGGGATGGCAATAGCAGCAGCACGTCCTTCGCCCACAGCGGTCAGGCCGCCCTTAACGGGTACTACGATTCGATGAACGAAGCGGGTCGCGAACTCCTTGTCCAAACGGCCAAATCGATAAGCGCCGACCCGGAGCGGCGCATAGTTAAAGACAGCGCCGAACATCGTGCATATAAAGCCGCGATGGGACCAAATTAATGCAAGCCAAACTTAGTGTGAGGAGATAGTTAAACATGTACGTCTATCAGGAAAAGGCCATCGAGCGCATCAAAAAGGGCCTGCGCCGCATGAACGGCATCGTCGAGCGCGCTATCCGCGATGACTACAAAGAAGCCGACACAAGAAAAATAGTCTCGGACATGCTGAGCGAGTATCTTGGATGGGACAAGTTCGAGAATGTGACAGCAGAACAGATGATTGGTTCTCGTTACGCCGACTACGTTGTCAAAACCAGCGATGAAAATGTGTTCGTTATCGAGGTCAAGCAGATCGGATTGAAGCTCAAGGAGACGCACCTCAATCAAGCGAGGCAGTACGCGGTCGATGAGGGAATCGACTGGGTCATCCTCACCAACGGCGACGAGTGGCAGGCTTACCGCACCGAGCTTGAGGGGAAGATCCCTGTCACCAAGCATGTGTTCACCGTCAAGCTATCCGACGACGGCATGAAACCCGCCGAGAAGGCTCGCCTGTTCTACTTATTCTCAGAAGAAGCGAATCGCAAAAAGGAGATCGAAGACTACTATCAGCGGCGCATTGCGCTGTCTGGCGCGAACCTCGCAGACCACATACTGTCCGACGATGTGATGAACAAGCTTCGCGTCTCCATCAAGAATGCCACTGGGCAGCGGTTGACCAATTCGGAAATAGCTTCGGCATTGCTCAAACGGCTGTTCCGCAATGACGTCGTTACCGAGGAGCACGAGAAGGCGATCAAGCGCATGGAACGCGCTGAAAAGCAGAAGCAGAAGCCCAAAGAGGACTAACCTCCCGAGTCCCACAACCCCGATCACGAGAACATGTATATCGCCGCCCAGAACGACCGCCAAGTCCACGTAGAACACGCGGCCTACTTCCAAAGCAGGGAAGCGTTTTAGAGGAGGAAAGATGGAATTGTTCGATTTTCCACAGGCAGACAAGGTATCGAGCGACGGGCTCATAACGTTTCTCGACGTCGAAACGCCCAACAGGCACAACGACAGGATATGCTCTATCGGAATCGTTCAAACGGACATGTGCGGCGACGTCGTCAACAGCCTCTCGCGGCTTGCGAACCCAGAGGCACCGTTCGACGATATTTGCATGAGGACTCACGGAATCGCGCCCATCGACGTCAAGGGCGCTCCATCTTTCGCCGAGCTGTGGGACTCTTCCCTCTCTGCGATGCTCGCCCAATCGAACGTTGTCGCCCACAACGCGTCATTCGACCTGTCGGTAATTTGGAAATGCCTTACTGGGTACGACCTGCAGGCGCCAGAGCTCCGATACGCGTGCACTATGCGCATGATGAAGTCGATGCACCCCGAGCTCGCAAGCCATAAGCTTCCTTCGATATGCGACTTCTTCAACATCCCCATGAGCAAGCACCATGAGGCAATGAGCTATGCAGAGGCGTGCAAAGACATCTTCTGGGCGATGGTGGCTGAGTCTCACCAGCTCCTCTCGTTCGAGAGATACGAGTATTGCAGGCGACCGTCATGCAAAGCCACAGGCTCAGGAATCCTCTATTCCGAGGAGACGAAGGAGCTGCGGCTCATGAAAGGGCTTGCCGAGAAGGTCATAGAGGACGGCGACGTCTCCATCGACGAGGCGTGCGCGATCCTCGAACTTTGCGACGCGCTGCCAGATATCGCGAACGACCGGTTCATCAAGCCGATACTGTCGACGATCGAGTCAGCAATCGTTGACGGACAAATCGACGAAGAGGAGTCGGCTGAGATCGTACAAGCGCTCGGTCGCTTCGTCAACCCGACATCTTCCTCAGATGACGCTGCGGACATATCCTTCGAAGCGAAGAACTTCGTGCTGAGCGGAAACTTCGAGCACGGGTCGAAGAGCTCTGTCGCAGAGGCGATCCAGGCAAGAGGCGGGCTGACCATCAAAAGCGTGACGAAGAAGTGCGACTACGTGGTTGTTGGCGGCATAGGCAACGAGAACTGGTCGATGGGGAACTACGGCTCGAAGGTCAAGGCCGCGCTCGACTGGCAAGCCAAGGGCTTCGCAGTGCAGATCATCTCGGAGTCAAACATCTACGATGCGCTCTGATAGGGGTTAACGACCTTTTGATTTTCGTCGAGTTTGCAAAGAGCCTTTGACATTTCTTTACGATGAAGGTAAAGTAATCGGCGTGATGAGGCTGCGATACGGTACGTCCGTCGCAGTCCAAGAAGACCGCCGAAAGGCGGTTTTCTTGTTTTGGAGGAGATATGGACAAACCGTTCAAAACCATCGAAGAGAAGGTCGAGCTGCTCGAAGCGCGCGGCGTTGCGACAGACGACGGCACGCCTGAGGTCCTTTTGCGCGAAGGCTACTATTCCGTAGTCAACGGATACAAGGCGCCGTTCATCGACAAGGAAAAGACGGAATCAGCGAAAGACGACCGCTACCTACCTGGAACCTCGTTCGCGGACATATACGCGCTCTTCATGTTCGACCGCGAGCTGCGCATGCTGTTTAATATGAGTAGAACATTGTCAAGAGGCAATGAAGGCCCAAGCCAGGAAAATCTTTCCCGACTTGGGCCTTTCTATCATCACCCGATGATTTCTTCCGACAGGTTGTGTCATCAAACCGACGCTCGTATTCGCAGTTTAATATTCGCGGGTTGACGGCCTCGGGCTGGCGCGGACCGCACGCGGGTCCGCCGCGTCATCGCCCGTCTATGTCGGCCGCCCTGGCTTCGCATTTCGTTGCTACGGCTGGATGCGCGCACCTTCTAATAAGAAGAATCTTTCGGCGAGCATGGCGGTCGTCCCGCTGCTCAAAAACAGATCTGGGATTGCATCCAACGACCAGTCGATATGGAAGAAGCCACGGGGAATGACCGTTATGGGATTGCCATCGCTCCCTCTACGCGAGCGCTCCTTCGCTCATGCGCCCGAGCGCCCATATCCAGCAAGCCAGCTCGCGCGCTGTAGCGACGTTTGCGACCACAGGCCGCTTGCGCAGCTCGCAAGATAGATGGCGACGCCTTTCCACAAGGCGCTTGACACCGACTGCCGCATGGTTCGATATGGAAGCGGGAACGCTCTCATCGTAAAGCGAGCGCTTCCGCTCTTTCGTGGCGCGGGTGTAGTGCCAGGATGCCTCCACGAGCAGCTTCCGCAAGTGAGAGTTGCCGGCTTTGGTGATGCCGCCCCGGGAGGCGCGCTCTCCGCTCGAGTGCTCGGAGGGAACGAGCCCAAGCCAGCTCGCGAAGGCGCGCGCCGAATCGAAGCGGGAGAACACGCCGGCTTCGACCGTGAGCGCGAACGCCGTCACGGTCTCTATTCCCTTCATGCACCTGAGCGCCTCAACGCGATCCCGCCAACGAGGCCTTGAGGCGCATTGGGCCACTCTCTTCTCGATGGCCTTCTTCTGCGATTCGATATGGCGCACCTCGGAGATGTAGTAGTCGAGGGACTCTCGAGCGGCAGCGTCGGGAAGCTCGATTCCCCGGATCCACTCCCAGTGCGCATGGGTCCAGCTGCCTCGGCGCTTTCCATCTTCGTTAAACTCGTTCCAGATATATCCCCACCGGATGAGCAGATGGGTGAGGCGGTGCTTGGCGCGGGTGAGGTCGTCGCGGATGTCCTCGAGCGCACGAGAGAGGTTGCGGGCGCCCTCTGTCTCGACGTCGGGCACGAACACCTCCACGATGTTGTGCGCCATGAGCTGGCGCGCCAGAAACTCCGCATCGTTGCGGTCGTTTTTCTTGCGCCTGTCCGATGCGGGCTTGTGCATCTTGGATACGGCGCCCACTATGCAGTCCACGCCCATCTCTCGAAGCTCGCGCGCAAGATGAAACCCCGTCACGCCGGATTCGTAGACCGCTTTGGGAGAGTCAAGCTGGAGAATCCATCCTGCGATCTCCGCGGGCGAATAACCGAACTTCTGTGACCGAACCTCGCCTGTGATTGAGTCGAGTGCGACAGCTGTAACGGATCGGGCATGGACATCCAGACCGATTGAAGTAACATGGTTCATTGTGAGCCCCTCTCATGTATGTGGCAACTTAGGAAAAACTGCCGGTTGTATAAATGACGCACGACCATTATCAGCCTATGATCCACGGTCATTAGGAAGACGACATGAAGTAGGGGCTCACAATGTTCTACTCATATCGTCTTTCAAATACTTCGCCATTGCGGAGGAGGCCCTCAAGACGACATCGGCGTACTGCTTCTCAGAAGCCCATATCGGAGAGAAAGAGCCGTACCTCGACGCAAGTAACTACGACACAAGCCCCAACCAAATCGGCCTCCTTCTCTCGGATTTCAACACAGCTCTCGGCAGAAAACCTTACAGGAAGCCAAAACGCAAGCTTTACCTCGAACATTATTCGAAGAATCACGACGAGGTGCCGATATGGGTGCTGATGAAATACCTCACGCTCGGGCAGGCGTTCAAGTTCTATTGCTTCCAGCCGGAGAGCATCCGGAACGAAATCGCGAAAGCGTTCTCGTCGCTCTACGCGAACGACCACGAGAAACCGATAAGGATATCGCCCAGGCGGCTCAGGCTTGCCTACGACCACATCAAGGATTTCAGGAATATCTGCGCGCACGACGAGCGGTTCTATTGCGCGAAAACATCTCCATCGCGCGACATTGCCGTGACGGACGTGGTCAACGATATGCAGCTCGTGCTGTCAAAGAACACTTACGTGGAATTATTGGCACAATACGCCGCGATGCTTTTGAAGCTGTCGAATAGCCTTGGACCCGATGTCCTCAAAAAAGTGCTGAAAGAGATGAAGGTCGAGTCGATATACAGCGCATTCAGCGCCAACGAGTAAAAGATGCCCCGCGCATCGTAGGGTTGCCGACCTAGTGTGAGGCTTCCAAAAGGCCATACCTAGTTAACGAAAGGCAAGGAGATGTTCGCCATGCACATCGACGGCATGAACATCAACTAGATTGCGGCAGAGATGGCGCGGCGCGGCTGGACGACTTCGACAGGACGGGCCGTCAATTACAACTGGGCATGGCGCGTCCTCAACCGCAGGGCCTACACGAGCATATACTCATGGGGCAGCATCGACGTCGAGGGAGGCATGCCGCAGATTGTCAGCGAGTCCACGTTCGCCCTCTCGAAAACGGCGAGATAGACGAGCAGCTGAAGAGCCTGCGCAACCGCCTGAGCGTGCTTGAGAGCCAGGCGCTCGAGATAACGGAGGACGACGTCGTCGACTTCATGATGCACGGCTTCGACCGCACGGACGAGGACATGATATTCGGCGCTGTGGTCAGACAGGCGTACCTGTTCGCCGACTGCGTCTTGCTTGGTGTTCAACTTCCGCGACGAGGTAGGCGATCTCGCCGAAATAAGGTTCGCGCTCCAGGCACAGACGATATGAGCAGGACATAAAAACATTGAGAGCCCCTGCTGCATGCAATCCCGTGGATTAGGCCGACAATGGTGAGTGTCTGATTCGAACCGGTGGCGGCCACGCCACAAGCATGGAAAGGGGCTCTC
>OLPY01002757.1_pt1 | contig 10150 bp, 5 predicted proteins | sample 1672481 | NCBI WGS metagenome assembly OLPY01 (sample SAMEA3136691, study PRJEB25190) | human gut metagenome | biome: human gut; feature: human-associated habitat; material: faeces | place: Austria | collected 2013 | reverse complement strand
TGTCGCTCTCAAGCGACTTGTTTACTCTATCACATGTTCGTTTCTTTGTCAACAATTATTTTTGTTTTTTTCAAAACTTTTCAAATTGTTTATTCAGAAGAAACAATTCCTTGCGACAGCTTAGTTAGAATACCACTATAAAAAGAATCTGTCAACAATTTTTTTGAACTTTTTTTATTTTTTTGTGTTATACTTAATAAACAGCCCTGAATCAGGCTTTTTAAAAAACATCTTATACTATAGAAGAAAGAGGTCATTTATCTTGAAATCTCAATCTAGTCCTTCAACTGCAAATACAAATGCCGGCAATCCATTAGGCATTGCTCCAACCGGCCGCCTTCTTGCTAAATTTGCAATCCCAGCTATCATCAGCATGCTGGTCAATGCTCTCTATAATATAGTAGACCAGATTTTTATCGGTCAGGGTGTCGGCATGCTCGGAAATGCTGCCACAAACATCGCATTTCCAGTCACAACCATTTCAACCGCCGCTGCACTGCTCCTCGGAATCGGCGGTGCATCTAACTACAATCTTGAAATGGGAGCTGGAAGAGAACGAAAAGCAAGCGAGATTGCAGGAAGTGCATTATCGACACTTGTTATTATAGGTACAGCCATTGCCGCAGCGATTTTAATCTTTTTGAAACCACTGCTTATCTTTTTTGGCGCAACAGATAATGTGATGCCTTACGCAATCGATTATGTAGGCATTATTGCTATCGGACTTCCATTCTTCACCTTATCCGTCGGCGGCAACCACCTGATTCGTGCTGACCGCAGTCCCACTTATTCTATGGTCTGCACTCTGATCGGAGCGATCATCAACACAATTCTTGACCCACTGTTTATCTTTGGTTTCAAATGGGGAATCAAGGGCGGTGCATGGGCTACTGTCATCGGCCAGTTTATTTCTGCCATGCTGGTTGTACTTTATTTTGCAAAATTTCGCCATATGCATCTGGAAAGAAATATGTTTAAGCCTCAGCTGATCCACCTCAAAGCAATCTCTTCGCTTGGACTTGCTTCGTGCATCAACCAGATTGCAATTGGTGCTGTCCAGATTGTAATGAATAACACTCTTCGTTATTACGGAGCGTCTTCTGTTTATGGAAGTGATATCCCGATTGCATGCGTTGGGATTGTGTCAAAAGTAAATATGGTTTTTCTTGCGATCTGCATTGGAATTGCCCAGGGTGCACAGCCTATCTGGGGCTTTAACTATGGAGCTAAAAAATACGACCGTGTTCGTCAGGCATATCGTTATTCTGCAACGGCATGTACGATCATTGCCACATTCTTTTTCCTGTGCTTCCAGATCTTTCCACATCAGATTATCAGCATGTTTGGCGGCGGAAGCGATCTGTACTTTAAATTCGCAGAAAATTATCTGAGGATTTTTATGCTCCTGACTTTCGCAAATGGTATCCAGCCGATGTCCTCCGGATTTTTTACTTCTATAGGAAAGGCTGGCCTCGGTATCATCATGTCTCTCACCAGACAGGTGATCTTCCTGCTTCCATTGATCATTATCTTTCCTATGTTTATGGGAATTGATGGCGTTATGTATGCAGGACCGATTGCCGACGCAGCTGCATTTGTACTGGCGGTTGTTTTTGCCCGCAGAGAACTTGGAAAAATGAAAAAAGCATAACTTTCCATATTTCAAAAGAACAACAAAAGCTGTATTTCAGGTTTTCTCCTGCTAATACAGCTTTGGCTTTAAAAATCTATTATTCACAGATATATTCTTCTATTTCTGTTACTCGGTTCCCCTTCTGTTCCTTCCATATCATAAGATACAGTTTATAATTCAAAGAATCACGCGCAATCGTAAAAGGTTCTTCTCTCAGAAGATCTGCACGAATTCCCTGGCTCTTCAACTCCCTCTGACGCTGTTTTGCTCTTTCCAATGCTTGCTGATACTTCCGTTCCATATCATCTCCAAAAAATCTTCTTGGATAATCTGCCGTTGCCTGCTGCAGTCTCTCTGACAACAGATCTACAATTCTGCTGTGCTTCGTCTGATGCAGCATAACTGCAAGTCTCTTCGCCCAGAATTTCGCAGGATGCTTTCTATAGAATTCTAACATTTTCAGTAAAGAAGTATCCTCACATTCCGCTGCCAGTTCTTTCATATAAACAATTGCTTTTTCAGAAGGTATCCAGGGATTTTCTCTGGGCACGATATATTTCTCCGGTACTGCCGGATAGCAGCAATAATTTAATGGTGGAAATTCTACAAGTGCCGCCAGTTTTATTTCTTCTTCCGTGCAATATGCCTCACCAAGATAATCATATTTATCCCTGAGAATCGCAAGGCGATACTCCAATTGTCGCAAATATTCATAGTCTTTTACCCAGAAATGACCAGTATATGCATATTCATACAGATGGACTTCCAATTCCAGATCCTCAAAAAACAATGTCAGCACTGTATCATCCTGTTTTATGACAAGCACAAATCTGCCATCCTGCCTGGTCATGGATGCCTGCAGTTCTCCCTGATAATCGCTGTGATATTCCCCCGTCATACGAACATTTCGAAAAACCAGAAAGCTCTCAACCGCATCATTCATCAGATATACCAATGGAATATCCATGCTGGCCGATACCTTATCCGATATTCTTCCCGATTCTGTCCGTATCTTCTCCGGAATGAGCAGTTCAAATTGATCCTGTTCCAGCAACTGTGCCAGTTTTTCCAAAGTTTCTTCTGTCATTTTTCTCCTAACATTCTCTAATACTTCTATTCCCTGCTTTTATATTTTTACCGAAAATCAGCTGATCTGCCATTTCACATGGCTTCCATTCTCATCTTTGTTTACGAGCAACTGATCTTCAATCTCCTGCTTCAGTTCTGACACATGAGAAATAATTCCAATCAGTCTGGAACCTTCTGCCATTTCCTGCAACACACGAACCGCCTGATTGCGTGAATGTTCGTCCAGTGAACCAAAGCCCTCATCAATAAACATCATGTCCAGGTTGATTGCAGCTGAACTCTGCTGAATCTGATCCGCCATTCCAAGCGCAAGCGACAATGCTGCCATAAAGGACTCTCCACCGGAAAGAGTACGAACTTCCCGTTCTTTTCCTGTCACAGTAGAATAAACCATCAGATCAAGTCCCCGGTTTTTACCCTCACCGGCTTTTTCCAGATCATACATCCGGAGCTCAAACTGTCCTGCAGACATTTCCTGAAAGCGCCTGTTTGCAGCATACAAAATGCGTTCCAGATAATAGCGCTGCACATAAGTCTCAAGGTCCATACGAGATCCACTGACATTTCCTGAAGTCATACGGTACAACGCGTCGATTCTGGCATGTTCCTCCACGATTGATTTTCGCTCTTCCAGCCTGGATGAAAGTGTATCAAAAATTTCTCTGTCATCCTTGTTATCTATTCGCAATTGGTTATAAATCTTTTCTTTCTCCAAATATTCCGTTTCTGCAACTTCTTTTTCTTTCTGAAGTTCTTCCAACACTGGACGTTTTGATTCCCCAACTGCATTCTGCGCAGAATCTCGTCTTGCCTGCGCTGCAGTCTTTTTCTCATTATATGCATTAACCGTTTTCTGAAACTCTTCTGCTGCTTCACGGCTGTACGTCTCCACAAGCTCTTTCCATTCAGATTCTGTCATCTGCTTTATTTCCATTACTTCTGTATAAGAAGTTTTTCGATCTTCCACACACTTCTTCTGTTCCGGAATCTCCTGCTGGTAACGGCCGATCAGTGTTTCTGCCTGTTTCTGCGCATTTGCGGCTTTCTTCGCTTCTGACAGAACTTTCTGATACACTTCTTCTGCCTGGTTTTTACTGCTTTCAGCCTGAAGCAGTGCCGCCCTTGCCTCTTCTTCGGTCTTAAATTCAACGGACCCTTTTACATTTTCCAGCGCGGCCTCACTTCCTGCCAGTTTTTCAACAGCAGCTTTTTCTTTCTCTGTACACTCATCATAAGTGTCCTGCAACTGTTTTTTCTGCTTTTCCATATTTTGAAGTGCTTCACGGATTTTTGCCAGAAGGCGTACACCCCTCTGTAAGTTATTCAGTTCTTCTGCCAGCTGCTGCTTCCAGTTTTCCAGAGAATCGTTCATTTCTGTCACGCTTGACTGCTCTGTTATAGAAGAAATACTTCTATGCAAACGTTCCTGAAGCTTTTGTACACTGGCAATATAGGTATCTTTTCGTGTATCGTATTCTGATCTGGCCGCCGCTGCATCCCCTGCAGCTTTTTCCTGATCTTTACGCAGTTTATCCACATTCGCCTGCATATTTTGCAGTTTTTCCTCAGAGATATCCACAGATTCCACACCTTTTTTCGCAGGATGTGGATGTTCTGTAGAACCGCACACCGGGCAGGGTTTTCCCGATTCTAATTCTGCAGCAAGAAAACCAGCCTGCGCGTTCAAAAAATGCAGTCTTACTTCTTCGTATTCTGTGTTTGCATCATTATGTTTTTTCGTTATATTTGCATAAGTTTCTCGTGTTTTAATTGCTTTTTTGCGGCACTGCTCTGCCTGATTTCTCAAGTTCTGAACATCCACGATCTCCTTTGAAACCGCATCTGCTTCCTGCTTTTTATTCTCTGCGAGTACCAGCTTCTTATCCACTTCAGCCAACTCTTCACTCTGTTTTTTCCACTGTGTTTCCTGCTCTTCCAGAGCCTCCTGCTGCTTTCGCACTTTCTTTGTGTTTTCTGTTGCCAGAGCACAGTTTTTCCTGTCTACTTCTGCCTGTGTATGAAGTCTCTTTATCTGTTCAAAAAGCTCCAGTGCCTTCTGGACTTTTTCTGAGATTTTACTGCAATTCTGCAATTCCTGATCGCAAATCAGCTTTTTCTGTTCCTCTGCATTTTCCGCTGTTTTCCGCGTTTCTTCCAATATTGGCAACTGTTTTTCCTGAGTCTTTAATGATTGTTCCAATTCTGTCAGCCGTCTCTCCGCATCATTTAAGAGAACACCGGTCTCTCTGATCTCATACGCATTTCTGATACGGCTGATCAGGGCTGTTGTTTTCACTATTTTTGCTTCATCATCTGCACATTCCTGCAGTTTCCGTTCCGCAGTTTCTAACTGATCAAACCATTTTAAAAGTGCTTCCGCCTTGGTATATAGTTCTCTTTTTTTGTCTCTGTTTTCAACCGATTTCCGATAATCTTTTTCTGCCAGATCAGTATATTTTTCCAGCCAGTCACACAGTTTTTCCACTTCTTCCAGAAGGTCAGTAAGGCGTGTCATCTCGCCCTCTTCCAGTTGTTTTTTCAACTGTTTCAGAGTCTCTGATTCATATGTTTCAGGTATACGGATCCTGCTCACTTCTCCCTGACATTGTGTTTTCAAAACTGCGATTTCTTTCTCTTTTGCACGCTTTCGATTCCCCAGTTCTGTCACAATATCCTGATACATTTCTGTATTAAAAAGCTTTCGAAAAATCACTTTTTTGTCATCTGATTTTGCACGGAGGAGATCCATAAATTCTCCCTGCGCAATCATAGCAACCTGCATAAACTGACTCTTTGTCAGGCCTACGATCTCCTGCAGTTTACGATCCGTTTCTTTTGATGGATATTCCATTCCATCCGGCATGATCAGACTTACCGAACCTGTATTTTCTTTTGGTTTACCCTTGTTTGCACCTCTTGTGATCGTTTTGAGATGTCTCGGAACACGGCGCACTGTATAGATTTCCCGTTTTTCATCACGGCCTTCCGAAAAGACAAGTTCGACATACGGTTCTGAATCAAAATCCACATACTGGCTCTGCAGAACTACGCCTTCTTTTTTGTTTAAAGAAGAGCTGGCTTCTCCATATAAAGCAAAAACGATCGCATCAAAGATCGTCGTTTTTCCCGCTCCGGTATCCCCGGTTATAAGAAAAAGATTCTGATTTACTTTCTCAAAATCAATTGTAGTTTCTTTACCATATGAGCCAAATGCCTGCATTTTTAAACGTAAAGGTTTCATTTATTTCACCCCCTGAACCGTATGTAGTACATCCTGCAAAATCATCTTTTCTTCTTCGTCCAGATCTTTCAGGAAAGAGCAGCACAGCTCATACGGATCCAGCAATTCTTCTGTCTGTAACGTTCTGGTATAATCCGTTTTCCGCTGATTTTCCCTCCGGATCTCCAGCAGATTCGGAAATGCCAGACGGATACGTTCCTGCATATCGATCACATCCAGATCCGCCTTATCTGTCAGGATCACAGTCACATAATCCTTACAGGATTCTTTCAAAACCTCCTCCAGAGTTCCTTTTACAACCTTCACCTGTCGCAACGGTTCAAGCGGTAAAATTGTTGTTTTTACCTCTCCTTTTACACCCATTTCTACCATAATAATGCCTTTTTGCTGCTGTGCTTCACTCACAGAGCAGGCAAGTGGAGTTCCGCAATAACGGTATAATTCACTGCCAACTTTCATTGGTTTATGGATATGTCCAAGAGCCGCATAATCAAATTTTTCCAACACGTCTGCTGATACTTCATCGATATTTCCGACCGTACGCATCTCGGAATCCATACGTTCCACATCCTCTGCATTCTTACCGGAAGGAAGATAAAACTGGTGGCTGACAAGTACATTTCTCTCGTCTGAATTAATTTTTTCACGTCCGATCAGACGATGAAGTGTTTCATTATAAGAAAGATTGTTTCCATTCTCATCCACTCCCACAACCTGTTTCACCATAGATGGTTTCACAAACGGAAGGAGATAAAAATTCACCTTTCCATACTCATCTTTCAGGACTACTTTTTCTATATATTCTGTTTCCATCCTCGGCGGTTGGCCAACCATATATACATTCTGGCGAGACAAAACCTTTCGAAAACAGTCAATCCTTGGAGCGCTGTCGTGATTTCCACTGATCATCATGATTACCGCCTCTGGAGCAGCCTCTGTCAATTTTTCCAGAAAACAGTCAAATACCTCCACTGCCTCTGCCGATGGAACTGCTTTATCGTAAATATCCCCTGCGATCACAATGGCATCCGGCTTTTCCCGACCTGCCACCTCGATAACTTCCGACAAAATATATTCCTGATCTTCTCTCATGTCATGGTTCATGAGTTTTAATCCTATATGCAAGTCCGATAAATGAAAAAATTTCATAAACATATTCCTCCATCAGCCATGTTACTGTTTTCCGTAACACGGCATCTCTTCTGTATACATCATAACATCTCGATGATCTGCCTGCACCCGACGAACAGGCAATTATGAACACCTATAAAAATGGCTCTCCTGATTATCAGCCATCTGTTTCTCAGGAAAATTTGCTTAAAGAATTAAACTTAAAGCACAACCTTTGAATAAAATTTCATTGGTTGTGCTTTAATGCAAACTATTTTCTATTTCTGATTTGTTTTTTTGCCTCTTTTTCAAGATCATGAATGGTATCTAAATACGCTTGCTCGACAGGCGCAATTGTTTTCTCTTGATATTTTCGATATTCTTGTTTTGCTTTTTCAAGTGCCTGCGTATGACTAATCGTCCCACTATTTTGCAGAAGTTTTCTGTTACTCGAAGACAAAATTGTATCAAGTTGATTTATGTAGTCCTTCATATACATAGGTCTACGCTCAAGAGCGCTGATTTCAGCAAAATCGAAATATCCGGAAACAAGATTATTAAGAACTTTAAGTTCTGTTTCAGTCAAATAATTCTTAGCAATACCAATATCTTTAAGTGCCGGTATTTCACCTGCAAATGATTTCAATCCCATAAACGGTTTTTCTGCATCAGCACGCTCATATATAACTTCTGCAGCTGTATGTCCGTGAGCTGCAAAATGCAATTTATTTTGAACAATCTTAAAAAACCTGACTGATTCCGGTGCCTTCGGATTATAATCGATACTTGTTGCATATAAATCAAGAACCTGTCTATAAAGAACTTTTTCAGAAGAACGAATATCCCTGATACGGTCAAGCAATTCTTTCCAGTAAGAACCACCACCATTTCCTTTTAAACGCTCATCATCGAGGGCAAATCCTTTTTGCATATATTCTTTTAAAATTCCTGTAGCCCAAATTCTAAACTGCGTACCACGAAGAGATTTTACACGATACCCAACAGAAATAATAACATCAAGATTATAAACTCTTGTAATATTATTCTGAGTTTTCCCCTTCATTGCACCATGAGGACTGGTTGTTGCAATTTCTGCAACAACCACTTTCTCATCTAATTCTCCTTCTGTAAAAATGTTTCTGATATGTCGGGAAATCGTAGATTTATCCCTCTGGAACAATTCTCCCATCTGTTCCTGTGACAGCCAGACAGTATCGCCATCAAAAGTTGCCTCAACTTTTGTAACTCCGTCGTCAGTTGTGTAAATAATCAATTCTGTATTAGAGTTCATGATATCTCTCCTTCAGGAACAATTCCTTGTCCAGTCACTCTTTTTGTTATTTCAATTTTTCTGTCAGCATACTCCTTGCATTATCTAGTTACTATTTTATCATTAATTAGGCATTTTCGTCAATTTAATAGAATTTTTCTATATGTGAAAATATCAAAAAAGGTGCGTCCCATCTCTGAGACTGCACCATTTCCTTTAAAACACTTTGTTATTAGCTTCAAAACAGTATTGAAGACATTATCTCTGTTCTATTTGTGTTTCTTCAGAATCCTTGTCTGCAGCGGTGCCATGACTTCGCTTTCTGTTCCATAAAGCAATTCATACTCTGCCGGAACCGGAACAGCCTGTGGCTTACGCGCATAGTTCTGGATGAAGAGATATTCGGTATCCTCGTTTTCTCTTACTGTTACAGAAACTCCTTCCGGAATAATCTCTATTGGAGATTTCAGACCTGCTTCTGCTGCTACTCTGCCATAGAAATCCTGGTAGAATCCAAGCTCCATGTCCGCGCATACATAATATACACGCCCTTTACCGAATGCTTTGTGTGTCAGCACCGGGTATCCCTGATAGAAGTCCTCGCCATAACGCATCAGCACTTCTGCATCAGAAACTTTGACCAGTTCGCAAAGGTTTTTGCAAGTATATACATTGCTGATTCCAAGATGGCTTCCTGCCTCCGGGATCGCATGGTTTTCTTCCCAGTCATAAAGCGCATCTGTCTCTGTGCTGCGGAGTCCTGCCACATCCATAAGCCCATACGGAGTTCCGCCAAGGAAGCATCTGTCGGTGCCGTCAACCAGTCCCGACCAGTAGGAAAGCACCAGGGTTCCGCCGTTTTCCACATAAGTGCGAAGCTTTTCTTCGTATCCATCTTTGAACATATATGCCATCGGAGCCGCCAGAACTTTATAATCGGAAAGGGAATGTTCCATTGCGATCACATCCACATTCAGCCCCTGTTCTCTCAGAGCACGGTAGTTTTTCTGGACTGCTTCGCGGTAGTGCATATCTACATTTCGCGGTCCCTGCACATCAGCGATCGCCCAGTCGTTCTCACGGTCATAGAGAACAGCCGCCTGCGATCTCATGCTGGTTCCAACCGTCTCCTGGATCTGCTCAAGAGCCTCGCCAACCTCTGTTACTTCGCGGAAAACGCGGGTATCATCTCCGCCATAATGATCGATCACTGCACCATGGAACTTCTCCGAAGCTCCCTGGCTCTGGCGAAGCTGGAAGTACAGAACGCTGTCAGAACCATGTGCTACAGCCTGGAGAGATGCAGCCAGATGCATTCCCGGTTTTTTAAGTTTGTTGATCGGTTTCCAGTTTGTTGCAGACGGACAGGATTCCATAAGAAGGAATGGTTCCTTCCTGATACTGCGCATCAGATCATGCTGCATTTCCGCATCAACTGCAGTAAGATATTCTTCTTTTTTGTGCCAGCTTGGATAATTATCCCAAGATACCACGTCCAGAACATCCTTGAATTTTTTGTAATCCAGACCGTCATAATCATACATCAGATTTGCTGTTACAGGCAGTTCAGAACCACCCTCGCGGATTGCATCAACCTCATTTTTAATGAAGTCGATCGTCTGGTATGTCACAAATCTCTTCCAGTCAAGCTTCAGTGCATGAAGTTCATTTTCACCTTTTGTGGACGGACTTTCAATCTGATCAAAACTGTTGTAGATATGACTCCAGAATGTGGTACACCAGCGTTTGTTGAGGTTTTCAATCGTACCATATTTCTCTTTCAGCCACTCTCTGAACTTCGCCTGAC
>OLPY01002753.1_pt1 | contig 10161 bp, 9 predicted proteins | sample 1672481 | NCBI WGS metagenome assembly OLPY01 (sample SAMEA3136691, study PRJEB25190) | human gut metagenome | biome: human gut; feature: human-associated habitat; material: faeces | place: Austria | collected 2013 | reverse complement strand
CTTCTCTGCCGGAGAATCTGATGAGCATCATTCAGGCAGGCGGACTTGTAAAAGCTATGCGCAAGCTGAATGGACTTGAGGATTGAGCAGAAAGGAGAGCATGATGGGCGAGACGATTATTGAAAAGATTATCAGACATAATACAGGAAAGGCAGTAAAGCCGGGAGATATCGTGACAGTCAATGTTGACAGATGCATGATCCATGATATTTTCATTCCTTTTGTAGCAGATAAATTTGAAGAGATGGGATTTACAAAGCTTCACGATCCGGATAAAGTGGTTTTGATTTATGACCACCTGGTTCCGGCAAGCCAGCAGGATGACACAAGACATTTCCACAAAGGAGATGAATTTGTAGAAAAATATGGACTGACTCACGTACATAGAAGCGACGGAATCTGTCACCAGTTGATGACAGAAGCCGGATATGTGAAACCTGGAGATATCGCATTCGGAACAGACAGCCATACGACAACTTATGGTTGTGTCGGCGCATTTTCATCCGGAATCGGTTATACAGAAATGGCAAGTATTCTCGGAACCGGTACAATGTGGATCAAAGTTCCGGAGACGATCAAAGTTGTGATTGACGGAGAACTTCCGGAAAATGTAATGTCCAAGGATATCATTCTCCGACTGATCGGAGATCTCCGTGCGGACGGAGCAACTTACAGAGCACTGGAATTCTCGGGAAGCACGATTGAGAATATGTCAGTTGCAAGCCGTATGACAATGGCAAACATGGCAATCGAGGCAGGAGCAAAATGTGCTCTTTTCACACCAGATGAGAAGACGGCAGAATATTGTGAGATTGAACTCAACGACTACCAGAAAAGCCTTGTTGGAGATGAAGATGCTGTCTATATGAAGACAATGACATATAAGGCAGAGGATTTCGTTCCGGTTATGGCATGTCCGTCCCAGGTTGATAAGATCAGAGACGTCAGTGAACTGGAAGGAACAGAGATTGACCAGGTATTTATCGGATCCTGTACAAACGGTCGCCTGGAAGACCTCAGAGCTGCAGCAGAAGTACTCAAAGGGAAGAAAGTTGCGGACTTTGTGAAGTTGATCGTTACACCGGCAAGCCGCAAGATCTACAGACAGGCACTGGCAGACGGAACACTGGATATTTTGGCAGAAGCAGGTGCGATTATCACACATCCAGGTTGCGGACTGTGCTGCGGAAGAACAGGAGGAATCCTTTCTGACGGAGAACGAGTTGTAGCAACGAATAACAGAAACTTCCTTGGACGTATGGGAACATCTAAGGTAGAGATTTATCTTGCAAGCCCGAGAACAGCAGCGGCATGTGCAGTTGCCGGGAAGATTGTGAATCCGGAATAAGATAATATAGAAATATAAAAAGCTATCGATTACAACAATTAAGATGAAATGTGTTGTAACCGATAGCTTTTTTCGTAAATGTTGAAAAATTTTCGGATGATTTACAAGTGATACTAACTATGCTAAGATATAGGGACAGTAAGGAAGAATTAACAGATTACATTAACGAGAATAAAAAGTTCTTTCAGAACGTTGACTATGAAACGAGTCAGGCAATGAAAGCTTTTCTAAACATGAAACAAATACCAGGTGAAGCAGAACATAAGGAGGAGATGATTGATATGTGTAAGGTAATACAGGAAATGTATGATGATGGAGTTCGACAAGGAAGAGATGAATTGTTAAAGGAATTAATTCGAAGAAAGTTACAGAAGAAAAAAACACCAGATCAGATCGCAGAAGAGTTAGAGGAAAGCGTGGAGTTTATTGGAAAAATTATAAAAGAAATGCAATAGTGTATTGTTGAGAGGCGTATAGTGATGACAAATAAATGAGTTGTGACGAGTTAGATAGATGTGAATTATTAAAGTGCTCCGGTTGCAGAAATGTAGCCGGAGATTTTTGTAACCTTTTTAATAAAATTTCCGTCTAATAAATGTAAACATAACAAAGGACGGGTTGACGTGAAATTATATATGTTGTTGTTTACGAAAGGAGGAAGAGGAAGAGTGGACAAAAAAGAGGAAATCCGAATTGTCAAAAAGGCAATTAAGGGAAAACCAGATGCATACGGACAATTGATTTCGGAATATCAGAAATATCTATATAGAGTAGCATTTCTCTATATGAAAAATGAACAGGAAGCGTTAGATATTGTTGGAGATACAATTTTGAAAGGTTTTCAGAATATAAGTACATTAAAAAATCCAGAATGGTTTCGAACATGGATAACACGCGTTTTGATAAATGTTGCAAATGATAAGAAGAAAAAAATTGTGTCCTATGTGGATTTTTCAGAGGAACTTACATCATCCAAAGCAGAAGGAGTTAGTATAGAGGAACGTTGTGATTTAAATTCTGCGATCCAAGAATTGCCGGATAAATATCGAACTGTAATTATTTTAAAATATTTTAGTGAATTTTCTGTTAAGGAGATTGCTTATACAATGAATTCACCCGAAGGAACAATAAAAGCATATTTAAGCCGGGCCAGGGATGAATTGAAAAAGATTTTAAAGGAGGATTACATGCATGCAAGTGAAATTTGATGAAGTACCTATTCCAGAAGAAAAACTGAATCGTGTTGTAGCAGAAAGTATGGATGAAATTTACAAAGGGTGTAAAAAAAAGAAATCATATCAAAGATTCTTGTATCGCATAGCTGCGCTGATAGGAATCATAATTTTAAGTGGCAGTCTGGTAATATCAAATACTTCAGTGCTTCCAGTTTTGGCAGAGAAGAGTAGTTTTTTTAAGAAGATTTTTGAAAAAGTGCAGGGTGAAAGCCAGTATAGTGGTGATTATGATAAAAATGCGGTTCAAACAGACGGTATTACAAGTGAAACTACAGAGGATCTGAGGTTTGAATTTTCAGAAGTTGTATGCACGAGTCAGTCTATGACATATTCAATTCAGATTACATCCCAAAAAGGTTTTCCGGAGGAAGCAATGAAAAAATCGACAAATGAATCAGATTCTGAAGGGAAATGGATGTATCTGGTTGGAACACAGTCTGCTGATTTCCTTAATAATACAATTGAAGAAGAAAATACATATGATATGCCCTTTATTAAAGGTCATTATGAAGATGAGCATACATTTATTGGAACTATGCGCGTTGATTTTAATCATTATCCATTTGATGGAAATGAGATACCAGAACATTTTATATGGAATTTAAATATCAATAGTATTTTATATCCAAATGTTGAAACCGGGGTAATGGAAAAATTGTTGACAGACGGTGGTTTGAAGTTTGAGTTTTATGTTGACAGACAAAATCTTGGGGAGAAAATTGTTAAAGTAAATAAAGTCAGTCCGAGTGGATGGAAAATTACGGATATTACTTTAACACCGTATGAGATGATTGTGAATGAAGAGTATGATGAAGCCAATACACAAAAAGGGTATGAGCAGGCAGACAGCATCCGAGAGATTTGGACAGATGCAGATGGCAGAATTCTTCATAATAAAGTTGGTAGTTTTATGATTGAAGGATATAATATGTCAAACGTTACAGTGTATTATATGCCAACACCGGATGAGGATAGTAACACGATAATAATGGAGTATATTTATCAGGAAAATCATACAGATGCAGAAATTCAGGATTACTTAGAAGAGAATTGTGTATCTAAACAAGAAATCTCTTTAGAATAGCATTTAATATTTCTAAAGCAGATGAGGATTTTTTAATGTGAAAGGGGAGCAACAGTGAAAAGAATAATAAGTATATTTTTAACAATGATGATTATGATTAGCACCATTGGCTGTAGGAGTAAGGAAGATGATCCAATAGAGAAAAAAGATACAAAAGTTGCATACCAGGCAGATAAAATAGAAAAGCCGAAAGACATTTCTAAAATACAATTCTTAGTATATCTGGAGGACGGTACGCTTAGAATTGGAGGTTCTGATCAAAGTGGAGAAAAGCGCACAGTATGGGATAGTAAAAATAATGGGAAAGACTGGATGCTGGCAGGAGATTCCGAACAATTACCAGAATTAAAAAATCAGAATGCCTTCTATAAATATTCGTCGAATGGTAAATTCTATGTGGTAGAAGACCAAACTATCCGGCTTTATGAAGATACACAGCCGTCTACCATAAACATAGACGAAGGAGAAAGTTATCTTGATTCAGCTTTGTGTGGGCAGGACTTTTACCTGTTAGTGGAAGATGAAACTGGTACAAAGCAGATTCGGAAATATGACCTTTCAGAACAAATATGGGAGAACATGGAGAATGAAGAACTCGTACAAGCTTTGAAAAAAACGACAGGTTATGGATGTCTGGCTGCAGATCCTTTGGCAGAAACGCTATATACAGAAGGCGCAGGAATCGTTAAGTATTGTGTGGAAAAGGATGAAACCACTCATGCTATTAATGGAGAAGTATTGAATAGTTGTATTGACACCATAAATGAACCGATTACGGGTCTGGCTGTACAAGGTGAAAATATAGTTGTCTGCACAGCGGGGAAAAGTGGGAGTGAAAGCAGTCTTTACTTTCTGCAGAAAGAACAGACAAAGAAGAATGAAAAGGATAAGACAGATACCGGAAAGAATACGGTTCTTAAAATATACAGCTTAAAGGAAAATTCTATGATTAGAAGTTCTCTTGCCTTTTTTAGAAGAGAACATACAGATATTTCAATCAACTATACAGTTGGCTATACGGGGGAAGATGGGTTTTCTGTTTCTGATGCAATCCGAAAATTAAACACAGAGATTATGGCGGATGAAGGACCGGATATCATTGTGTTGGATAATCTTCCAGTAGAGGAATATATATCTAAAGGGGTTCTGGAACCGGTCACAGATATTGTAAATGAGAAAAAGGATGAAATCTTTTTCAATATGATTGAAGGATATAATAAGGAGTCAGAAATCTTCTGCGTACCAACGACATTCCGTATTCCAGTGATCATTGGAAATTCAGAAGTGGTTTCCGCCGAATCGTCAAAAGCAGTCATAGATCAGATGGAGCAGCAGGAAAGTCCGGTTTTAACCCGGCAGGATTTCCCATATGCAGCTATGTATATGTTTGTCACATCGGATATGGTGGAAAAAGATGGGATGAATGAAGAGAAACTTACAGCATACTATAATGATCTTCTTCGTTTGAAAGAGATGGGGAATGTAACGGATAAGATTGTGGGCGAATCGGATTATTCTATGAATCAGACAGTTGATATTTTCCCATACGGTGAATCAGACGTTCCAAGTGATATATATTTTGGAGAGGCTAAAGCCGGAGTAGGGCAGATTGCATATGCGGATTCATATATCAAATTAAACAGTGCCAGAAAACAGGCAGATATCCAATTTGATTATTTGAATAAGAGTGGTGGAAATTATTATATACCGACAGAAGTGTTAGGAATTAACAGCAGGAGTTCTTATAAAGATGCAGCAAAGGAATTTCTATCCTTATATCTTACAGAAGAAGTGCAGAATACAAACACCATGGGATTTTCAATCAATAGAAACAGCATGAGAAACAGTGCAGCAGTCACAGATTCTCCGCAATACTATTCGACAATTTATAAAAATCTGGAGGATACAAGTGGACTGGATCTTTATACGTTGTCCACAGATGAATTTAATGAGTTGTTGCAGTTTGTAGAATTAGCAGACACTCCGGTTCGGGTGGATGCAGTTGTTACAGAAACCGTGATGGAGCAAGCAGATAAGATATTGTATGAAGGTCTTGATGTGCAAACCGCTGTAAAAACAGTATGTGATAAGATAAATCTGTATCTGAAGGAGTAAGAAGAGGGAAATGTCAAAGAAAAAAAGAAAAGAAAAACGCATGAAAAAAGCAGGAGCATGGAAAGGATTTTTTTTCATCCTGCCAAGTTTATGTGGCTTAATTCTTTTTTATCTGCTTCCTTATCTTGATGTGATAAAAAGATCTTTTTCAAGTCCGGTAACAGGAGCATTTACCGGGCTTGATAATTACTGGTTAGTTTTTGGGAACAAAGCATTTCAGTTGGCTGTAAAAAATACGGTACGTTTTATTATAACATGTGTCCCGATTCTGGTGATCAGTTCCTTGCTTGTTGCGGTGATACTGCAAAAAATTGTAAAAGGAAACCTTTTAAAAATAGGATTTTTATTTCCCATGGCGATTCCGGTGGCGTCTGTTGTATTGTTATGGAAAGGTGTGTTTGATCCGCAAGGATTTTTAAATTCTTTTTTGAATTTGTTTGGCATATCAGGAAATGACTGGATGAATACCAAAAGTGCTTTCTGGGTACTGGTCTTTAGTTACATCTGGAAAAACATGGGGTATTGCATGATATTATGGTTAGCGAGTCTGGCAGCTATTCCAAAAGAAATGTACGAAGCTGCAAAAATCGATGGTTCGGGAGAGATGGCGTGTTTTCTATATATTACCCTTCCGAATCTTCTATCGTCTTTTTTTACGATCACGGTAATTTCGCTTATTAATTCTTTTAAGGTATACCGGGAAGCTTATTTGGTTGCAGGGGATTATCCGGATCAAAGTATCTACATGATGCAGCATTTGTTTAATAATTGGTTTCGGGATTTGTCACTGGATAAACTGGCAGTAGGTGCAGTAATAAATACTGCTATTTTTGTCGTATTAATATGGGGATTTTGGAAAGGCTGGGGACAGATGGATGAATAGGAAAAGTAGAATATTAAAGATGCTTACAAGAACCGGACTGGTAGTTCTTGCAATTGTTTTTTGTTATCCGGTTCTCTTTCTTCTGACAGGGTCATTTATGGGGCAGAGTGAGCTGTCTGAAAATCTTGGATCTGTTATGGGAGAAGCGACAAGGTATGCCAGATGGAATTTCCTTCCACAAAATCCAACACTAAAACATTACATAGAAGTACTGTTAGACAGTCCCGAATATTTTGTTATGTTCTGGAACTCAATAAAAGTAGTGATGGGAACACTGGTGGGACAATGTGCTATTGCAATTCCGGCAGCATGGGGATTTGCGGTATACAAATTCAAGTTTAAAAAAAGTTTATTTTTCCTCTATATCATAATAATGATGATGCCATTTCAGGTAACAATGCTGTCAAATTATTTGATTCTGAAACAATTAAAGCTTTTGGATACACTGGCTTCCCTGATTTTTCCGGGAATATTTTCAACATTTCCAGTGTTTATTATGTTTAATTTCTTCAGAGGGATACCACCGGCAGTGATAGAAGCTGCAAGAATAGATGGTGCAAGAGAATGGGATATTTTTCTGAAGATCGGAATACCGCTTGGAAAGGGCGGAATCATCGCCTCTCTTGTTCTAGAGTTCTTAGAATATTGGAATTTGATAGAACAGCCAATGACTTTTTTGGACGACAAGACAAAATGGCCGCTTTCATTATTTCTCCCTACAATCAGAGGGGAAAATGTAGGTTTTGCATTTGCGGTTTCAATAATCACTTTGATTCCTGCAGCACTTGTCTTTTTTGCAGGTCATGAGTATCTGGAACAGGGAATCGCATCTTTAGGAGTTAAGGAGTAGAGGAATGAAAGGAAAGCTTGTAAAGATAACCGTACTATTTTTTATAGTGATGATATTATTCACGATTCTTTCTCGTGTGACATACAACATGAGCATGGCCACGGTGGAAACAACGCAGCCTGCAAGGGAAACAATGGGACCTGTGATTAAAACAAAAGCAACTGTTGAGGGAAAAAAGGAAGTGGCTTTGAACACAAAGGAAAACCAGATCATTGAGTCGATACTTGTAACCATCGGACAAGCTGTTGAAAAGGATCAGGTACTGTATACATTAGATTTGAAAGAACTGGACAAACAGATAAAAGAAAAAAGTCAGGAATTGGAATTAAACAAAGTGCAGTTGGCAAACGCACAAAATACCCTACAGTCTGCGATTGACTCACAGCAGCTTCAGATCAGTCAGGCAAAGAGTGATTATGACAGAGCGGTTGCAGAAAGTGATGCAGCAATACAGCGGGCGCAGGAAGAATTAAGTCTGGCGCAGGAAAAATATGACCGGTATATTCAAAATCCAGAACAGTTTCCGGAACTATCCAAAGAACAGCTGGAAAGTGATGTGACAGAAAAAAATTTTGCATACCAGGAAGCCTTAAAAAATAAAGATGACGCAGTCTACGCTGCTCAGAAAACAATTGATTCAGCAGGTCTTTCAGTTCCAAATGATAATTCTGGAATTATTCAAATGAAAATGGAAAAGGAAAAAATTGAAACACAGCTTCAGGAATTACAAGATATAAAAGATCAGAAAGGAGAAGTTAAAGCACCTGTAGCAGGAGTGGTTACTGCAATTGATGCACAAGTGGGTGCCAGGACAGCCGGAACAGGAGATATTCGGCTTGCAGATGCATCAGCAGGAGCCAGGATTGTGGCAAACTTTCCATCTGAATATGAATCCTATATTCAGAGAGGGCAGCCGGTAGAAGTGACGGATAAAAAAGAAACATTGCCGACAAAGAAGAATACGCAGACAAAACTGATCATTGGGACTGTACAGGCAGGAGAAAATACAATTGCAGACAGTTCAGAAGGTGCAGCAGACGGTATTACAGCCATGATAGATGTTCCAGCCGGAGTTTTGGAAATCGGTTCATTTGTAGGGGTGAAAGTTTCAGCTCCTACGCAGGAGTATGATTCCTGTATTCCAATTTCAGCATTGAATGTTGCGGAAAAAGGAAAATATTATGTGAATGTTTTGGAGAAGAAACAGACTGTTCTGGGATCGGAATGGGTTGTTTACAAAAGAGATGTGGAATTATTGTTTAAAAATGAAAAATATGCAGCAATTACAGGAGTGAATCAGGATGAAGAGGTTGTTACCAAAACTTCCCGGATGTTAGAGAATGGTATGCGTGTAAAAAGGAAAGCGTCATGAAAAACAAGTCGGTTGTTAAAAGGAAAATTTTGACAGTAGTAATCGGATTACTTTTATTGATCAGTTATATACTGGGAAATATAGAGATGGGAAAGCTTGGCAGCAAGATGGATTATGTAAATCTGCTCAGTCAGGGTGACGAAAACGGTATGACTTATTCATTGGCAGAAAGCGCGCATCAGAGGAATCAACAGTCAGATGAGCCATTGCAGCTTGTAAACTGGTGTCAGGAAAGTGGAGGCAAGGTTTCTTATAAAGAATTAAATCGAATGGAAACAGCGGAAATCATGGCTGTATATGGAAGAACAGATTTGCTGTTTTCTGACTGTGAAGTTATGGACATTGAGAATAAGACCGGCTGCTTGATCAGTAAGGGACTGGCATTTCGTCTGCTTGGTGGAACAGATGTAGTGGGAAATATTCTGGAATATAATTCCAGAGAATATGAGGTTATAGATGTTGTTGAAAGTGATATTCCATTGTTTGTTTATGAACTCGAGGAAGAGGACAGTTCCATAGTTTTGGACAGGGCGACTATGATTTGCGTCCAAAATAGTCCAAAGCAGACAAAGGCTGCGTATGATAAGGTGGCAGGATTGTGGTCACTGGTAGACTATCAGATGATATTTTATGGTATTAAGATTGTATATTTTATCGTACCGTGGATGTTAGGAGCTGGATTATTGCTTTCCATCAGAAGGTATAAGAATTCAGCAAGGAAATCAGTTGTAAATAGAATAAACAGAATCTCAGATGATAACATAAAGAATTATTTAAAAAAGAACAGGGAATGGATGATCTGGGAAATGATTATGTTTCTGGTTTTGCTTTTCATGATTATGTTTACAGTGATTCAGATCAGGGTACCTTTGGATATAATTCCGGACAAGTGGTCGAACTTTGAATTCTGGTCTGAGTTTTATAAGAATAAGCAGGAATCGGTGTTATTAATGCGGAGTATGAAAAGAGGTGTAGTCGACTTGGGATATATAACAGGCTTTCAGAGAGCATCGATCATAGGTGTGATCAGCATAGTGCAAGCATGGACTTTGGCTCGTTTGATCGCGTAAATGCAAAATGGAAAGCGTCTCTTTAACCGCTTTCCCTTAATTATAACTGTTTGGAATTAATCTTCCAAAAGAGCCCGTGAAAAATTGTTTTTCTAATTGACACCTTCGAATGATTTTGTTATAGTTAATTCACATCAAAATCTCAGACATATATTTTCTATATTTCATTTGTCTGAATGTGTTATCGAAAGGATAACTTTATCT
>OLPY01002751.1_pt1 | contig 10164 bp, 5 predicted proteins | sample 1672481 | NCBI WGS metagenome assembly OLPY01 (sample SAMEA3136691, study PRJEB25190) | human gut metagenome | biome: human gut; feature: human-associated habitat; material: faeces | place: Austria | collected 2013 | reverse complement strand
GTAACCTTGAATTAAGAAATTTTGCAGTTATGGCTTGTTTAGATGACTCAGTTTCTCTTGATACAGGCAACTGTAATGTATGGGTTCATAACCTTGATTTATTCTATGGTCAGACTGGTGGCGACGCTGACCAGGCAAAGGGTGATGGTACTGTAGATGTTAAGGGTAAGTCAACTTATGTAACAATTTCTTACAACCATTTCTTTGATAATGGTAAGTCATCACTTTGTGGTATGAAGAGTGAAGTAACTTCTTCATTAATTACATATCACCACAACTGGTTCGACCACTCTGATTCAAGACATCCAAGAATCAGAACAATGTCTGTACATATTTACAACAACTACTTTGATGGTAATGCAAAGTATGGTGTTGGTGTAACAATGGGTGCTTCTGCTTTCGTTGAAGCAAACTACTTCAGAAATGTTTCTAAGCCAATGATGAGTTCTGGTCAGGGTTCTGATGCTTTAGGTCAGGGTACATTCTCTGGTGAAAACGGTGGTATCATTAAGGCATACAACAACAAAATGGTAAATGAAAACAGAGTATTCAGCTACTATACTCAGAATAGCCCAGCTTCAACAGGCTATGATGCTTATGAAGTAACTAGCAGAACTGCACAGGTTCCTTCAAGCGAAACAACTGAAAAGGGTGGCACTACTTACAACAACTTCGATACAGATGCTAACTTTGGTATCAATGTATCAGATGCACAGGTTGATGACCCAGCTGATGTACCTGCAAAGGTTACAACTTATGCTGGTCGTGTAAACGGTGGTGACTTCAAGTGGACATTTGATAATTCTACTGAAGATGAAAACTACTCTGTAATTACAGCTCTTAAAACTGCTGTTGTAAACTACAAGACTACTATTCAGTCTATTGGTGGTAACGGTACAGGTGCTACTGACCCAACTACAAGTGCTACAACAGAAACAACTACAAACAAAGATGGTTCAACTGAAACTACAACTAACAGTCAGGAATCTTCAACAGAAGGTACAACTATTGCTCCAGTTGAAGGTGCTCAGGTTCATAACTTTACATTAAACGGTACTAGCAGTTCTTTCTATACTATTACTGGTACATTAACATCTAGCTATGGTTCTGTAAACTACAATGGCTTAACACTTACTAAGGCATTAAAGATGGAATCTAAGACAGCTGTTAACTTCGACCCAGATGGTGTTGCTGGTACATTAACAATTGTTACTAACCCTCAGTATAGTGGTACTATTGAATTAAACGATAAGGCAATTACAATAGGTTCTGATGGTGTTGCAACAATTAGCTTAGACGGTTCTCAGTCTTACTCAATCACTAAGGGTAGTGGTTCAAACTACATCTTCTACATTGCATACACTCCAAACGGTAGTACACCTACAGTAATCAAGGGTGATGCTGATGATAGCGGTAAAGTTGACGCAGCTGATGTTACAATGATTATGGATTTTGCAGTTGGCAAGATTTCAGCTGTAACAAATGCTACAAACGCCGATGTAACAGGTGACAAGACTGTTGATGTTGACGATGCTTACAAGATTAGCCAGTTCTTAAATGGCTTAATCAAGTCTTTATAATTCGACATAAGTCGTGAAACTTTTTCCTCTCCTGCCTATGGCAGGGGAGATACTTCTAAATTTAAAAGGAGGAAATAAAAACATGATAAAATGTTTTAAGAAAGCTATCAGTAGCGTACTTGCAGCAGCTATGCTTGCAACAAGCTTTACTGCTATGCCTATAAACACTTTTGCAGCTACATCTTTTAGTACTGCAGGTGGTTGGTTTGAAACACTTTATGCTGAATGGTCTGGTAATAAGAGTGATGTTACAGGCGTTAGCTATAGTGGTACAGCAAGTGGTTCACTTATTGGCGATGATTTAACTTACCTTGTAAGACAGGACGGTTCTAATGTAAGATTAGATATTCCTGGTTTAAAGGCAGGTACATATAACTTAACTGTTACAACAAATAGTGGTACAATCACTAAGGAAAACATTAAGGTATATGAATATGATAGAAGTGGTTACGCTCACTATGATGCTCATAAGGAAGGCGTAACTGGTATTGGTGCATACAATGATGACGGTACATTAAAGTCTAATGCTGTTGTTGTTTATGTAACAGAAGAAAACAAGAATACAGTACAGCTTCCTGGTTACACTGGTAGCCAGTATCCAGCTGGTATTGGTAATATCCTTAACTACAAGTCAGAAGATGCCAACGGTGTAACTGGTGGTGGCAAGATTGATATTGTTCAGCAGCTAAGAGCAGAAGGTATCCCTCTTGATGTAAGATTTGTTGGTACAGTTAGAGGTGGTGACTCTAACACAAGCAATAACCCACCAGCAGAAAATATCAAGGGTCTTACTGGCTACAATACTACTACAAACGGTGGTACTAAGGGCGATAACGGTATGATGATTAGAGTATACAAGTCATCAAATGTAACAATTGAAGGTATTGGTGATGACGCAACTCTTGATGGTTGGGGTATTCAGATTATCAGCCAGACAGGTTATACAAGTCAGAGCTTTGAATTCAGAAACCTTAACTTCACAAATACTCCTGAAGATGCTATCGGTCTTGAAGGTACTTGTGCTATTTCTTCATCTCCACAGACTAAGGAATGGTTCGAAAGCAACGGTTATGCACCAATTAAGTTTAGTTGGGTACATAACAATACATTCCATCAAGGTTTCTGTAAGAACCCTGCCGAATCAGATAAGGCAGAAGGTGATGGTTCTTGTGACTGGAAGCGTGGCTATGGTTACACAATGGCTTATAACCATTATATAAACAACCATAAGACAAACCTTATTGGTTCTTCAAGTTCTAGTATTCAGTATGATGCTTCACTTCATCACAACTGGTACGAAAAGGTTGAATCAAGACAGCCATTATCAAGACAGGCTAACATCCACATTTACAATACATACTTTGACGGTGCTACTTCTTATGCTATTTCTCCAAGAGCTCATGCTTACATTTTCTCTGAAGGTAACTACTTCGGTGCTTGTAAGAACCCTGTAGACTCAGCAAAAGAAGGTTCTGCAACTGTTAAGTCTTATAATGATAGCTTTGCAGGTTGTAGCGGTGCAAATGCTGCACAGCAGGTTAAAAACAAGACTGATAAGGTAAGCGACAGCAGTGGCAACCCTTATGCAGGTTTTGAAACTGGTAGCGATATGTATGAATATACAGCTACTTCACCTATTCAGGCAAAGGCAGACTGTCTTAACCTTGCAGGTGTTATGAAGACTGCATCTGAAATCAATATGGAACCTACTCCAGAGCCTATTGTATCTGAAAATCCAGATGCTTTAACTCTTCCATATGAAGTTAACTTTACTACTCCAAGTAATGCAAATTACTGGACAACAAAGACTAGTGAAACTAATTTAGCAGCTAATTCACAGTATAATATAAGCAATGCTTTAGTTACTCCTGCTGCTAAAATTACTAATACTGCAACAACTATGAAGATTAGAGATAACGGTGTTATCTTTAAGGTAAATAAAGCTGCTGATGTTACATTTACAGCAGGCTCATCAAGTGCTTACGGTATCGAACTTTACGATGCTTATGGCGAACTTAAACTCTATGTTGCTGGTGGTAAGACAGCTACTGTTTCTAACATTCCAGCAGGTGTTTATGTAATTAAGTCTGGTAACACTCAGAAGGATGGTTACCTTGAAAACTTAAAGATTGTTGCTAATGACCCTAATGCTCCAACAGTAACAGAAACTACAACAGAAGCTACAACAAAGGCTAATACTGGTGATGATGGTACTACAGAAACTACTACATCAGCACCTGTTGTTGATGACGGTTATGTATGGCATGATGATGGTGTAGATGCAAGTGGTAACGATGTTGCTGCTGCAAATTCTAACATCTTCAATATTAGTGGTAATGATACAACAAATAAGTATACTTATAACGGTGTAACTTATAATGGTGGTATTAAGATGGAATCATCTACTAACATTACAGTTAATGCCCCAGCAGATGGTGCATTAAAGTTAGTATTAAGTGCAGCTGGTTCAAGAACTATCAAGATTGATGGCGAAGAACAAGATGTAGTTGATGGTCTTAATGTATTTGATTTAACAGCTGGTACTCATACAATTACTAAGGGTACAACTAATGTTTATGTTTATGTAATGAGCTATGCAGTTGATGGTGGTGACACAACAGTTACTACAACAACTGAAACAACTACAGAAGCTACAACTAAGGAAACAACTACAAAGGATACAGAAGCTACAACTAAGGAAACAACAGAAGCTACAACAGCTGCTCCAGTTGATGGTGTAAATGTTGTTGTTGGCAATGCAATGGTTAAGAATGGTTCTGCTGTTACAGTTCCTGTTAAGTTGACAGGTATGACTGATTTAGCAGACTTCAACATTACATTAACTTATGATGCAGCTGCTCTTACAGCTACTAAGGTTGAAAACGGCGACATAATCAATGACAGCATGGCTACAATTAACAGCAACATTACTGACGGTTCAGTAAGAATTGCTGGTATCAACCCTGCTGATACAATTAACGCAGACGGTACAGTTCTTGTAAAAGTAACATTTACAGCAAACAAGGAAGGTGCAACTCCTGTTGCAATTACTGTAAATACATTAAAGGGTGCTAACCTTGCAGTTGCAAACTACACTACTTCTAATGGTACAGTAACAGTTACAGCAAACGGTGGTTCAGTTGAAACTTCAACAGAAACAACTACTACTGAAACAGATTCTACTACAGAAGCAACTACTGTTGATTACTCTGCTAAGGGTGATGTAAACAAAGACGGTAAGATTAATGAAAAGGATGCAGCCCTTATCTTGAAGTTTATTCAGGGTATCAAGGACGAAACATTCTATGATGAAGCTGCAGCAGATGCAAATGGCGACGGTGTAATCAATGCACTTGATGCTACTTGGGTATTAAACCACAAGGGTAACACTTCTAAGCCATCTACACCTGAAACTAAGACTTATACATTGACAGGTACTGATATTAATGCTACTTCTGGCACTGCTCTTACAGCAGACACAAATGTTGGTACAGAAAATATGTTCCTTGCAAAGACTGGCGTTAAGAATTCAAGTGGTTCAGTTCAGATTAGTGGTTCTAAGACAGTTCAGTTCAAACTTACTTCTGATGGTACAGTTGCATTAACAAATGCTATTTCTTCAGGTGCATATGCTAGACAGGTAGCGATTGTTAACTCAAATGGAGATACAGTTGCAACTTTAAATGTTCAAAATAAGAATGGTGCTAAGAACAATTTAAGTGCTACTTCACTTGTAGCAGGTACTTACACAATTAAGGGTGTAAATGTTGATTCAAGTGATAAATCTACAAACGGTGGTCTTAATTCTTCTGTAAACATTGGTACAATTACAGTAACAGGTACTCTTGAACAGATTTCTGCAGAAGCAACAACAAAGACTACAGTAACTACAACAACAGAAACTACTACAGAAACAACAACAAAGGCTACTACAACAACAGAAGCTACAACAACAACTACTACTGAAGCTACTACAGAAACAACAACAGTAACTCCAGCAGGCGACATTGTAGCAACAATTAATGCAAGTGATTTAACAGCTGGCGATATTACAGCTAACACAGTAAGTGGTCAGTTCAAGCTTATTGCAGATGCAACAAACAAGTTAACAATTGAAGCAAACAGCAAGAGCTTAGATGGTTATGAATTTACTCAGAGATTAAAGACAAACGGTACTGGTGCAGTTGATAAGAGAGCAATCTCATTCACAACAACTGGTGCAGGTAATGTAATCTTCTATGCAATGAGTGGTAGTAACAAGGAAGATAGACCAGTAAACTTACTTGATGCAAGTGGTGCAACAGTAGGTACAGTAACAGTATCTGGTACAACATTAGCTAAGTATACAATTGCAATTCCAAGTGCAGGTACATACTACTTAGTATCAGGTAAGAGTGGTATCAACTTCTACTTAATTGGTACTGATGTAGCATTAGCAGACCAGAAAGCTGATGCAACAACAGAAACAACAACAGCTACTGAAACTTCAACAGAAGCAACAACAGCTACAACAACTACAAAGGCTGATGATACAACAGAAACTACTACAACAGCACCAGCTGACAAGGCATTTGCTGTAAGTGGTGACAGCTGGTCAGCTGAAAACGATAGCGTACCAACTTGGTTAAATGGTGGTAAGCTTACAACTGCAACAAACAGCAGTAGTTACAAAGCTTTCGCAGCAGAAAGTGCTAATGGTACTGCATTTACAAAGACTGTAAATGTAGCAGCTGATAGTTCAATTACTATTGATGTTGCTGATGCTTTAACAGCAAGCGTATTCATCGCTGGTAACAACAACGCAGCAAACAAGGGTGTAATTAAGGCTACATTTACTGACGAAAGTGGTACTGTAACAGATATTACTCCAGCAGATGCTAACCTTGGTGGCAGAAAGACTGCAACAACAGCTTTCGAACTTGTTGCAACTGGCAAGGGTACAATTACAGTAACTCCAGATTATAACTCATTATTATACAAGGTTACTGTTAAGTAATAAGATTTTATAGCAAAATTAGTTGATTTGGGCGAGGGTTTATAGCAAGAATAAATGAATACACAAAATATTCACAAAAAAATTGTATAAACCCTTGCAATTTTAATAAGAAAAGGGTATACTTTTATAAAGGAAATTTTTTCTAAAGGTGAGGAAAATGTTTCTATTATAAAAGAAGGAGGTTAATTATGAAATTCAGAAGTTTATTATGCTCTGTATTAGCTTCTACTATGGTTATTGGCTCTTGTGTTTGTGCTAATGCCGCTACATTTACAGCAGGTAGTGAAAATGCTACAGCAGGTAATGTAGTATCAGTACCTATTACTGTTGCTCCAAGTGCTGGAGAAACATCTACAGATGTGAACGCCTATGCTATAGCTATTAGCTATGATTCATCTGTGCTCACACCAGTGGTAAAGGGAACTGACGAAGTAGGCGACAACACTTATGCAACTGTTGGTGACAGCTTTAATAGTGGCGTGCTTACAGCTGATTTAAAAGATAATGAAACAGGCAATGATGAAGTTCTTATAGGTTGGGCTGCAGCTTCACCTGTTAATGTAACTGAAGCAAGTACTCTTGCAACTGTAGATTTTACAGTTAATGCAAATGCTACTGGTTCTACTGATGTAAAAGTTGCTGTTGCTCAGGTAGCTAATTCTGATTCAGCTTTAGCTGATAAAAGTACAATCGAAGCTGCTGCTGGTACTGTAACTGTTGATACAGCTACAAAGGTTGTTTATGGTGATGTAGATGCTAATGGTGCAATTGAAGCAAAGGATGTAACTTTAGTTTCTAAGTATGTAGCCGGTTTAACTACTTTTACAGACACTCAGATAAAGGCAGCTGATGTAGATGGCAATAGTAGTATAGAGGCAAAGGATGCAACTTTAATTGCTAAGTATGTAGCCGGTCTTATTTCTACATTCCCAGTAGAAGAGTAATAATTGTTTATTTGTAGAGGAGATATAGAAGTATGAAATTAAAGAGAGTTTTAAGTGTGTGCTTGGCAGCTGCTACAGTAGCAACTTGCTCATCTGTTGTTTCAGCAGCAGATAATGGCTTTGCAGTTCGCACACCTATTAATTTAGCAACAGGCGAAGAAGTTACAGATACTTTAACAGCTGGTGATGTTCTCGCTATTCCTGTAGATGTATTTTCATCAACAGGTGGTATTGATTCACTTACATTTGATGTAAACTTTACAGATGTTTTAAGTATCGGTTATGCTGATACTGACCTTTCAGATGACCAGTATGCTAATCTTGAAAGTTTAGGTGAAATCATTACTGAAGATGACGGTACAGATGTTGTTGTAAAGAATATTTACAAGGCTGGTCGTAAGAAGACATATCCAGGTTCTTGGACAATTAATCCTAACTATGTTAAGGATGGCGTTAGATGTGTAAGAGCCGTTTGGGCTAATGCATTAACTATTAGCACTACTGACGATCCAGAAGCATATATCGTTTGTTCAGTAACAAAGGACGTTACTGCTGATGAATTAAATACAGCACTTACTGGTTCATCTAGTGAAGTTATTTCTTTCAGTGATATTGATGGTAACATGGAAGACCATGCTCTTAAGGCTGCCCCAGCAAAGATTAACGCTACTCAGGGTGCTTTCAAGGTTGTTCTTGATGCTGATGCACTTCCAGCAGGTAACTGGGTACAGGGCTTATATGCTCAGGTAGGTTCTACTAAGCAGGAAATTACAGCTTGTGTACATGCTGATGGTACTACAACTTATGAATTCCCAGTAAGAGTTAACTCTGCAACTGGTGCAACTAATGCTATTGATGTTGATATTTATGCAACTACTACTGCTGATGAAGCTGGTGCAACTACTTCTACTGACAAGAAGATTGGTTCAATCAACCTTACTATGGACGGTACAGTAACTAGCTACACTACAGTTGATGGTACAATAGCTAAATAATATAAGGAGGTAGATTGATAATGAAAAAGTACGAAAAACCAGAAATTAAAATCGCTTCCTTTGATAGCGAAAATGTAGTTTCTACAAGTGCAGGTGTAAACCTTACTAAGTTCAACACTACAAACAAGTATACATCTATCGAATTCTAATAAATTGAATTTTGATGAAACTTTAATAAAGAGCCTAATTTATTTAGGCTCTTTTCTTATATTAATATTGAATCGGAAAGATAAATTAGGAGGTATAATATGAAAAAGTTATTGGCTGTTTTTATGGCTGTTATGGCTCTTAGTGTAAATGCTTTTGCAGCAACAGAGGTAAATGTTGTTGTGGATAAAACCCCAGTAGAACAAAAGGGCGTTATTGTAGATAATAGAACTCTTGTGCCTGTTCGTGGCGTGTTTGAAAAAATGGGATATACTGCTGAATATGATGCTGAAACAAAGACTGCTACTCTCAAAAAGGATAGTGATGTTTTAAAGTTTACAGCAGGAGAAAACTATTTTACATACAACGATAAGAAAATAGAAACAGAAGTACCTCAGCAGATTATTGAGGGCAGATTTATGTTGCCTTTAAGAGCTATCGAAAGTGTAGAATTTGTTGGTATTAAGTGGGACGGCGAAACAAAGACTGCAAGTATTACACACCCATTCTCTGTTGTGCCAATTACAGTAGAGGAAGCTGACAAAATGCTTAGTGGCGATGCTACAGATATAAATTTAGACTAATTTAGAGAGCCTATCATTTGATAGGTTCTTTTTTTATTGTATTTGTCATAATATTAAGGGATAAATATTATTTAAGGAAGTGACAATATGTATCCCGAAATATATTCTGCTGTCTATGATTTTGGAATATGCCCTAAGAATATAGTGCGTTGCAAATATTTTTATATTGTTCATACTGACAAGGGCACTTACAGCATTTGCAAGGCAAGGGTCAATACCAACAGAATAATGGAAATTTACAGATTAAAGGAACAATTATGGACAAAAGGTTTTAGGGCTTTTGACAGATATTTACCGGCAAAAAGTGGATTACCTTATGTAGAGAGAGATAGTGATGTGTATATCCTTTCGCCTTTTAAGGGAGCCAACGAACTGGACTTCCTTAATAATGCTCAAGTTGTAAAAGCTATTGAAACCATAGGTAGTATGCAGTATGCCTTGAGTCGAATAGACAGCCAACCAATGGTAAGAGCCGCATCTATTTTAAAGCCTCATCCCTTAGATGAAATGGAAAAGGGGCTTACTACTATGGCAAAGTGTAGAAAAGCAATATCCAATACAAAGACTTTAAAAGATTGGGATATGACTGTACTGAAAGTCTATGACAAGTATTATAGCAAGGCTGAAAAGGCTGTTGAAAGATTACAAAAAAGTACCCTTGAAAAATCCTTTATACACAATAGATTAAAAGAGGGTAATATTCTATTTAACTATGGCAGAATTTCTATTATTGATTGGGATTATATGACAGTTGGCTCGCCTCTTTGGGATTTGGCATTTTTTATAAACAGGTATAAACGCAAAAATGCTTTTTATGCCCATAATAAAGGACTTAACTACCTAAATATGGAGGATATTTTGGGGGCATATAGCAAAAACAACTATTTGACAGATAATCAAATAGAGGACCTTCAAGCT
>OLPY01002746.1_pt1 | contig 10184 bp, 9 predicted proteins | sample 1672481 | NCBI WGS metagenome assembly OLPY01 (sample SAMEA3136691, study PRJEB25190) | human gut metagenome | biome: human gut; feature: human-associated habitat; material: faeces | place: Austria | collected 2013 | reverse complement strand
CCCGCCCCTTGCGGCCACAAAACAGGCGCCGTACCCAACAGCCCTACCCTACTCCCCCGCCGAGGGCTTGGGGAAGAAACGAAAAAAGCGTATGCTGTCAATCAACGGTTGACAGCACGCCGTAGGGGGAAAGCATGCGCGAGGAACAGCGTTCATATTTTTTAGCGCTTAGTCGAGCCGAAAACATAGGCAAGGCGGCGACACAGCTGCACATAAGCAGACAGGGTCTCTCGAAAAGCATTGCCGCGCTCGAACAAGAGGTGGGTGTTTCGCTCTTCAGACGCACCAGAAGGGGCGTCTCACTCACCCAAGCAGGTGCGCTGTTAAAGGAATGCCTTGACGCACAGGATGAACTATGGGATGGCTTTCTCGACCAGATTCAAAGTCTTCGGCCAGCGACCACGCAAACGATTCGTATTGGCCTACGCGATATCTATTGCAACTACCAGGACAAACGCTTTATTTACTCCTTCCGGCGCACACATCCAGACATTTCAATCGAAACACGAGACAACGACTTTGACGAGATATGGGACCTGCTGCAAGAAGGGTCACTCGACCTGGCTTTTTCGGTCACACCGCCAGACTCATACGAGCTGTGCGAAATCCTCGTAGGGACAAACGAAGCGGCCGTACTGATGGGCGAGGACAACCCTTTGGTTGCTTACGACACTATCAGCTTTGATTCCGGTCTACGCGATGCGACCGCCATACAACCAAGCGCCTATCTACGGCGACTCTATCAGCCCTACTACACAACACGCGGAATCCGTTTCAAGTACACCAACGTCGACCGCAACTCAATGCGCGCAATCATCGCCTCATGCAACGATGTTTTCATCGGTACAGACACCGTTGTGCGCGGCCTCCTTGCCGAGGGGCTGACAATGCGTCCCTTGGTTGATAACCCTCTCAACGAGCGGGCCATGTCCAGCTGCATCCTGTTCAAGCGCGACATCAACAGCCCTGCACGTGAATTCTTGCTGGATCTGTGCGCACGGTGGGGCCTATTGGATGAATGCAAAAAGCTGCTGGGGGGAAGAACCGCAGACATAGGCGGATGAAACTCCCGCCTATCGAGCGACCCCGGAGTGGCGCCCTCAGCGCCAGCCAGAAACGTGTGGCCCGTGCACTCCGTGCAACCCCGCTGGAAGCAACAGGCCCGGCGACGAGAATCGCGTGTCTCACGCGTCCCCATCACGCCGGGCCCATCGGTTTATATCAGCATTTCACCTGGTCAGACACGGGTTCCGCTTAGATATACGCGTCCTTCTCAGTCTTCTCCCAGGTGACGAGCTGAGCCTCTCCGCGCTTTTCGGTCGCTGCGCCAATACCCGCAAGCTTGCCGTACACCAGGGCCTGGATGAGGCCGTTACCGCTCATGTACGCCGCACCGGCTCCCGAGGAGAAGCCCTCCGTGCAACCGCCGGCCGCATAGAGGCCGTCAATGAGCGAACCGTCTTGCTTGAGCACGTGACCCGTCCGTCTTCACGCCACCCTGGGTGTGACGAATCTCACCAGTTACCTTGATTGCGTAGAACGGGCCCTCGAAGCCGGCCGGCAAATGCGTACGGTTGAAGCGGTCCTCGCCACGCTCGATGCCCTTGCGGTAGTCTGCAAATGCCCATGCCAACTTGTCGGCATCGACACCAATGGCAGCCGCAAGCTCAGCCTCGTCAGCGCCCTCGTATACGATGCCTGCCTCCTTGAACGCCTCGAACTTAGCGCTCTTGGAAGCCTGCTCGTCAGTAAAACACAGGTAGCAGATGTGATCAGTCTGGGCAAGAATATGCGGCGTAAGCTCGGAGTAACCGCCATATTCATTCATGAAACGGTTGCCCTCGGCGTTGATGGCAATGCCACCGTTGTTGGCAAGGTCCTGACCCAGCACCGTGTCGTCGTCGGCTCCATGCCAAGCATATCCCTGATACGCACCCATTTTCTCAAGAGAAGCGCCCAGCTCGGCTCCCCACTTGATGCCCTCGCCCGTGGCGCCGGGGGCTACCATGCGATAGGCAGCAGACGCTTCGGGGCAGTACTTGGCAATCATCTCGTCGTTGTTGCCAAAACCGCTGGTGGCGAGCACGGTATTATTTGCAACAAATGCCACGTCGGCACCGTCGGCATCCACGCCATACGCACCGGCCACAGCACCGGAATCATCCAGAAGCAGGCCCTTGATCTCGCAATCGGTCTTAACGACAATGTTCTCGTCAGCCTCCATGGCATCGATGAGCGCCGTGGTGAGACCGGCGCCCGCGCCGTCAGCCGTATGCATACGATGCGCCGTCTGTCCATAATACAGGCCCGCATCAACCGTCCACGTGACACCGTAGCTTTCGGTCCACTCAATCATGTCCTTGGAGTTTTCCACTACGGTGTAGACAAGATCGGGGCGAACGCTGTAGTTGCTCGGACGCATGATGTCCATAACGCAAGCGCCAATGCTGTCGATCTCATCATTTTCAGCAAGAACCTCTTCTTGCTGCGCCGTGCCAACTGCGGGAATCTTGCCGCTGCTCATGATGGTAGCGCCACCAAGCACGCCGGACTTCTCGCACAGAACGACCTTCGCGCCCTGCTCGGAAGCAGCAAGTGCGGCACAGACACCAGCACCGCCGCCGCCAATAACAAGCACTTCAGTCTCAATCTGGTTGGTCGGTGCCTCGGAAAGGAACTTTGCGTACTCATATGCGGGCTTCGTCTCATCGGCGAGAGCGAGCGTCGCGCCACCAACAACCAGCGTGCCAGCCGTCAAAGCGGCGCCACCCTTGAGCAGACCCCTGCGTGAAATCGTCTCCATATTGAATTCCCCTTCCCTATTCACGAGGGCACCCGTCCGCGCCCTCTCGAAAAGTTCGCACGGCACCCCTTTGCCGCACGCATACAAGGTATACCCGTACGCCTGCATCTCCCAAATGCAAACAACGAGAGACTCGCCAGCATAGGTGAAGGAGCGCTATTCATATTACGCATAGCAAGCAACAAGCAATTTGTTATCATTCGCCCTGACAACGGAGCCAAGGGGGCTGCAAGACAGGATGGATACCGGATATCTGCGGGAATTTGTTACGTTTGCTGGCTATCTCAATTTTACCGCCGCTGCACGGGCGCTCAATATTTCACAGCCCACGCTGAGCCGACATATAGCCGAGCTCGAGCATCAGTTGGGATGCCCCCTAGTTGACCGCAACGCGAGTTCCCTGAGACTCACATACGGCGGCAGCGAGCTCTTGGGCAGCGCCTCCGAATTGCTGGCACTTGAAGACAATCTTGCCCGCCGCATGCGCTCAATCGGCAACGGGCCCCAGGCGACGCTCGTTATCGAGCGCTATCGCAAATCCCCTCTTGTCCAGGCCTTTCTTGCGGACGTTGTTGACGAGGTGCAACGTCTACATCCTGGTTTCAGCGTGGTGAGGGAATCGCTTCACCCCGGCGACACAATGGGCGAGGCAGTATTGCGTGGAACAGTGGATGCGGGAATCGTTGTTTGCACCACCGATCAACAGGCAGTTTGCCCCGTCGGCGAATCGGATGGATTTGGCATATGCGAACTTCCGGGCTGCCAAGAGCGCATTTTCTTCGCCCTGCCGAAGAGCAATCCTCTCGCTCAGAAACCGAGCCTTAGGCTGTCCGACCTTGCCGATTGTGGCTTTGTCTTTCCCCTCAACCCTGAATTCGGCAGATGCCAGCCAGATATTGCCAAACTTTTCGAGGCGCGTGGCTTCACGATGAAATCCCGGCCGCATGAACTTGAAGGGGTTGAAAACCTCGGTCTTATGAGACTGGGGGCAAACGAGGTTTTTATTGTCGTGGAAAGCGCCGCATCCACACCGGAGGCCTATTACCTCCAGAATCCGAATCTCGCCCTTATCCCATGCAGTGAGCCCATCATCACCACGCGATACATCCTGTATCGACTGGGGGACACCAATCCCGCTCTTCTGGCGTTTCTTGATGCCGTGAGGAAACGTGCGAGGCCGCTTAACTAATCGCTGGTTTGTGGCTCGCCATAATTAGCGCCATAACGCTGCCCCTCAAAAGCCCCGCTCCCATCAAAGTCGAAGCTCCCGGGCCTTTCGAACGCAAACGCGCCGAGACCCGGGAGCTTTTAATAACTTAGCGTTCAGCAGCCACTTCGGCAGCTGCGATACCCGCCAGACGGCCCGAGCCGGTTGCATAGCCCATGGTCATGCCCATGATGTCCACGTAGGAACCGTACCCGAAGAAGCCAGAGGAGTTCTGCCCAACTGCAAACAGGTTGGCAAACGCCTTGCCGTTGTCCTTGCGACACACCTTGAGGTCCTGGTTGACACGAACACCGGCAAGCGAACCACCCTCATTGTTACATGCAAGACGCACGGCATAGAAGGGCGCCGTTGCAATGGGATACACAAGGTGCGCCGGGTCCTTGAGGAAGAGCTTGTCCTCGCCTTGCTCAACCGCGTCATTGTAGGTCGAAATGCTGTCCGCAAATGACGCGGCATCGAAGCCCGCCTTCTCTGCAAGCTCTTCGAGCGTGTCCGCCGCAAGGGCACTGCCTGCCTCCACGGCATCCTCCACGCGCTTAAGAACACCGCTGCCAGGCTCCATGGTGTTGATGGACGGAATGGCTGCCGAAGTGCCATTGGCCTCGATATCCTCAAGGGCTGCACGGTCAAAAACAAGCCACATGAACCCGCCCTGGCAGAAAGCCGCACTTCCGCGCTGGGCAAAGGCGCCGGACACTCCCTCATCCACATAACGCACGCCCTCGGCGTTCACCCACACCAGGTCGGCGTTATAACGCAACGAAGCCTGGTCCTCGGCATTGGTCCAATCCCAGTTGACCGTGCCATCGGGGTTGGCATAGTACACCTGATGCCACACGGGTGTATTAATCCAACGGTGACCACCCACCTGCTCGGCCAGATACACACCGTCGCCCGACTGGTACGTTGCGCCGCCGGAGCTCAAGATAAAGTTGTCGACGCTCGCAAGGACATTGCGCAGGTAGGCGGTATTGCCATCCCACGAGCCGGCAGCGAGCACAACAGCCTTTGCCTTAAGGGTCAGCTGGCCGCCATCAGCCGTCTGGCAGACAACGCCCTCGATGCTCAGCCCATCTTCGCCGGGCAGCAGCTTGACAGCACGCGTCTCAAGCATGAGCTCGCCGGCGTAATCTTCAATGTAGGTGTTATACAGGCCCTTGAGATTACCCTCCGTCGCATCGTTGGGTTCGGCTTCATCGCGCGAAGAGCCCTGCATCATGTGCGCGCACTTTTCCTGAACGCGAGGCAGACCTGGCTGCAGGTTAAGCTCTTCGGGCTCGCACATAAGTGCCAGGCCGTTTTCTGCCAGCCAGTCAATGTTCTCGCCGGAAGCGTCAAGAACACGACGGACAAGCGCGAGGTTGTTCGTGTAGAGGAAATGATCGCGCATGACGGCATACAGATCATTGACTTGGATGTCACGACCGGCTTCCTGCTGGAGCTTGGACTGAGCGCCGGCAATCATCCTAGACAGGTTGCCCATACCGCCCGTCATGCCAGTCTTTTCAACAATAACCGTCTTTGCGCCGCCCTGTGCCGCCGCGAGGGCCGCGCAGATGCCTGAGGTACCGCCACCCACGACAACAACATCATAGGAAGCCTCCTCGCCGCCATCAACGACCTCAATAGACTTGAAGGCACGCTCCTCCTCAAGCGGAGCCGAAAGGACAAGGCCATCTTCCACCATATCGGACGCCGTAGCAGCGGCGGTATCTGCCAGGGCAACACTCACTGTGCCAGCCATAGCCGCAGCGGCACCCGCGCAAGCACCTGCCATAACAAACGAACGACGATTCATATCAGTACTCATGGCATATCCCTTCGTGTGAACCCCATGGTGGGCCCATGCGCCGCAAAGCATCGAATGCAGAGCACTTCGCCCAATGACGCTTCTACCATAGAAATTCACCGCCTGGTTCATGTACCATGGCGGACGTGATTACAGCAGCGGGTGACAAATCACCCCCGTTTGAGTACGTCTTCGATTGCAGGGAAACGATGGGTACAGCAACACAATTGTCAACTCGCCAGCGCAACCACGGCAATCATCGCATCACAGTTGCAGCCGGATGCGCCACCGGGTTGCTTCTATTTTGGCAACAGCTTCTCTTTCGCTCCGTCATGCCCGCGGCCCCAGAACTTTCAGCAACCATCCTGGGCAATGAAAGAACAGACGTAGGCTGGCTCGTGTTTATTGCAACCCTGATGGCAACATCGGCAATTTGTTGCATCCGCAACTTGCTACAGACAAGAACTGCCCAGCGGCACCGCACAGAAAAAGCAGGGGAACAGACGCGCCCCGCCTGGCAGCTGTTGCTCATAATCGCCTGCATTTGCATGTGCACAGGATCAATTGTCACGCTGTTCTTTCCTGCACATGCCACATGTATCCTTGCCGGAGGCGCACTTGCCGGCGTCGGCTTTGCATTCGGTGCAGTATCTCTCATTGACGCCCTGTGGCAAACCTTTCCGGGCGACATAATAGCCCCTGCACTACTCGTTGCAGCGGCATGCCAACTTGCTGGCGCCCTTCTTGCCAACCTGATTCCCAAAACAGCCGTCCTCGGCGTGCTCTGCATGCTTCCCGTCGCCTTTGCTCTGTGCGTCGGGAAACTCATGACCCATCTTCCCGAATCATGGGAGAAGACCGAAAAGCAGGCAAACGTTGTAAACGCTCTTGCTAAACGCAAGGCTCAGCACGCTTTCATCGTCTGTCTTGTGACGTTTTTCTTTGCCATTCTGTACACCAATATCACCGGGTTTAAGTTCAATTCGTTTCACAGCGACGAGCTGCTGAACTTCAATCTAGAAATCATGATTGTGAAGTGCTTGATCTTCGTTGCATCCGTCGCCCTAACGCGCAAGCACCTCACTGCTGCCTGCCCCCTGGTTATCACCACACTATTCGGAGCTTCCATGCTCATCGTGGTCTTTGCCCCTACAGCCCCAGGCGCACTGCTGCTGGCCGATTCATTTGCAGCAGCAGGACGACTTTTCGCATTCGTCTACGCCTATCTGGTGGCAGGCTTGATGCAAGTCGCTCGGTGGCCGCAACTAATTAAGCCCGCGCACCTCGTACTTTGTTCCTCGTCCCTCGTCGTGATGCTCAGCATAGTAAGTGGCAGCATTTGTACAGAACTTGATTGCGTGCGATGCGACCAGCTTTGCCTTGGCAACAGCCGTCATTTTGTATGTCCTGCTTATCATCTCAAATATCGTTATGCGCACATCGCAGGAAGGCCCCCTCACTATCCGTCTTGAAGGTGATCAAGTCGATGAAGAGCGGATTGCCGCTTGCCGCGCACAAGCCGTCGCCGCACAACACCCCCAACTTACTGAGCGCGAAACAGAAATTCTCAAATGCGTCCTACTTGGCCTCACAGCGCCGACAATTGCGGAACGCCTTTCCATTTCAGAGAATACCGCCAAGACGCATATGCGGCGCATTTACCGCAAGCTTGAGGTGCACTCGAGACAGGAGCTGCTAGAGCTCGCCTATAGCACCGTTCCGCCCACCGGGATGACAAGCAACGAGTAGTTTAAAGCCCTGCAGAGCTGCAGTCACAGGGACTATGTCGCCTCCTCTCCACAACACGCCCCCACCCACACCAAAAGCCCCCGGCGTCATCTTGCGACACCGAGGGCTTTATCCCTACCTCTATCTACCGCAACTCTCTACTTGAGCCTTAGTTTTACTCCCGGGGCTCCTGCTGAGCGGCGTCCTGACCAGCGATGTAGCCAAGAGCGAACGCGCCCTGCAAGCAAGAGGCCCCCTCGTCCGCCCCTACTCCCCCGCAGCCTCGCCAGGCACTTCCTTCTTCTTGATAGGAAGCACCTCGCTCACCGTGATGGCGGCGAAGATGAGGACGAAGCCAAGAAGGAGCCTCGGGGTCACCTGCTCGCCGGTCATGATGACAGAGAACAGCACGCCGAAGACCGACTCAAGGCTCAGCAGCAGCGATGCCTGCGCCGGAGGCACGTGAGCAAGCGCCAGGTTCTGCGCGCCGAAGCAAAAGACCGAGGCAAGCAGAATGAGAAACGCCATCTGGGCGATGATGTTCGGCGTGAAAACCGAAAGCTCGGGCGCGGGCGCCGTGAGGGCACCGCTCACAAATCCGAGCAGGCCTTCGGAGATGAACTGCATCGCAGTGAGCGCGAGGGCGTCAGCATACTGGGCGCACTTGGACACGGCGACAATGTGAGCCGCAAAGGCGAAGGCACCCACCAGCGTCATCGCCTCACCGAAGCCCATGGTAAGGCCCTCGCCCGACGAACTCACCGACACGAGCCAAATACCGCCCACCGCAAGCAACGCGGCGCCGATATTGCATACCGTGGGACGGCGGCGCGCCACAAGCCACCAGATAAACGGTACGATCACGCAATAGGTTGCCGTAAGGAATGCGTTAATACCCGGAGTGGTGTACTGCAGGCCAATCGTCTGCGTAAGGAAGGCGCTGAAATCGAGCACGCCAAGCAAAACGCCCATCCCCAAAAAGCGCAGGTTGAAGCCGGCGGCCACACGTTTGCGCAGGATCAGCAACAAGATGATGCCCGCGCACGTAAACCTAATGCCCAGCAGCCACGCAGGCGGCAGGACGCTCACCACGTCCTTCATAAAGACAAACGAAACGCCCCAGATGGCCGTAGCTATGACAATGAGAATCTTATAGACAGACGTAGGCAGGCTGTCGAGAGAAAAGCGTGCAGACATGGGGCGGGCTCCTCCGAGGGGTCAAACCAGAACAAGCAGGTGCAAGGGATGAAGCATAGCACGCCGCATCACGAAAGACCCGAAGACCCCCCGAAAACGAAAATGACGAGAAGCGCGCGCCCCAGCCCCTAAGCCGCAGGCTCAGTCTTGATCCAAACCATGAAGCACCACCACTTCACCGCGATGAGCACCGCAAGGAAGATGCGCATGGGCAGCACGGGCGTCACGACGGCAAGAACGATGAGCATGGTGGAAACGGGAATGCAAATGCAGAGCTTGGTCTTCATAGGCATGCTGCGATGCCGCACGAACGACTCAAGATGGTTCTTATAAAGTTTCGTGGAGCAGAACCAGCTATGAAAGCGCTCAGACCCGTTGGCGAAGCATGCAGCCGCAAGCAGGAGGAACGGCGTTGTGGGCAAGATGGGCAAAACGACGCCAATACCTCCAAGGGCAGCAAAGAAAAAGCCGAGCACGACAAGGAGATGCCGCACGATGGGAATCTGCGTCAGGCGCCTGCGCTTGGGGGCCACGGTGTCAAGGCTCATATCGGCAGTCTCGGCTTGCATGGAGGCCTCCGTAAGTAAGTCGGTCATAACAATCCAGAAGCAAGAGTATCATACGGTTACCTATTTGTAAGCGACAGGATACTTTTTCTCCGCAAGTCCACCAGCCCGCTTTGCCTCGACGGACCGCCGATTGCGCACATGGCCTTTCGGTATTGAAGGCCCGCCGGCGCTCAGTCACCCCAACTGACCATCATTTCGCCCGGGCGGGCACCATACGCCGCCATGCACCAGGCAAGAGCCCGTCACAGCGTGCAAGCACAAACAAAAGAGCCGGCCCGCGCCTTATCGCACGTGGACCGGCTCTTGGCAGCACAATCTACCAGCTTGTTTTAGTCCTCGACCTCAACGAGCTCGATGTTGAAGTTGAGCGCCTGGCCAGCCAGCTCATGGTTGGCGTCGAGCACGACCTCGCCGTTCTCAGCGGACTTGATCGTCACAGGCACAGGACGGTTGCCCATGAAGACATAGAGCTTCTGGCCCACCTTGGCATGCATCATCATGGCAGGGTTGGACTCGCCGTAAGCGTCCTTGGGCTCGAGATGCACATCGCGCACCTCGCCGACCTGCATGTCCTCGACGGCCTTGTCGAAACCGGGAATCATCTGGCCGGCCATGCACGTGAACTCGATGGGCTCGTTGCGGTCGCGCGAGCTGTCGAACTTTGTGCCGTCGTCAAGCGTGCCAGTGTAGTGAACCTTGACCTTCTTGCCCTTGTTGCTCATGGGTCTCCCCTCATCTGCCGAGCCGCCCACTGCAGCCCAGCTCTGGACAAAACCTAGCAAGCATACCCCATATTCGCCTTATCGTCCCACGAGGTCGCCGGCGACTTGCTTGAGTTTCTTATAGTCAGTGATGAGGAGGCACCCATGC
>OLPY01002741.1_pt1 | contig 10195 bp, 8 predicted proteins | sample 1672481 | NCBI WGS metagenome assembly OLPY01 (sample SAMEA3136691, study PRJEB25190) | human gut metagenome | biome: human gut; feature: human-associated habitat; material: faeces | place: Austria | collected 2013 | reverse complement strand
GGGGGGGGGGGTATAATTAAGCAAAATAAAGCCCCCGTACCTTGCGGGGGCCGGATGAAGCTATAGGAGGAAACAAGATGAAGTGGGTCAAACGATTTGCCGCCGGAATGCTGGCGGCGGCACTGTCCCTCGCACTGCTGTGCGGATGCAGTGACAGCACCAAACTGGACAACGTGAAGGAGCTTGAATACAAGGACAGCATCCTGTATACCCGTACCTCCTGGAATAACGCCTGTACGGGAATGGGCTGGGCGATGGAATGCACGAAACGCTCTAACGGCCAGACCATCATTATGGCTGAAGTGAATCAGTGTAAAGTTTACATTGGCACCAGGCTGAATGGTGTGGTGAATCAAATTGGCTACAACACTTACGCTATCGCTGGCACCTATCAGGTGGACCGCAAAGCAGGCACCTATAAAAAAATTGAGAAGCTGGATGCTGTGGACCAGGTGATCAGCGACCTCTTCCTGAGCTTTGGCGGCAACAACACGCCGGAGCCGGATTGTGCGCCGACCAAGATGGAAGCGGCTTCGGCAACCCGCAACGGCGAGACCTACTATGTGGAGCGTGCAGAGTATGCCAGCGGCACTGCAGTAGTTTATTACCTGATGAAGGGCTCAAATACTACCGATGCAGAGGCAAAGTATCTGGACATCTATCTCCCGGGCCAGAAAACGCCTCGGGCACGGTTTGAGGTCACGGAAGAGGAGAGGCCGTACGGCGGCAGCAGCAAGCTGATCAGCGAATATCCCGTGGTGCTGGACTATCTGACCAAGGTCGAATGACAAGAAGGAATAGGGAGGAAGAACGATGAAGATGCTGAAACGAGTTGCCGCAGGGCTTGCGGCGGCAGTGCTGGCACTGGGGATGCTGACGGCCTGCGGCAGCGAAAAGGGAACGCCCCAGAGCTGGGCGGGAAGCAACCTTGGCAAGGTGCTCAATAAGAATGCCGTCGAGAACAACCGGATCCTGCTGGATTATACCGTGGTCGAGGGCGAAGGCACCGGAACCCAGAAATATGCCATCGGGCCGCATAAATACGGCAAAGAGGGCTTTATCGGCGCTAAGGACTACGGCTGGCTCGGAACTACCGATTATAATTATTTCTATCCAGAGGGCAAAATCGTTGATCACAACAGCAGAACTTATCGGGAGTTCACCGGAAGCAGCGTGGTTGATGCGAGCACACGTTATCAGGGTACGGCTGATGAGGATATGCTCTGGTATATGCTCAGTAGTGATAATCTGAGGTTTGGCTCTACTTATAGCAGCCAGCAGGTCGTCATGGCCAACGAAGAAAAATATAAGGGCAAGATGTATCACACCGAGTCGTTTGCACTGCCAAACGGCGGCGCGGGTGAATATACCTACACCTTCTACTACGAGACGAAGGATGCCGACAAGCCGGCTTACCTCCGCGTTGAGTGCCTGTCGAAGAGCTGTATGCTCAAGGTCAATGAATTTAAGGCCGTGGCAGAGAGCGAGCTGGGCGAGTATGCGTTCCTGCTGAAGACAGTCGGCTACACCAAGCAGACCTGAACAGAATAGCGCCATCCTCCAATCGCGCCCCGGGGTTTACCGCATATCCCGGGGCGCTTGTTTTTGCCCTATGGCGTTTTTTCCTCTTGAACGGCGCGGTGGGCAGTGTTACAATAACACAGGGAATGGGCAGAGAAACGGCCCTTCGTGTGAGAAGAGAGTGCCGCGCGGACGGCGAAAGGAAACAGTCAAATGGAGATCAGCACGCGGGAAAAGACCTTGCAGATCGTCAGCCGATACGTTATCATCACCCTGAGTATCAGCATCATGACCATCGGCGTATACTTCTTCAAATTCCCCAACAACTTCGTCTTCGGCGGCGTGACCGGCGGCGCGGCCCTTGTGGCAAAGCTCACGCCCCTGTCGGCCTCAGCTTTTTCATCCTGCGCCAATATCCTCCTGCTCATTCTGGGCTGGATATTCCTCGGCAGGGATTTTGCCATCAGCACCGGCTGGGCTACCGTCGTCATGACGGCCGAGCTGGCTCTTTTTGAAAAATATGTCCCCCTCAGCGGCCCCCTGTCCAACCAGCCCATGCTGGACCTGGTCTTCGCCATCGCCCTGCCCGCCATTGCGTCGGCTCTGCTCTTCAACGTGGGCGCGTCTTCCGGCGGCACCGATGTCGTCGCCCTCATCCTGAAAAAATACGCCCATATGAAGAACACCGGCGAGGCGCTTTTTATCACCGACTTCGTCATGGTGCTGGCAGCCTGCTTCGTCTTCGACCTCTACACCGCTCTCTACTCTTTCGTGGGTCTGACGGTCAAGAGCCTCGTCGTCGATGCCGTCCTCGAGCAGATGAAGATGTGCAAGGCCATCCTCATCATCTGCGACGACAAAGACCCCATCTGCGATTTCGTCATGCGCAAGCTGGTGCGCGGTGCGACCTATACGCCCTGCTACGGTGCCTACACCGACCGGCCCCACTACATGATCTATACGACCCTCACCCACCGCGAGGCATTGCAGCTGCAGGCATTTATCCATAAGGAAAACCTCAACGCCTTTATCTCGATGCTCAGCACCACCGAGGTGTTCGGCAAGGGCTTCAACCACGCATAAAAATATCGGCAGCATCAGCAGCGCCCATCAGCGTGGGCATCGCGGCAGGGTTCAACCTTGCAGTCTCGAGGATGCTGTAAAACGGTCTGTGTAAAGCTCATACGAAAGCTCTCCTGCAAAGGAGGGCTTTTTTGATTCATTCCCTTTTTGGATGGATAAGGATTCCATCTTTTCATTTCACAAATGCTGCCGAGTGCGGTAGGATAGAGCTGAGAAAAAGGCAAAAACAGCGCCGGATGGCAGCTTGTGCAGGAAAGGAGGGAAAATGGAAGAGAAAATGCGCGAGCAGCATGACCAAATGGAATAAATCTTGTGTACAAGAGAAATTTTTGGCGATTCTTAACGAATATTAAGACTGACGCTATGCCTTTTGTAAGATTGTCCGATTATGATAGAACCATCAGGGGCGGCGCAGTGAGGCACCGCCCCGCAAGAACGGTATAACGATTGAAGAAACCACCTGTCAAGGAGGAAAAAAGCATGGAGATCAAGAAAGCAGCCACGGCTGGCACTCTGGAATCCAGCGACTGCATGGTGACCGTCGAGCCGGGCGAGGGCAAGATCGATTTCTCCCTCGAAAGCTCCGTCATCCATCAGTACGGCAACCAGCTGCGCAAGGTTGCACTGGAGACCCTGAAGGATCTGGACATCGATAACGTCCGCATCACCATCGTGGACAAGGGCGCACTGGACTGCACCCTGAAGGCCCGCATCGAGGGCGCGGTGTTCCGCTCTGTTGACCAGTATGAGAATCTGCCCTGGGGAGGTGCCATTCGATGAATAATCCCAACAAGAAGCGCCTGCGCCGCACGATGATGTTCCTGAATGCGCAGAAGCCCGGCCTCATCAAGGACCCTTACATCTATAAGGCCGACTCCCTGATGCTGGACCTGGAGGACGCTGTGGCCGAGAACCAGAAGGACGTCGCCCGTTTCAGCCTGTATCACGCCCTGAAGACCGTGGATTACCGCGGCGCCGAGCGGGTCGTCCGTATCAACGGTCTGGACACTCCCTACTGGCGTGAAGACATCCGTGCCTGCGTGGCCGGCGGCTGCGATTCCATCCGCATCCCCAAGACCGAGCACGCTGAGGATGTCCACCGCGTGGCTGCTGCCATCGCCGAGGACGAGAAGACCTATGGCCGCCCCGAGGGCGAAGTCCTCATCATCGCCGCTCTGGAGTCTGCCCGCGGCGTCATGAACGCTCTGGAGATCTGCGAGAGCGATGAGCGCCTGTTCGGCATCGCTCTGTCCGGCGGCGACTACACCAAGGACCTGCAGACCCACATCACCGGCACTGGCATCGAGCTGATGGGCGCCCGTCAGCAGATGATCATTGCAGCCCGCGCAGCAGGTGTGCAGTGCTTCGACACCGTCTTCACCGACCTGAAGGATATGGACGGCTTCCGCAAGGACGTGGAGAACATCCACCTGATGGGCTTCGATGGCAAGTCCATCATCAACCCCCGTCAGATCCCCATCGTCCACGAGATCTTTACGCCCACCCAGAAGGACATCATCTTCGCTGAGAAGGTCGTCAAGGAGATCGACTCCAAGAAGGCTCTGGGCATCGGCGTCTTCACCGTGGACGGAAAGATGATCGACATCGCCTTCTACGACGGTGCAAAGCGCACCATCGATCTGGCCAAGGCATCCGGCGTGTATAAGGGGGATTTGTAATTATGTTGAACGCAGTCGGCAGAGAAATTCCCGAAGAGATCCTCGAGCGCACCGGCAAAGAGGTCTTCCAGGGCAACAATTATAAAGACGGCAAGGCCTTCCAGAAGGCCAGCCCGAAGGTCACCCCCGTGATGCGCAATGACCACGACAAGATGGTCAAGGACATCCACGAGGCTCTGGTCAAGTGCAATGCCCACGACGGCATGACCGTCTCCTTCCACCACCACTTCCGCGAGGGCGACCTCGTGGTCTGCATGGTCATGGAAGAGATCCACAAGATGGGCTTCAAGAACATCACCCTGAGCGCAAGCTCTCTGGGCAAGGCTCATGACGCCCTCGTCCCCATGATCGAGGACGGCACCATCGTCAACATCGAGTCCTCCGGCGTCCGCGGCAAGATCGGCGATGCTATCTCCCACGGCAAGCTGAAGGGCCTGGCTACCATGCGCAGCCACGGCGGCCGTGTCCGCGCCATCGAGACCGGCGAGACCCATGTGGACATCGCCTTCATCGGCGCACCCTCCTGCGACGAGTACGGCAACTGCTCCGGTATGGGCGGCAAGACCAACTGCGGCGTCCTGAGCTATGCTTACGTGGACGCTGAGATGGCTGACTATGTCGTCGCTGTCACCGATTGCCTCGTGGACTACCCCAACTACCCCGCAGAGATCAACCAGACCAAGGTGGATTACGTCTGCGTCGTGGACCAGATCGGCATCCCCGAGAAGATCGCTACCGGCGCTGCAAAGCCCACCACCGACCAGCGCAAGATCCTGATGGCAGAGTACTGCACTCAGGTCGTGGCAAACACCCCCTACTTCAAGGACGGCTTCTCTTATCAGACCGGTGTCGGCGGCGCATCCATCGCCTCCACCATCTCTCTGTCCAAGATCATGGAAGAGAAGAACATCCACATGGGTCTGGGCGTCGGTGGTCTGACCAAGCCCATGTGCGAGCTGCTGGACCGCGGTCTGGCCCGCAAGCTGGTGGATACCCAGGACTTTGACCTGGACGCGGTCAACAATGTCCGCACCAACCCCAACCACTTCCCCATCTCTGCTGGCGAGTATGCAAGCCCCATGAACAAGGGCGCTTTCGTCAACAAGCTGGATTACGTCATCCTGGCCTCTCTGGAAGTTGATACCCACTTCAACTGCAACGTCGTCGTCGGCTCCGATGGCATCATCACCGGCGCACAGGGCGGCCATCCCGATACCGCACAGGGTGCAAAGTGTACCATCGTCATCGCTCCTCTGCTGCAGGGCCGCATCCCGGCCATCTGCACCGACGTGACCACCGTCACCACCCCGGGCGAGAGCGTGGATATCGTCGTCACCGACTACGGCGTGGCCGTCAACCCCCGCCGCCCCGACCTGCTGGAGGCTCTGAAGGCCGCTGACTGCGTGCCTCTGAAGACCGTTGAGGAGCTGCGCGACATCGCCTACTCCATCGTCGGCGAGCCGGAGAAGGTCCAGTTCGGCGACCGCATCGTGGGCATCATCGAGGCCCGCGACGGCACTGTCATGGACGTCGTCCGCGAAGTCAAGCCTTTCTCTTTCCGCGAAGATTGAGTGATATAGCGTAAAAGCGGGAATGTGGCTTGCCAACCACGCTTCGGAATGGATTCACGGAGATTCCTTCGCTCTTCTCACCCCCGCTTTTGCGGCTAAATATGCACACAAACTTCATGCGATTCTCCTTTTTCAAGGTTTTGTGTTTTATACCGGCATAAAACCAGAGAGCAGCCAACTGCACCGCGCGCAGTTGGCTGCTCTTCTTTGTTTCTATGAAAAAATAAATAACGCTCTTACGGCACGAAACGATAGCCGACGCCGCGGATGGTGATGATGTGCTGGGGCGTGCGGGCGTTGTCCTCGATCTTGCTGCGCAGGCGGTTGATGTAGACCATGATGGCGTTGTCGTCCACGGCAATGAGGTTGCCCCATATCTGCTCGTATATCATGTCCTTGGTGAACACCTGCTGCGGGTGGCGCACAAAGAGCAGCAGCAGGCTGCGCTCTTTCTCGGAGAGATTCAGCTCCACATTATTTTTATAAAAGCGCATGGTGGTGGTGTCGCAGAGGAAGGGCCCGCAGCTGATCTGCTGGTTGTTCTCCTGCGAGAAGCTCTTGCTGCGGCGGATGAGGGCCTTGACCTTTGCGCCCAAAATCTGGGGGCGGAAGGGCTTGGTGACATAGTCGTCGGCGCCCAGAGAGAGGCCGTACATGAAATCGTAGTCCTCGTTGCGGCCGCTGATGATGATGACCGGCGTGGTGACGCCGTTGCGCCGGATGGTCTGGATGACATCGAAGCCCTCCATGTCGCCCAGCGTGATGTCCATCAGGATCATATCCAGCGTGCTGCTCTGCCGCGCGATGAGGTCCAGCGCCGCCGCGCCGCTGTTGACGACGAGAGGGTCCATCTCATTGCTTATCATAACTTTCGATAAAAGTTTGCAAATCGCTGGATCATCGTCTACAATAAGAACATGATACGACATGATAACTCCCTGCACTTTTCTGACCGGAAAATTTGTTTCAATTGTGATAAATAAAATTATAACATTTTTAGACAGGAAGAGCAAGACCGCCCCAAAGGAGGACTCGATATGAAGGAGACCGCCCCGAAAAAGACATGGTTCCAGACGCTGCGCACCCTGTGGGTGCCGCTGGCCATCGGCGTCGTCACGGTAGCCGCACTGGCTGTCGTGGTGGGTGCCGTCTGGAAGGATTACCGCACCGCCATGATGGACAGCCAGACGAGGCAGATGGAGCTGGTGGTGCAGAGCACCGCCGACAGCATCCGCGTCCTGCTGGAAGAATACGCCGACAGGCTGGACTCCATCGCCGGAAAAGCACAGGCCAGCAAAGCGTTCCGCCCCACGGTGACCCGGAGCGATACCATCCGGGACGTCTGGCTGGAAAACAGCAACGGCGAGGTCATCTACAGCTGCTACGGCCTCAGCGCCGTCTGCGATGTCCCCATCACCCGGACGGAGGACATCTCCTACTGGCAGTACCACAGCGGCGGCGAGCACTATCTTGTGATGAAGAAGAAGGCCGGGGGTGAGACGGCCTGCCTCGTGGTAGACTCCACGGTCATGTATCAGCAGCTCATCTCGGAGATCCATGTCGGCAGGAACGGCTACATCATGATAAAGAATGACGATAACCTTGTGGTCATGCACCCCGAAGCCATTCAGTGGGGCATCAAAGTCGTGGAGGGCCGCCAGCGCATCTATCAGGGGAAGGAACTGGACATGAGCAGTCTGAGTGAGCTGCTGCGCGCTCAGCAGGAAGAGGAATCCGGCACGCTGGACTACTACTCCTACTGGTGGGCCGACCCGGCTCTGCCCCGGGTGCATAAGATAAGCGCCTTCCGTCATCTGGACGTGGGGGGCAGCTTCTGGATCGTCAGCGCCGTGGTGGACTACGATGATTTCTACGAGCCGGTACAGCAGAGCTTCGTGAAGGTGGTCCTCATCTTCGGCGGCGTGGCGCTGGTGCTGGTGCTCTTCATGTTCCAGATGTTCCGGCTGCAGGAGCGCGACCGCCGCAGCGCCACCGAGATCAGCGATCTGAAGACCCTGAACCAAACCCTCGAAGAGCTCCACCGCAGCGAAGAGTCGCTGGCCCACGGCCAGCGGCTGCAGATGATGGGGACCCTCACCGGCGGCATCGCCCATGAGTTCAATAACTTCCTGACCCCCATCACCGGCTATGCCGACCTCATCATGGCCGACGCCGACCCGGGCAGCGAGATCTATGACAACGCGATGGAGATCAGCGAGGCGGCGCAGAAGGCGCAGGAGGTGGTGAAACAGATCTCCTCCATGAGCCGGAAAAACGTGGAGACGGTCTACGACGCCGTGTCGGTGGAGGGACTGCTCCATCGGACCCGGAAGCTGGTGGAGACGAACTGCCCGAAGAACGTGGAGCTGAAGGAAGAAAATGAGCTGAGCGGCGAATGCGTTCTGGGCAACGCGACCCAGCTGCAGCAGGTGCTGCTGAACATCAGCATCAACGCCATCCACGCCATCGGCACCGGGGGCGGAAAGCTGACCATCCGGGGCAGTGTCGTGCCGCGCAGTGAGCTGGCGGCGCTCTTCCCGGAAGAGAAAATTTCCGAGGAATGGTCGAGCTACGTCTGCCTGAGCGTCACCGACACCGGCTGCGGCATGGACAAGGAGACGATGCAGCACATCTTCGAACCCTTCTTCACCACAAAAAAGACCGGCGAAGGCACCGGCCTCGGCCTTGCTCTGGCAGACCAGATCATCCGCACCCACCGGGGCCGCATCCGGGCGGAGAGCACCATCGGCAGAGGCACGACCTTCTATGTCTATCTGCCGGTGCTGGAGCAGCAGCAGGAGCGCGAACAGCTGCAGTGGGGCGTGGACAGCAAGCTGCGCATCCTTGCGGCGGACGACAACAACAAGGTCCTCGACCTGCTGGACAAAGACCTCAGCGCGCTGGGCCTGAGCGTGTCCACCTGCTCCCGCCGGGGCGAGCTGCGCCAGCTGCTGGAGCAGCAGCCCTTCGACGTTCTCGCCATCGACGAGAGCCTGATGAGCAGCAGCGGCGTGGATCTCTGCATGGCCATCCGGGGCCGCTACCCGGGCATGACCCGCATCGTGATGACCAATGCCCCCACAAGGGAGATCGTGGACGCCCGCAGCCACGGCGTCATCGACGGCTATGTGGTAAAACCGGTGTCGGCGTCTACGCTGCTGGCCCAGATACGGAGCAGCCGGAAAGAGTGAAGAGCAGCTGTTTTTCGCGAATTTGTGGAATATGCACAGAGCTATCCTTCATAATTCGATGATGTGATAAAAATGCAAGGAATATATTGACAAATCTATAGGGGGGGGGGTACAATAAGGCCGACAGGCCGACGACCGGAACTGGACAGCCTGCCTGTAAGATCATTCATAATTATGGAGGCAAAAATCATGAAAATGGCAAAGAAGTTTCTGGCCGTCGCCCTCGCCGGCGTTCTGGCACTGTCCGTTCTGACTGGCTGCGGCGCTAGCGTCAAGAGCAAGGACATCGCTGATTCTCTGACCAAGATGGGCGTCAAGGTCGAGCAGAGCAAGGACGTGGATAAGACTGCTGAGAACACCCTGAAGGCTATCGAGACTATCATCGCTGCTGACTCCGCCAACAAGATCACTCTGGACAATGCTGTTGAGAAGGTCACCGGCAAGGTCATCAGTCAGGAGCACATCGACGTCAACACCGATGCCACTGGTGCAGTCCAGAAGGCTCTGGGCGTGCTCAACAGCGGCTCTGATGCCGAGAAGGCAAATGTTGGCAAGCAGATCCGTGTTGCTCTGGTCAAGACCGAGAATGCCACGAAGAACGCAAACCTGCAGGCTGGCATTGTGAATGGCGCTCTGTTCGAGGCTCAGGCCGCTGTCGTTAACGACATGAAGCATGAAGTTGCTGAGACCGGCAAGCTGGGCATTGCCAAGACGAGTGACGGCAAGTACATCCTGGTCGTCATCATCAACGATGTGGTCGAAAAGGCTAACGGCTAATTTTCTCTTCCCCGTGTGAGGACTGCCGCAAGGCGATAGATTCCCCATAAATAAAGATGACAACAGGCTCCGGAGTGGAAACACCCCGGGGCCTGTTGTTTTTTTGTTTCTTTTTTTGCGCAGCTTCGGTTTTATTGTATCCAACCTTCCATACGGAATCTTACAGGATATTAAGGAATTTCTTAACAAACCGTAACGAGAAGGGCTTTGGGCTGTAAGTTTGAGTCTGTATACTGGAACCATAACGAACGGGAATGATTCTGGATGACAAAACAGAATGCATCCCCAGTATACGAAAAAGGAAAGGAAGTACAAACCCATGAGTGATACGATCCTCGCTCTGCTCGGCTTTGCAACGGTGATTGCGGTCATC
>OLPY01002738.1_pt1 | contig 10218 bp, 7 predicted proteins | sample 1672481 | NCBI WGS metagenome assembly OLPY01 (sample SAMEA3136691, study PRJEB25190) | human gut metagenome | biome: human gut; feature: human-associated habitat; material: faeces | place: Austria | collected 2013 | reverse complement strand
CGTCTCTGCAAAAAGAGACAAAAAGATGACAGCAGGTGTGACACCGGAGGAAAAGAATGCTCACAAACTTACACGTAAAAAATCTGGCCCTGATCGACGAAGCGGAAGTGGAGTTCGGTCCGGGCCTGAATATACTGACCGGAGAAACCGGAGCCGGAAAATCCATCCTGATCGGTTCGATCAACGCGGCGCTTGGAAAGAAGATATCCCGCGAGATGATCCGGACGGGAGAGACAAGCGCGCTGGTGGAACTGGTCTTTGAAACCGAAAATCCGCATGTGCTGGAGCTGTTAAAAGAGATGGATCTCGAGGCAGAGGAGGGTCAGGTGATTATTTCCAGAAAGATCACCGGATCCCGCAGCGTCTGCCGCATCAACGGCGAGGCATGCAATATCTCGCAGGTAAAAGCTCTTGCATCCCTGCTGCTCGACATCCACGGCCAGCATGAGCACCAGTCGCTGCTCTATCCGGACCGGCAGATCGCGATTCTTGACGCGTTTGCGGGAACCGAGGCGGCCACGGCAAAAGGAGAGGTCCGGGCGCTGTACCAGGAGTGGAAGAATGTCCGAAAGGAGCTCTCGGCGTACGAACTCGACGAGGAGGCAAGAAAGCGGGAGGCAGCATTTCTTACGTTTGAAATCAACGAGATTGATCAGGCAGAGCTAAAAGAGGGCGAGGACGAAGCGTTGGAAACTGCGTACCGGAAAATGGGCCATGCGAAAAAGATCGCGGAATCTCTGCAGACGGTATATGCGATCACCGGCTACGGTGCAGAGAACAGCGCCGGGGAGCAGGTCGGCCGCGCAATCCGGGAGCTACAGCAGGCCGCGGTGTACGACGATGCACTTTCCGGTCCGTCGCAGACCCTTTCCGATATTGACGGACTGCTGAATGATTTCAACCGCGAAATTTCCGCATATCTTTCCGAACTGACCTTTTCCGAAGAAGAGTATTACGAGACGGAAAAGCGGCTCGATGAGATCAACCGCCTGAAAGCAAAGTATGGAAAGACGATGGAAGAGATCGCCGCATACCGCGAAGAACAGCAGAAAAAACTGGAAAAACTGGAAAACTTTGAGAGCTGCCGCGCCGCACTGCAGGAGCAGTTACAGAAAACGGAGCAGAAACTGGATGCGGCCGCACATAATCTGTCCAAGATCCGCAGAAACTATGCAAAACGGCTCGAAACACAGATTATCGAAGGTCTGCGCGACCTGAATTTCCTGCATGTCGCATTTGAAATTTCATTTGAAAAGACAAAAAGCTACACCGAAAACGGAACCGATGCTGTGGAGTTCTTAATCTCCACAAACCCGGGCGAAGCGATCCGTCCGCTGGCGAAGGTTGTTTCCGGCGGTGAACTGTCGCGAATCATGCTTGCAATCAAGACGATTCTTGCCGACCGCGACGAGACAGAAACCCTGATTTTCGATGAAATCGACACCGGAATCAGCGGAAGGACGGCGCAGAAAGTTTCCGAAAAAATGGCACAGATCGGGCAGCGCCATCAGGTCATCTGCATCACCCATCTGCCGCAGATCGCAGCGATGGCAGATTCTCATTTTGAAATCGAAAAAAACGTCGAAGAAAACGAGACCGTCACATCGATCCATCCATTATCCGAGGAAGATTCTGTCAGAGAACTGGCAAGAATGCTCGGCGGCGCGAAAATTACAGATTCTGTTCTGGCAAATGCCAGCGAGATGAAGGAATTGGCACAGGTACAAAAATCTGCAAGACTCAAATAAAGAGAAGTCCGCATACTAAGAGGGAAATCACGAAACAAAGCGTGGTTTCCCTCTTTTTCGCGGGCGGCGAGTCAAAGTCCGTGCCTGCACGAGAACTTGACAACCGCCGCGAAAACAAAAGAAATGCCGCAGTTCTGCCCTGCGGCGGAAAGGATGGGAATGCAAATGACGAGAAAACAAAAATACCGAAGAGTCCTGCTTGCGCTGGCGGCGCTGTTTCTGATCCTCGCCGTTCTTCTTGGCTACGATGCCATGCGCGAATCCCTGCCGGATACGATGTATGTGGATGAGAACAGCGAAAGCCCGTTTCAGCCGCTCACGAAACATCCGCTTCTGACGATTTCGGAAGATACGAAGGAAGCAGAAAAAACCGAATTCGGAGAAACGGGTGAAACGGTTGTAGAATGTTCCGCCGCCGGGATCCCGCTGAAAAAGATCCGTGTGATCCAGGAAGAACGGCCGAAAGTTGCCGTCTGCGGCGCGCCGGTCGGTATCTATATGGAGACCGACGGTGTGATGGTGATCCGTACAGCCGAAATCCGTTCGTCCGACGGAACCGTCAGCCGTCCGTCAGAAAATATTCTGCGGGAAGGCGACTATATCACAAAAGTAAACGGACAGAGCATCCGCAGCAAGCAGGAGCTGATTGATGCAGTAAAAGTATCAAACGGTTCCCCGGTGTGTCTTTCCCTGCTTCGGGACGGGGAAACGATCGAAGTGCAGGTGACACCGCAGAAAAGCCAGGACGGCACCTGCCGCCTCGGGGCCTGGGTCCGCGACAATATGCAGGGAATCGGAACACTGACTTTCGTGGAACCGGACGGAACCTTTGCAGCGCTCGGCCATGGAATCAGTGATGTCGATACCGGAAAAATGCTCCAATTGAACGGCGGAGAACTGTATCTGACACAGATTCTGTCTGTGATCCCGGGAAAAGCGGGTGTACCGGGTGAATTGCAGGGCGTGATCCATTACGAAGAAAAGAACCGCATCGGGTCAGTGGCGGAGAATACCATCTACGGTATCCACGGCGTTCTGGACAGGGAAAAAAGCAGTGCACTGCCGCTTACCGTGACGGAAATTGCCTACCGGCAGGAGATCGAGACGGGCCCGGCCACCGTGCGGATGTGCGTGGACAATACGGTAGAAGAGTATGAGGCGGAGATTACGGAAATCGATCTTGGAAGCGAGAATACGAACAAAAATTTTGTGCTCGAAATTACCGATCAACGGCTGCTGCAGAAAACCGGCGGCATCGTACAGGGAAATTCCGGCTCGCCGGTGATCCAGAACGGAAGGCTGATCGGCGCCATTACCCATGTTTTCGTAAACCATCCGGAAAAAGGCTACGGTGTCTTTGCGGAAAACATGCTTGCACGGAACTGAAAAAATATGCGTTAATTTGGTTGGAATTGTTACAAACTCCCGAATTTTTACGGAAAATGTCGATCGAATTTTAAAAAATTTACGGGAAATATATTGAAAAGGCGAAAAAATAAAATTATAATGTCTGTGTGATTGGAAAAAGTTCAGAAGAAAACGGATGCAGTGAAATTCCGGAAAGACTATGAGTTTTTGCAAAGGAGAGCTTTATGGAAAAGATCAACATTGCCATCGCGGATGATAACGAACGCATGCAGGAAATGCTTGGGAACGTCATAAAACAGGATGACACGCTTGAACTGATCGGGCAGACCGGAAACGGAAATGATATTTACAGTATCATCCGCGACAAAGAACCGGACGTCGTACTGCTTGACATTTTCATGCCGAAGATGGATGGTCTGACTGTAATGGAGAAAGTCAATGAGGATAAAAATCTGAAAAAAAGACCTGCCTTTATCGTTGTCTCCGCCGTAGGAGAGGAGAGGATCACCGAAGATGCGTTCCGGCTCGGTGCTTACTATTACGTCTTAAAACCGTTCGACAACGAAACTCTTCTGAACCGGATCAAAGCAACAAAAGGAATGACAGCAGTAAGAAGATACCATCCAAGAAATTTTACAAACCCTGGAAAAGAGCCGATCTGTCCACCGGAAAACAGTCTGGAAATCGATGTGACAAATATGATCCACGAGATCGGCGTTCCTGCCCATATCAAAGGATACCAGTACCTGCGCGATGCGATTCTGCTTTCCGTAGAGGACACGGAAATGCTCAATTCCATTACCAAGATTCTCTATCCGACCATCGCGAAACGCCACCAGACAACGTCAAGTCGTGTCGAGCGTGCCATCCGCCATGCGATTGAAGTGGCCTGGAGCCGCGGCAAAATGGACACAATCGACGAGCTGTTCGGCTATACCGTGAACAACCGCAAGGGTAAACCGACAAATTCTGAATTTATTGCATTAATTGCAGATAAAATACGTCTTGAACTGAAAAATCAGTAAAAAGTAACAAAAAAATCCGAACAAACGGAGAAATTACAGAAGTTTAGACTTTTTTTTCTGGACAAAGTACGGTATAATACAGACAGGACGTTGATTATCCTTTCGCGTTTCATAGGATCGTGACAAAAAGGAAGGAATTACAGAAAAACAAAGATGCGATAATCAGCATGAAATTACAGGAGGATTCTTTTCATGAAAAATATTTTGTTCGTGGCTTCAGAGTGTGTACCGTTCATCAAAACAGGCGGTCTGGCGGATGTGGTAGGTTCTCTGCCGAAATACTTCCCGAAAGAGTATTTTGATGTGCGCGTGGTGATTCCAAAATACGCAGGAATCAAAGAACAGTTTAGAAATCAGATGCAGTATGTGACAAACTTCTACATGGATCTGAACTGGAGACAGCAATATGTCGGCATTTTCGAGATGGAATATGAAGGCATCAAATTCTACTTTATCGACAACGAGGAGCATTTCGGAGGAAGCACTCCATATGCGGGCATGCCGTGGGATCTGGAAAAATTTGCTTACTTCAGCAAAGCAGCGCTTTCTATTTTACCGACCATCGGCTTCCGCCCGGACCTCATCCACTGCCACGACTGGCAGACCGGTCTCGTTCCGGTTTACCTGCACGAGCGTTTCCAGGCAGATGAATTCTATCGGGGAATCAAAACCGTCATGACGATCCACAACCTGAAATTCCAGGGCATCTGGGACCGCAAGACGATTCAGAGCATTACCGGCCTTTCCGACTACTACTTCACACCGGATAAGCTGGAGTTCAAACACGATGCCAGCTACTTGAAGGGCGGTCTGGTTTACGCAGATGCGATCACCACCGTCAGCAATACATACGCGCAGGAGATTCAGACCCCGTTCTATGGCGAAGGACTCGACGGTCTGATGTGTGCAAGAGCAAACGATCTGCGCGGTATTGTAAACGGACTCGACTACAATGAGTGGAACCCGGAGACAGACGCTCAGATTGCAAAGAATTTCAATGCAAAGAACTTCCGTAAAGAGAAAGTGAAAAATAAACTGGCACTGCAGGAGGAGTTAGGACTCGAGGTCAATCCGAAGACGATGATGATCGGTATCGTATCCCGTCTGACCGATCAGAAGGGCTTCGACCTCATCAGCTATATGATGGATGAGATGTGCCAGGATGCCGTACAGTTTGTGATCCTTGGAACCGGCGAGGAGCGCTACGAGAACATGTTCCGCCACTTCGCATGGAAATACGACAAGAAGGTTTCGGCAAACATCTACTATTCCGATGCAATGTCACACAAGATCTATGCATCCTGCGATGCCTTCTTGATGCCGTCCCTGTTTGAGCCATGCGGACTCTCCCAGCTCATGAGCCTCCGCTACGGAACCCTTCCGATCGTCCGCGAGACCGGCGGCCTCAAAGACACCGTAGAGCCGTACAATGAGTACGAGGGAACAGGAACTGGATTCAGCTTCACAAACTACAATGCGCATGAGATGATGGGTACCGTGCGGTACGCAGAGCGCATCTATTACGACAAAAAACGCGAGTGGAACAAGATGATCGACCGCGCAATGGCACAGGATTTCTCCTGGGCGAATTCCGCAAAACAGTACGAGGAAATGTACAACTGGCTGATCGGATAAGCTGGTCTGCATTCTGAAAAATAAGAAAAAAATCCCGAAATGGCAGAAGAGGAAAGAAAAGCCGTTTCGGGATTTTTTTGCAGTATTTTTGGGTTGCGGCAGGAGAGTGGAATATGCTACACTTGTGCATAAGGATATATTCGAAGCAGCTCCGGTGCAGAGGATTTGGGGACTGAAAAAAGACACAAGAAAAACAGTTGACAACAAAGCAGATTTGTAATAGTATGTATACAGAAGCGAACGAACGTTCGCGTAGTAAGGAGAATATTCAGTATGGGAAATAATAACGAAGATAAACTGCGTGCACTCGATGCCGCACTTGGACAGATTGAAAAACAGTACGGAAAAGGAGCTGTCATGAAGCTCGGAGATTCCGCAGCAAACATGAACGTGGAAACCATCCCGACCGGCTCTTTAAGCCTGGATATCGCACTCGGTCTTGGCGGTGTGCCGAAGGGAAGAATCATCGAGGTATATGGACCGGAGTCTTCCGGTAAAACAACCGTAGCGCTCCACATGGTAGCCGAAGTACAGAAACGCGGCGGAATCGCCGGCTTCATCGATGCAGAGCATGCGCTCGATCCGGCCTATGCCAAAAACATCGGTGTTGATATTGAAAACCTCTATATCTCACAGCCGGACAACGGCGAACAGGCACTTGAGATCACCGAGACGATGGTTCGTTCCGGTGCGGTAGACATCATCATCGTGGACTCTGTTGCAGCCCTCGTTCCAAAAGCCGAGATCGACGGCGACATGGGAGATTCCCACGTCGGACTGCAGGCGCGTCTGATGTCTCAGGCACTCCGGAAACTGACTGCAGCGATCAGCAAATCCAATTGTATTGTTATCTTTATTAACCAGCTGCGTGAAAAAGTCGGTGTCATGTTCGGAAATCCGGAGACCACAACCGGCGGCCGTGCACTGAAATTCTATTCTTCCATCCGTCTCGATGTCAGAAGAATCGAAGCCTTAAAGCAGGGCGGAGAGATGGTCGGAAACCGTACCAGAATCAAAGTCGTGAAAAACAAAGTAGCTCCGCCGTTCCGCGAGGCAGAATTTGATATCATGTTCGGAAAAGGAATCTCCAAAGAAGGAGACGTTCTGGATCTGGCAGCTTCCGTCGGCATCGTACAGAAGAGCGGCGCATGGTTCGCATACGGCGGCGACAAGATCGGCCAGGGACGCGAAAATGCGAAAGCATACCTGCGCGAGCATCCGGAAAGCATGGATGAGATCGAGCACAAAGTGCGCGTGGCTTACGGCCTGATCAAGGAAGAAGCGCCGGAAGGCACAGAAGAAACAGCAGCAGTTCCGGAAACCGAAGGAGACGACGAATAAATGTTTGTGACAGAGATTCGTCCTCTGAATAAAAAGAAATCACGGATCCTCTTCGATGACGGAGAGGATCTGGTTCTTTATAACGGGGAAATCCGCGCTTCCCGCATCAAAGAGCAGGAGGAGCTTCCCGATGAGGTTTACGAAAAGCTGGCAGAGGAAGTGCTGACTAAAAGGGCCAAACACCGCGCGATGTATCTGCTGCTCAGACAGATGCGGACGAAAAAAGAGCTGGAAGATAAGTTACGAAAAGACGGCTATCCCGAGAGAGCCATTGAAGAGGCTGTCTCGTACGTGGAGAGCTTTCACTATATCGACGACCGCGCATACGTGGAGCAGTATCTTGCGGGCAGCGGTGCGAAAAAAGGGAAAAAGGCAGTCCTCTATGCGCTGGCACAGAAAGGCGTGGACCGGGAACTGGTGGAATCCGTCCTGGAAGAGCAGGAGGATGCCCGCGATGAGTATGAACTTGCAAAAAGTGCCGCCTTCGCAAAGCTCGGCACGCCGCACCGGCTGGATGAAAAAGAGTACCGCCGTGCCGCCGGTTTTCTGATGCGGAAGGGATTCGGCAGTTCCGAAATCCGTCGGGCACTGGAAGAATACCAAGATTCCGCTGACGAAGAATTCTAAATATTCCCGGCGATTCCGCCACATGCCGCGAAATTATGTGCAATAAATTACATGAATATTTTTAAAACATTGACAAATTTGTGAAAACAGTATAAAATTGTAGTGTTGTAAATGTGCAATGAAAACTAAATAAGGAGGTGCTCCGGTAATGGGTACAGGTATTACAATTCTGCTGGTATTCATTGCTGTAGTAGTCACGTTGCTTATTGCGGTTCCTGTTACCAGGAAAATTGCTGTGGACAATAAAATCAAGCAGGATGCTGAGAAAATTGGCACAGCGGAAGAAAAGGCGAGAAACATCATAGATGAAGCACTGAAAACTGCCGAAACTAAGAAACGGGAAGCCCTGCTGGAGGCGAAGGAGGAGTCTCTTCGTACGAAGAATGAAGTAGAAAAAGAGACCCGAGAGCGCAGAGCGGAACTGCAGAAATATGAGAAGCGCGTTTTATCGAAAGAAGAATCTGTAGATAAAAAAGCGGACGTATTGGAGCGTCGTGAAAACGAAATTGCAGCAAAAGAGGCAAGCGTCAGAAAGAAAGAAAAGGAAGTAGACGGTCTACACGAAAAAGGAGTACAGGAACTGGAAAGAATTTCCGGTTTTACCTCCGAGGAAGCAAAAGAGTATCTGTTAAAATCTGTGGAAGACGAAGTAAAAATCGACACAGCAAAGCTCTACAAAGAGCTGGAGAGCAGAGCAAAAGAGGAAGCAGGCCGTAAGGCAAAAGAGTATGTGGTAACAGCTATTCAGAAATGTGCTGTCGATCACGTATCCGAGAGTACCATCTCCGTGGTACAGCTTCCGAGCGACGAAATGAAAGGCCGCATCATCGGCCGTGAAGGACGAAACATCCGTACACTCGAAACCATGACAGGCGTTGACCTGATCATCGACGATACACCGGAAGCAGTCGTTCTTTCCTCATTCGATCCGATCCGCCGTGAGGTGGCAAGAATTGCTCTGGAAAAACTGATCGTAGACGGAAGAATCCATCCGGCCCGCATCGAAGAGATGGTAGAAAAGGCCCGCAAAGAAGTAGAACAGAATATTCGCGAGGAAGGCGAGGCAGCCGCACTGGAAGTCGGTGTACACGGACTTCATCCGGAGCTGATCCGTCTCCTTGGAAGAATGAAATTCCGTTCCAGCTACGGACAGAATGCATTAAAGCATTCGATCGAGGTAGCACAGCTTTCCGGTCTCCTCGCAGGAGAGGTAGGATGCGATGTCCGCATGGCAAAACGTGCCGGACTGCTTCATGATATCGGTAAATCCATCGACCATGAGGTAGAAGGATCTCACATTCAGATCGGTGCAGATCTCTGCAAAAAGTACAAAGAATCTCAGATTGTGATCAACACAGTAGAATCACATCACGGGGATGTAGAGCCCCAGTCTCTGATTGCATGTATCGTTCAGGCAGCGGATGCAATTTCCGCAGCAAGACCGGGTGCAAGAAGAGAAACACTCGAAACATATACCAACAGATTAAAACAGTTGGAAGACATCACGAATTCGTTCAAGGGTGTCGAAAAATCTTTTGCTATTCAGGCTGGTAGAGAAGTCCGCATCATGGTTGTTCCTGAGCAGGTATCCGATTCTGAAATGGTACTGCTCGCAAGGGATATCTCGAAACAGATCGAAGCTGAACTGGAATACCCGGGACAGATCAAGGTCAATGTTATCCGCGAGAGCCGTGTAACGGATTACGCGAAATAAAAGACTTTCTACGAAACAATTTAATAACGAAATCAAAAAGAGGCTGTGGACATGAGCAATCATGTTCCACAGCCTTTTCAGTGTGTATAAGAACAGTAAATTTCAAAAGAATTTATACGTGCCGTATCCGGTTCGAGCGCATTTTCTGAGGTGTAGAGCCATACAGCTTTTTGAAGGTCCGCATAAAAATTTTGTAATTCGACAGCCCGTTTTTCTCCATCAGTACCGTGATCGTTTCGTCGGAATTCTGTAAATCTTCGTATAGGTGCATCGTGCGCACATCGTTCAGATATTCGAGAAAGGTCTGTCCGGTATACTTTTTAAAGAGCCGGCAGAAATACTCCTTCGAGAGCGCCAGGGAATCCGCGGCTGTTTCGAGGCTTAACGGTTCCGGGTAATGCACTTTCACCCAGTTCATAACGTGTGTCACGCGCTGCAGATCGCGCTGTGAACCCGTGAGGGATGCCGAAGGGATCTGGTGGGAATACGACCGGCAGAGATGGTACAGAAATTCGTACAATCGTGAGGTAAAGAGAAGCTGGTATGAATCGGAAGGATTCTGCCGGATCTCGTTCATCTCCGAGAGCAGTGCGCGGAGCGGAGCCGGTTGTTCCGAGCAGGGAATGATCGTGTCGAAACGCATCGTATCAAAGTCCGGCAGATATTGGCGCATCTGGCTTGCGGAAATCTGCAGCAGAAGATATGTACAGGTGTTGGAGCGCGTCATATGGAGGTCGCCGGAGTTGATGATAATCAGATC
>OLPY01002728.1_pt1 | contig 10252 bp, 5 predicted proteins | sample 1672481 | NCBI WGS metagenome assembly OLPY01 (sample SAMEA3136691, study PRJEB25190) | human gut metagenome | biome: human gut; feature: human-associated habitat; material: faeces | place: Austria | collected 2013 | reverse complement strand
GGCGACGGCCGCGCCGCCGGCCAGACCCGTCAGGCCCAGGGCCGCGCAGATGGCTGCGCTGGAGATGGGCAGCGTCAGCGCAATGCCCACGATGACGGAGACCAAAATACCCATGAAGAAGGGCTGCAGCTCGGTCGCCCACATGATGAGGTTGCCCACCCAGGAAGCGGCCTTGCCGATGGGGGGTGCAACGAGATAGGCCACGCCGATGCCGGCCAAAACCGTCACGATCGGCGTCACGAGAATGTCGATCTTGGTTTCCTTCGAGACGGCCTTGCCGCACTCAGCGGCAATAATGGCGATGACCAAAACAGCCAGAGGGCCGCCCGCTCCGCCCAGAATATTGGTCGCAAAGCCCACCGGCACCAGGGAAAACAGGACCAAGGGCGGCGCTTGCAGGGCCGACCCGATGGCCACAGCCATGGCCGGGCCGACCATCGCCGAGGCCAGACCGCCGATGGTGTAGGCCGTCGCCGTCTCCCCCGTGCCCACGGTGACGACCGTGGCGGACAGGAACCCAATGTGGAACTGGGTGCCCAGCGTGTTCAGGATGGTTCCGACCAGCAGCGTACAGAAGAGGCCCTGGGCCATAGCGCCCAGCGCATCCACCCCGTAACGCTTGGCGGAGAACTCGATGTTCTTCCGCTTCAGGAATGCGCGAAATCCGTTCATGTCTCTCTCCTTCCCGCCCTCCGCTCACTGGAGGACGAAAAAATAGTCCGTACTCCCTGTCTTGACAGGTGTACGGACTATTGTAATCGTTTGTGTCAGGTTTGTCAATCCCTGTTTTGCTGCTCTGGGGTATACAGCAGGCCCAGTTTGTCCAGAGCGGCACAGACCCGCTGATAGGCCGCCTCGTCGGGGCAGCGCAGGTGGTGCAGATGCACCCCCCCGGTCAAAAGGGAGAGGGGGGCCGTCCCCCGTGCCTTTTCCACGTATTGGGCCACGTCATACCGGGAGGCCAGGCTCAGCTGGCCGCAGATCTGCCCATACAGGGGGTGCTCCACGACCACGTCGATCACCGTGCAGCCGTTGTCGACGATGGTCAGCAGCTCCTGCTCCACCTGCTCCTTCGTGTGGATGGTCGCCACCGTCCGCAGCAGGCCGGAGGACTCCCCCAGCTTATAGCCCCGCGGCGTCGCCACGATGTCCATCCCCGCCGCCCGCAGCAGGGCGATGTCCCCCACGATGATCTGGCGGCTGACGGAGAATTTCCCCGCCAGGGCCGTTGCGCTGATGGCCTTGTCCGCCGTCAGGGTCTGGGCGATGATCTGTCTGCGTTCTTCTGCTTTCACGCCCGCCACGCTCCTTCTTGATGATCTACCTTGGGATAAGGCCTGACCGGTCTCACTTGTGGTGGGTCAGCAGGTCGTACTTGATGTCCCACAGCTTCTGGGACAGGTCCACATAGTAGTTGTGGGGATTGTCAAAGCGCTTGACCTCGTCCCACAGTGTCTCCATCTGTGCCTGGCAGTAGCGCTGGATCTCGTCCAGGGTGGGCATGTCATAGACCAGCTCGCCATTTAAGAAGATGGGCTTCTGCAGCTCCTGGGCGGAGAAGCTGGTCAGCGTCTTCTTCTTCCAGGTGGCGTCGGGGTCGAAGATGGTCAGGCTGCCGTCCTCGGCCAGGTTGCTGGTCACGTCCTCGTCGTAGGTGCACATCCAGTCGCCGATGGCCTTCCCGGTGTCGTTGGCAAAGAGGCGGTAGAGCTTCTTATAGTGCGGGGTCGTGATCTTGGCCACGTTCTCGCTCAGCTTGATCTTGGGCACCACGTTCCCCTGCTCGTCCTCAAAGGCCACCAGCTTATACACGCCGCCGAAGACAGGCTCGCTCCGGGCCGTGATGAGCCGCTCACCCACGCCGAAGGAGTCGATCTGCGCCCCCTGCAGCAGCAGGTCCTGGATCAAAATCTCGTCCAGGGAGTTGGACACGGTGATCTTACACTCGGTCCAGCCGGCCTCGTCCAGCATCTTCCGGGCCTCGCGGGTGAGATAGGCCATGTCGCCGGAGTCCAGTCTGATCCCGCATTTGGTGATGCCCTTGGGCTTCAGGACCTCGTTGAAGGCCTTGATGGCGTCGGGGATGCCGCTCTTGAGCGTATTGTAGGTGTCCACCAGCAGGATCGCGTTGTCGGGGTAAATTTCGCAGTACGTCTTAAAGGCCTCGTACTGGCTGGGGAAGGTCTGCACCCAAGCGTGGGCCATGGTCCCCCCGGCGGGCACGCCGTAGAGCTGGTCGGAGATGGTGCAGGCCGTGCCCTTGCAGCCGCCGATGTAGGCCGCGCGGGCGCCGTCGATGGCGCCGCGGGACCCCTGGGCCCGGCGGGAGCCGAACTCCAGCACGGTCCGGCCTCTGGCGGCCCGGACGATGCGGTTGGACTTGGTCGCGATCAGGCTCTGGTGGTTAATGGTCAGCAGCAGGTAGGTCTCCAGCAGCTGGGCCTGGATCGCAGGGGCCCGGACGGTCAGGATCGGCTCCTTGGGGAACACGGGCGTCCCCTCTGGCACAGCGAAGATGTCGCCGGTGAACTTAAAGTTGGCCAGATAGTCCAGAAATCCCTCGTCGAACATGTTCCGGCTGCGCAGGTACTCGATGTCCTCCGGGTCAAAGTGCAGGTCCTGGATATACTCGATCACCTGCTCCAGCCCCGCCGCGATGGCGTAGCCGCCCTTGTCCGGCACGTTGCGGAAGAACAGATCAAAGTGGGTGATCCGGTCCTTATACCCGGCCTTAAAGTACCCGTTGCCCATGGTGAGCTCATAGAAATCGCACAGCATGGTCATGTTCAGCTTCTTATTCGTATTCATGGCAAGAACCTCTGTTTCTTGTGTCCTGGGCAAGGCGAGAAGCCAGTCAAACAGAAAAAACGCCCCGCCCGGCAGGCCGTTTCGGCCCGGTCAAAGCACCCTATTATACTGCCCAATCAGGTGTCAAGTCAATAGTCGACTTTGGCCGGAAACGGTCAAATGAAAGATTAGCCCTCATTATACATGATTTCACCAAAAACTGCAATCCATTTTGCTGTGGTTCCTGCAAGCCCCGCCCCGCCGAAAAAAAAGAGGCAATAAATCCGCAAAAGGACGGTTTGGGTGGCTTGACTTTTCCGAAAAGCCTGCTACACTGGGTATGTCCAACAGTTTTTTCTGCGTAACACGTGCAAATTTTGTCTCGAAATATGCTATTTTTGCAGCTAGGATTGCAAAACGCCCTGCACTGTGCTACGCTCTCCCCGTGGAGCCAGGGGGGTACGCCGCGCGTGGTCAAGCTGCCACCCCGTCCCAAAATTCCCCCCTCTCCCGCTACCGAAAGCTCATGCTGTAAGGTATGCCTTACAGCTGTTTTATGCGCATAAAACAGCGATTTTTTCCCTGTAAGACCTCTTCCTCCCAGCATTTTTTTACATAGATAGATGGTAAAAATTCTCATGGAATCTTAGGAGGTAAAAGATATGAGAAGGAAATTTTTGTCCGTCGTTTTGTGCGTGTGTATGATGCTGACGATGGTGCCGTTTGCCTTCGCAGAGGGCGACACCACCGAGGGCGGCTCCGGCAGTAGTGGCGTCACTACCCCTAGCGGCGGTGCTGGTGGCGGGGGCTCTACCAGTGGTAGCTCCAGTGGCGGTGGTGATGCAGTCGCTAAAATCGGTGAGACAACCTATGAAACTCTGCAAGCGGCTGTAAATGCAGCAGAAAGTGGTAGCACAATCACCTTGCAAAAAGATATATCTTTAGCCGAAGTTGGTTCAAATAAGCAACTTCAGTTTGTCCAAGCAAATATGGAATTAACGCTTGATTTAAATGAGCACACGATGACTGCGGCCGCGGGTGAAGCCATTTCTCTCGATGCCGCAAATATCACTCTTACAGTTAAAAATGGTACCATCAAAAATTTTACTGATGGTGACTATAGCGACGGCTTGTATGCCTATAGAAATTGCAACAATTTGACTTTGACGTTGGAAAATGTTACTCTAGAGTCTCGCACACAAGGTCTTGCAGTGCAAGGTCTTACCTCGAACTCTATTATCAACATCAAAAATTCTCAAATCACCAGCAACCAAGGGCTTGGAATTTATTATCCTCCGAAATCTGGTACTTTAACAATCACAGATAGCAAAATCTCTGGTGTGACAGGCGTAGTTGTAAAAGGTAGCAACATTGTTATTGAAGGTGATAAAACTATAATCACTGGTAATGGACCAAATGTTGATCCTGAAGAGTATTATACTGGTGCTACTGATGGTAGCAGTACCCTGACAGAAACCGGTGATGCTATTTATATCGAAAGTGGCTACAATGATCGTGATATTTCTGTGTCTGTTTCTGGTGGCCAAATAATCAGCGAGCATGCAAAAGCAATTCGCATGTTTGTAAAGAATGGCGAAAGTACTACTGTCAAAAGAGACGTTTCTGTTACTGGTGGTACCTTCTCTTCTGACGTTGCTAGCTACGTAAATACTCCTTATGCTTCTATCAAGCAAGCAGATGGGACTTACAAAGTAGCGCAGTTGACAAAAGACAACGCAGTAGCACAGATTGAGGGTTCGGAAACACTTTATCCCTCCATCGAAAGTGCTATCTCCGCCGCATCTTCTGATTCTGCTACAAGTACGACTATTAATGTTTTACAAGACACCACAATTGGCTCTTACACCGCTATCGACAAGAATATCACTATTGATTTCGGCGGTCACAAAGTAACTTCTGCTGGTGGTGGCTTTGACGTAGCCGTTCATACTAATGGTGCAAACCTCACCTTAAAGAACGGCACTCTTGAAACTGTCAGCTGGGCAGCATGGGTTCAAAATGGTGGCCATGTAACTGTTGAAAAAGACATGGTTATCAATACCACCAGCACCGACGGAAATAAGGGTGGCATCACTGTTCAAAATACTGGTTCCACAGTTACTGTGTCCGGCAAAATCACTACTGCCGCTGGTTCTGCTGTTTCCGGCATTGGCAACGAAAGTGACGGCGGTGTCACTATCAATATTGAAGAGGGCGCAGAACTCAAAAATACCAACGCAGGCGGTTTAGGTATCTATTATCCTAATACTGCTGAACTTAACATTCGTGGAGGTCTTATCTCCGCAAGCACTGGTGTCTATGTAAAATCTGGTAAAACCACTATTTCTGGCGGTACAATTATTGGCACTGGTCCCAAGGCTAACTATACATACCGCAGCGACGGTGCTGATCCCACTGGTGATGCTTTAGTTATTGAAACCACAAATTATCCCGGTGGCGATCCTCAGGTCACTATTACCGGGGGTAATTTTTCCAGCAACAATGCAAATGCAATCGGCAGTTATGCTATAGAAAGCAAAACGCCCTTAACCGCTTTCATCTCCGGCGGCCACTTCACCACCGACCCCACCTCTTACCTTGCTGCCAATCGCTACACTGTTGCATCTGACAAAGACGGCTATTCCTACATGGTAACAGATCAGGCACCCTCTGCCGCTCCCGTCATTGTGGCTGATAAGACCGAGGCACAGGCGAACCTTCCTCAGAATACTGATACTAACGTGGCAACCAGCATCAACAATGTTATCAAAAACGCCAACATCGACGGTGTCGCTGAAGCTGTGAACAAGGATGCTATTTTGGCTGCGGCTAAGGTTCCTGATGATGATAAAACTGACAAGACTGCAAAAATCATTATCGATGTTAGCGTAAAAGTCGAAGCTACTGGTGTTACTACCGCAGATAGCAATAGTAAGGCTATTAGCACGTTGACTTTCAGCGCTACTCCTGTCGCTAGTGTCAAAAAGGTAGCCAGCAATGGTACAGAAACTTCCTATGCTACTACTGGTAATCCTGTTTCTATTTCCAACTCTTACCTCAATGGTCAGGCAATCACTGTAAAGCTCCCCCTGCCCGCTGGCTTCGATGCTAAGCAGATCAAGCACACCTCCACCGACGGTAGCGTGGAATATTTCCTGCTGACTGAGAAGAGAGGCGCTAAGACCTTCACCATTGATGAAAACAACTGCGCTGTCTTCACCATCACCAAGTTCAGCACCTTCGAGGTGAGCGGCAAGCAGACCTATGTTGAGCCTTCCTCCGGTGGCCCCGGTTCTTCTGGTGGTTCCATCTCCGCCCCCACCACCTACGCGGTGAACGTCAACGCCGCCACCAACGGTGCTGTGGCTGCGGACAAGAAGACGGCTTCCAAGGGCACGACGGTGACGGTGACGGCTTCTCCCTCGAAGGGCTATGTGGTCGATGCCGTGAAGGTCGTGGACAAGGACGGCAAGGACGTAGTCGTGACCGGGAAGGACGGCAAGTATGTCTTTACGATGCCTGCTTCCGCCGTCACCGTGACGGGTAGCTTTAAGGCGGAGACGCCTGCGCCTGTTGCCCTGCCCTTTACCGACGTGAAGAGCGGCAATTGGTTCTATGACGCCGTGAAGTACGCTTATGAGCAGGGTCTCATGACCGGCACTTCTGCCACGACCTTCGCCCCCAACGGGACGATGAACCGCGCCATGATCGTCACCGTGCTGTATCGGCTGGAGAAGTCCCCCGCTGTGACCGGCGCTTCCAAGTTTACGGATGTGCCCGCGGGCCAGTGGTATTCTGACGCAGTGGCTTGGGCCGCTGCCAACAAGATCGTCAACGGCTATGACGAGACGACCTTCGGTCCCATGAACGCCGTGACCCGCGAGCAGATGGCCGCGATCCTGTTCCGCTACGAGCAGGTCAAGGGCCTGGAGAACGTGACCCTGGAGGAGAACCTGAACCGGTTCCCCGACCAGAACAAGATCTCCGCCTACGCCATCCCCGCCTTGCAGTGGGCCGTGGGCCAGAAGATCATCAACGGCAACGCCGACGGCACCCTGGACCCCACCGGCACCGCCACCCGCGCCCAGGTCGCGCAGATCTTCACAAACCTGCTGAACAAGTAAGCATCCCCTGACAAGTTCATCCGATCCCCGAAAGCCCCGGAGCGTATGCTCCGGGGCTTTTTGCATGTTTTGATTCATTCTGATTCAAAATTCCAGCCTTGCAATTATCCCACCTGCACCGGATTTTCGACATTCAAAAATTATCAATTCGCAAATTTTCCAACAATAAAACACCGAATATTCAGAATAATATTCGTTTTTCCGAATTTTCAGCAAATGCTTCCCGTCCTATTGACAACTCCGTTTCTCCCCCGTATCATAGCCTCAAAACCGCTTGGATGTGAAAGTATGAAGAATGAAACTTGCAATTTGACCTCGAATTTATACTCCCCACGATTCGAGCACGACGCCTGCGGCATCGGCGCCGTGGTGGATACCCAGGGCCGCCCCTCCCACGAGACGGTGGACCGGGCCTTGAAAATCGTGGAAAAGCTGGAGCACCGGGCCGGAAAGGACGCCTCCGGCGAGACCGGCGACGGCGTGGGCATTCTGGTCCAGATCTCCCACCGCTTCTTCTCCGCCGTGCTGGCGGAGCTGGGCGTGACGGTGGGCCAGGCCCGGAGCTACGCCGTTGGCATGTTTTTCCTGCCCCAGGACCGCATTTTGCGGGCGCGGCGGCAGAAGCTGTTTGAAATTCTGGCCGAAAAGGCGGGGCTGCCCGTCCTGCTCTGGCGGCCTGTGCCGGTGGAACCGGGGATCTTAGGCCAGCGGGCGGTGGACTGTATGCCCAGCATCTGGCAGCCGATCTTGGCCCGCCCGGCCGACGCCGAGAGCGACCTGGAATTTGACCGGCGGCTGTACATCATGCGCCGGGAGTTCGAGCAGTCCGTGTCGGATACCTATGTCGCCAGCCTGAGCTGCCGGACCATCGTCTACAAGGGCATGTTCCTGGTGAACCAGCTTCGGCTGTTCTACCCGGACCTGCAGGACGAGCGCTTCGCCTCGGCCATCGCCCTGGTCCACTCCCGCTTCTCCACCAACACCAACCCCAGCTGGGAGCGGGCGCACCCCAACCGCCTGCTGCTCCACAACGGGGAGATCAACACGATCCGGGGCAACCTCTCCCGGATGCTGGCCCGCGAGGAGACCATGCACTCGCCCCCGCTGGACCATGTCATGGAGAAGATCCTCCCAGTGGTGGACCCCTCCGGGTCCGACTCGGCCATGCTGGACAACGCCCTGGAGTTTTTGCTGTACAGCGGCATGGACCTGCCCAAGGCCGTCATGCTGACCATCCCGGAGCCGTGGAGCCAGAACCGGGACATGCCCCGTGCCATCCAGGACATGTATCACTATTACGCCACCATGATGGAGCCTTGGGACGGCCCCGCCGCCATTCTCTTCTCCGACGGCGACGTGGTGGGGGCCTGCCTGGACCGCAACGGCCTGCGGCCCATCCGCTACTACCTGACCGACGATGGAACGGTGATCCTGGCCTCCGAGGTGGGCGTGCTGGACCTGCCCCCGGAGAAGATCGTCCGCAAATCCCGCCTCGGCCCCGGCAAGATGCTTCTTCTGGACACCCGCACCGGCCAGGTCCGGGAGGACGAGGCCATCAAGTCCGGCTATGCCGCCGCCCATCCCTACGGCGAGTGGCTGGATCGGTCGCTGGTGAGCCTGCGGGACCTGCCCTCCCCCAACCGAAAGGTCCCCCACAACAGCCAGGCCCTGCGCGATAAGTTCTACCAGGTCTTTGGCTATACCTATGAGGATATCATCCAGTCCATCCTCCCCATGGCCCGCGGCGGCCACGAGCCGACCATGTCCATGGGCACGGACATTCCCCTGGCCGTCCTCTCCCAGCGGCAGCAGTCCCTGTTCAGCTATTTCAAGCAGCTCTTTGCCCAGGTGACCAACCCGCCCATCGACGCCCTGCGGGAGGAGATCGTCACCGACACCACCGTCTACGTCGGCTCCGACGGGAATCTTTTGCAGGACGCCCCGGAAAACTGCCGGGTCCTGGAGATCAAGAACCCCATCCTCACCGGCGGGGACCTGTTAAAGCTCAAGGCTATGAATATGCCCGGCCTGCGCTCGGCCACCCTCTCGCTGCTGTACTACAAAAACGCCTCGTTGGAGCGGGCGCTGGACCATCTCTTCGTCAGCTGCGACCGGGTCTATCGGGAGGGGGCCAACGTCATCATCCTGTCGGACCGGGGCATCGACGAGAACCACGTGGCCATCCCCTCCCTCCTGGCCGTGTCTGCCTTGGAGCAGCACCTCATCCGCACGAAAAAGCGCACCGCCGTCTCCGTCATTCTGGAGAGCGGCGAGCCGCGGGACGTGCATCATTTCGCCGCCCTGCTGGGCTACGGCGCCCGCGCCGTAAACCCCTACCTGGCCCACGAAGCCATTGGGGAGCTCATCGACAAGGACCTGCTGGACAAGGACTACGCCTCCGCCGTGGACGATTATGATCAGGCCATTCTGCGCGGCGTGGTGAGCATTGCCGCCAAGATGGGCATCTCCACCATCCAGTCCTATCAGAGCGCCCAGATCTTCGAGGCGGTGGGCATCCACAAGGACGTCATCGACCGCTACTTCACCAACACCATCAGCCGCGTGGGCGGCATCGGCCTTCCTGACATCGCCGCCGCCGTGACCCAGAGCCACGACGCCGCCTTCGACCCCATGGAACTGACCACCGACCCCACCATCGACAGCGGCGGCTTCCAAAAGCTCCGCAGCGGCCCCAACGCCGAGGTCCACCGCTATGACCCCCAGACCATCCTGACCTTGCAGCAGGCCGTCCGCAGCGGCAGCTATGAGACGTTCCAGGCCTATACGGCCCTGGCCGACCGCTCCACCCTCTCCCTCCGGGACCTGATGGACTTCCGCACCGACTGCACCCCCATCCCCCTGGAAGAGGTGGAGCCCGTGGAGTCGATCCTGCGCCGCTTCAAGACCGGGGCCATGTCCTACGGCTCCATCTCCCTGGAAGCCCACGAATGTCTGGCCCAGGCCATGAACGCCATCGGGGGCAAGTCCAACTCCGGCGAGGGCGGCGAGGACCCCGCCCGCCTGGGCACCGACCGCAACTCCGCCATCAAACAGGTGGCCTCCGGGCGCTTCGGCGTCACCAGCCGCTATCTGGTCAGCGCGAAAGAGATCCAGATCAAAATGGCCCAGGGGGCCAAGCCCGGCGAGGGCGGCCACCTGCCCGGCCGAAAGGCCTGGCCCTGGATCGCCAAAACCCGCTGTTCCACCCCCGGCGTCCCCCTCATTTCTCCGCCGCCCCACCACGACATCTACTCCATCGAGGACCTGGCCGAGCTGATCTACGACCTGAAGAACGCCAACCGCAACGCCAACATCAACGTCAAGCTGGTCAGTGAGGCCGG